>Ga0164313_10003657_pt1 | contig 13674 bp, 12 predicted proteins | sample GuaBasSedimGuay4_FD_113735 | JGI IMG/M metagenome (GOLD analysis project Ga0164313, IMG submission 113735) | Subseafloor sediment microbial communities from Guaymas Basin, Gulf of California, Mexico - Guay4, Core 4569-4, 0-3 cm | ecosystem: Environmental > Aquatic > Marine > Hydrothermal vents... | reverse complement strand
GGTAATGAGAATATTGCCAGGGAAGCTGGTCGATATACCGCATCATCGGAAAAAATAGGCCCTATTAAACAATATTCCTTAGGGTTGATGAGCATTTCAACTGTGTATCTGATGATTGGAAAGCTATACTCCATAATGTCACGTGGGGCTGATGCTTCTGCGACCAGCACGGGCTCCACCAAAGTTGAGATTGTTGTAACACCTAGGGCAGATGTTAAAGAAAAGCCCTATCAATGCCAGAACCGAATTGGGACATTTGAATCTTTAGCCAAACTATTTGTGGCAGATTTTTCAAAAATCGAGGAGTCTGTATGCATCCACAAAGGTGGCGATTGCTGCCATTATCACATTTCCTGGAATGAACCGCCGACTAAAATACAAAAGAAGCTCAGAAACTATTTGACATTTTTCAGTTTTTTTTCATCAATCATTCTTTTTTTCATACTACCCGTAGTCCCTTGGATGATATATTTGTTTTCATGTATTTCTGTCTGCTCTCTCTTGTCCTACCGGACAGAATATTTCGAGAAAATGGAACTTTCCAATACAATTGAAATCCAGGGTAATGCTGCCAAAGAACTTGTTGAGGAGATCGATATCCGGCACAACCATGCTTTACTGGTTCAAAAAATAGGTCAGGTTACTTCGACCATTATGGATATCGATCAACTGACGACATATGTAATGGATATTATAAAAAACCACCTGGATTTCGATCGCGGATTGATCTTGCTATCGAATGAGGAGAAGTCTTATTTACATTATAAATCAGGATACAGGTACTCTGATACTGATAAAACTTATTTACATGCATTACTAATAGATCTGGAGAAATCACCTCAAAATGAAATTGTCATCAAGGCTTTTAACAATCAGCGTCCCTACTTGATTAACGATGTAGAAAAATATGGTCATAAGTATAACTCGAGTGTCACTTTATTTAAAAGCATAGGATCGACGGCATGTGTCTGTATTCCGATAATATATGAAAAAAAGAGCATGGGTATCCTTGCTCTTGACAATACCAGATCCAAGAAGAATCTCTCAAAAAGTGATATGAGTCTGCTGATGGGCATTGCTTCACAGATTGCCGTTGGCATTAATAACACTATTTCATTCAACAAACTGCGAGAGAATGAAAAAGAATTGCAAAATTCAAGAGATAAACTTGAACAGCGTGTGGAGGAAAGAACCGCTGAGTTGAAGCAGGTAAACAGAGAGTTGAGATTAGAAATTACAGAACGCCTCAGGACAGAAACGCGGTTAAGGGCATCTATAAAAGAAAAGGAGATTCTTATCAGGGAAGTTTACCACAGGGTGAAAAACAACCTTCAAATAATCGCCAGTCTCCTCGATATGACTAAACGGCGAGCTCAGCACCCCGAAACTATTGATAAGCTTTCTGAAGCGCATGCAAAAATATATACCATGTCCTTGATCCATACGCAACTATACCAAAGTGAGCGTGTAGACCAGATTAATATGGGTAGAAATCTCCGCAATCTTGTCGAACACCTGGAACAGCTCTATGGCCAGGGGAAAAATGTAGTCATGGAAATCGATACGGAAAGCTTTTATCTGTCGGTTACCCAAGCAGTTCCCTGTGCATTGGCCCTCAACGAAATTATCTCAAATGCCTTTAAATATGCATACCCCGATCAGGAAGAGGGTAAAATAGAAATCTCCCAAAAGATATCGGCGGACGATTTGGTGATGATCAGAGTAAAGGATTACGGGAAAGGCATCCCCGACAGTCTTGATATTGAGAATACCGATACCTTGGGCTTAAAGCTGGTGAGGAACTTGATTATTAAGCAACTAAACGGAGATCTGCACATTAACAATCAACGAGGGACCGAAATTTTGATTCAGTTCAAGGCAATGTTTGAATAAATTTCCAGTGCGCCAAGCAAGTTTGGCGCTTTTTATGGAGTGAAAGTCTCCATCGGGTAAGGTTTAGCCGGCGATCCGTACCGAGTGTTGCGTGACTGGGAAGGATAGACATACCGTCGAACGACCCACACGAAGCGTACACAGGGAATTCTATTCTGTTGACATAATGCACAACATGCATAATATTAGATCAAAATATTACCATAGAGGATCTGTTATGCCGGTTTATGAATTTAAGTGTTCAGAGGGGACGGTAACTGAGAAATTCGTCAAAATGGGTACCAATTCCATCAAATGCCCTAAATGCAGCCAGAAGGCTAAGAAAATAATTTCATCCTGCTCTTTTAAACTTAAAGGTGGCGGATGGTACGCAGACGGTTACGCATCAAAGAAGTCCTAACTCAAATAAATCGCAGGTAGAAATCCTTCAGAGGATTTCTACCTGCGATTTATTTGTATACGCAACTTCGTTGCTATTATTCATATTGATTTTCTGACCCATTTAAACCTTTTCCTACTATTCCATCGTTAATATCAAAAATAAATGGGGCTGTTTAGAATCTTTTCGCCCCCATTTATTTTATTTTGACAAAATCCCCTAACTTCTCTATAATATTAGGTCGTCTATTTATTCCAGAATTAAAAACTTGGTCCTCTGGGACCGTCGTAGATCCCGCTTTGCAGGGGTCCGAGCCATTAGGCGCTGCCAATACAGGAGAAGATAAAATTCGAAGCACGAATATCTGATATTCGGATTTAGGATTTCGCAGTAATTCCTTATCGGGTATAATCAGTGCCGGACCCTCTGGACCCGGGTATCTACTTGCCATGTTGTTTATGCAACCATAGTAAGGGCCCATGCTGTAACACAAGTTTCCGGGACCTGATATCCGTGAAAACGGGGTATATCCATTTCTAATGGAGAGGAGAGGAGCACGTCAGTGGCGATTAAACACAGTATCGATGAATTAAACAGTTTTGCATTGGATATCATTCAGACTACAGGTAAAGAGGCGCTTGCTTTTTCCGGGAAGGGCCGATCCCGGGTAAAATTTGATGAAAACCTCGTTACCGAAGCGGAACTCCATTTAAACCGATATTTTCAGGAAAACCTCCGGCAGGCCTACCCTGACCATCAAACCTTCCAGGAGAATCAGATCGCAGAAGCCTATTCGCACGATGAAAATCGGTATTTATGGATTTTCGACCCCATTGACGGTGTCGATAACTTTCAGGCCGGAATTCCAATCTGGGGTATGTCTTTGGCACTGCTAGAAAATTTCTGGCCGGTACTGGGCCTGTTTTATATGCCGGCAACCAATGACCTCTTCCATGCTCAGGCCGGGAAAAGTGCTTTCTGGGGAAAAGAAAAAATTCGCGTTACCACTCAGGAAATGGTAGACGACGAGAGCCTGCTGCTGACTTTTTCAAGGTTCCACCAGCGCTACCGATCTGAATTTCCAGGTAAAATCAGAGATTTCGGTTGTACGGGCGCCCACAGCTGTTATGTTGCCATGGGGCGCGCCGATGCCGCGGTAACGGCCAATGAGTCCTACCAGGACCTTGCTGCTGTCCGGGTAATTATCGAGGCTGCCGGTGGTAAAATCAGTAAGGTTGACGGCGGCGATTTCCACCTCAACGATTATCTGGATGGCCGCAAGATAAAAGACCATCTGCTGGTGGCTTCACCGGAAAATTATAGCCAGGTTTTGCAGCACTTGAACAGGATTTAAAATTTACGGTATACGGTATACGGTTTAGGGTGTACGGTGCAGGGTATACGGTATATGGTTTAGGTTGCAAGGTACAAGGTGAAAAAGTAGCCCATAGCTGACAGGAAGCGCATTTTTATTGGCCACAGACACACACAGACATTTTATAATTCGCTTCGCGATAATGGAAATTTGTTTGCTGGTAATTTTGTTCATGGCAACGTGGCAAACCGTATTACTTAAGACAGGATTTACAGGATAGAAAAAGGTATACGGTGCACGGTATAAGGTGTACGGTGAAAACAACTCGCCGGTACAGGGTTTACGGTGTAGGGTGCAGGGTAAAAACAAATAGGTATACGGTGTACGGCATAATTTTAAGTTTTGAATTTTAAATTTTTAATTACGCTGACAAGCTGATTTGGCTTCAAGCACCAGAATTCAAAATTAACAATTATCTTCCCTTGTAGCGACGACTTGTTGCGGCGTAGCTCGAAGAGCGAAGACGGAAGTCGCGTTCACTAATAGATTGGTACAATCTATTAGGAGGTGTACCATTATATCAGATGTCAAAATAGTCGTAGTGGACAAGGATAAGCTGGTCCGGGAGTTTACTGTCGATGTGCTGGAATTTTGTATCAATCGCGAAGTCGCATCGTTTGGCAGCAGTAAAAAAGCCTGGGAGCATATTAAAAAGAACGGTAATGCCCACATCATCATTACCGAAGCAGACCTGCCGGAGATGACAGGCTTTGATCTGCTTGAGAAAATTAAAAACAGCTACCCGGAAAAAACCTGCATCATCATGTCACAATCACACACCGATGAAAAACGTGCCGATGAACTCGGAGCAAATGCGTTTCTCGCCAAACCATTCTATGTCGATGAAATTTTCGAATTGGTTCAGCGTTACGTCATAAATTCACAATGCTAAGCCCTGCCGCTGATGCAAGTTTGGCTTGTCTGCTGTCGAGGGAAAAAAAATGTTGGGCTTTCATTGTCATAGCTGAGGCAACATGTAAAATGTCGAGTGATCTCGACCCGAACAGGCGTGTGTGTATTCCTGAAAGATCAATGGCAATATCCCAGGTTTCCGTCCAATTTATGACAGGATAGTAGTAAATACCAATTTTCTTATGATCATCAAAGGCTGAATGAACCCAATCCTTTTGCCTCTCATTGATTTCCGATCTGAAACTTTTCAATTCAATAGCGTTGGTAAATTCCAGTTCATGGAACCGGGTCAGGGGAATGGCCTTGTTGTTCTTTTTGATCCAATTCGAAACTTCAAAAGAATATTGCTCGCGTACATATAATTTCACGATAACGCTGGTGTCGATGTAGATCATCTAAAACCGATCCTTTCTACTATCAATGACGGTATCGCTCAATGATTTGCCTTTTAGATCTATCGCTCTTTTGTAAAAATCAGGCCATTCTATTCGATGTCTAGGGCCCATGGCACTGATTTTTGCAACCGGTTTTCCGCGTTTGGTAATGACTATTTCCTCGCCGGCATTGATATTTCTCAGGACGCCAGCAAAATTTTTTTGAACTTCTCCAACACTAAACGTTTTCATATCGATCTCCAAAAAAACTGTACACTCAAGACAATCAATAGATTACGTACATAATATGCGTAAAAGAATTAATTTGTCAAGTCATAGGGAACAAATATAATTTAAAAACAAAAATCCCGCTCAAATCAAGCGGGATTTTTGTTTTTGTGGGGCATAGCGGCGAAGCCGCGGACAATGAAGCTCTCCGCCGCAAGCGGCGGAATATTTAAAAGACCGTAATAAATAAATTCGTATGCATTTTCATGGCAGTCAGACATGAAAACGCATACCAATTTATTTATCACGAACCTCTTTACGCCGATCGCTGCCCGAACGCCGGTCACTATCGATGCGTCTTTCAGGTATATGGAAGGCATAGGAAAACTGTCGCCGGTCAGCCCCGGATCGACGCCCGCCGTTATCTACCAGTCTCATTTGTTCAAGAAAGTTGTTCATATTACATCCTGTTTGTATTACCCAAGCCCAGTAATTCATAGAAAGAGCACACTCATAAAAAGCAAAATATATGCCATGAAATCAACATATTGGTATAAAACGTTACCAAAAAGAGTGATGCGTAAATTTGGTCAATAAAAACAATATGATAAGAACCAAAAGGATATTGGGAAAAAATTGCATAAAAAAAAGGGTGCGCTATTTTGAGCCTATTGTGGACTTGATGTAAGCATTATTGTGCAATTTGGTATACAAACCTAATAGATTGTGTCGACTTTTAAAAGATCGGCACAATCTATTAGTGAATGCGACTTCGTCGCTAAAATCTAAAAACACTTGTACCGTATACCCTACACCTTATACCCATTCGTTTTTACCCTGAACCGTACACCTTTTTCTATCCTGTAAATCCTGTCAAAGTAATTGGTTGTACCAAGCTGCCACAAGCAAATTACATTATCGCAAAGCGATTTATATATTGTCTGCGTTTGTCTGCGTCCGTCTGCGGCTAAAATAATAAACCCTCTGTGTTCTCAGCGACTCTGCGGTGAAAATTATACCTTAAACCCTACACCCTATACCGTGCACCTTATACCCTGCACCGTGTACCCGATACTATTCGCCATATTTTTTAGGCGGCGTTATCCCAAGATCACTGATCTTGTACAATAGGGTCTTGTAGCTGATCTTCAGTATTTTGGTGGCCTTGCTGCGGTTCCAGTCGGTCTTGTCCAGGACATGCGCGATGATTTCTTTTTCCACTCTGTCGATGGCGGCTTTACGGATTTTCTTCAGGGAAAAGGTGTCACTGTCCGGTGAGTTGCTGCCCTCGAGATCCAAAATCTCACTGAAACTGGCTGCATTCGTTCCGGAGGGTTTGGAAGCGGTACTGTTCAACCCCTCATTGCGGTTTTTTAATTCGTCAATAATTTTTTCGGCATCGCCCAGAACCAGCATGCGCTTCAAAATATTTTGCAGCTCTCTTACATTGCCCGGCCAGGTATAACTTGCCAATTCGGATATCACACGATTACTTGGCTGGACCAGATTATTGGCGTTGTAGAGCAGAGAATACTCCTTCAGGTAATAGTCGATGAGGTGGGGGATATCCTCCGGCCTCTCCCGGAGCGGTTTGAGGTATATCTTGATGATATTGAGCCGGTAATAAAGATCCTCCCGGAACTTGCCGTCCTGAATATTCTGTTCCAGATCGTGGTTGGTCGCCGCAATCACCCATGTGTCGGTAATTACTTCCTTTTCCGATCCCAATGGTGAAAACTGCCCGCCCTGAAGCACGTGCAGGAGTTTGGCCTGCAGCGGCAGTGACATGTCACCGATTTCGTCCAGCATCAGGACGCCCTTGTTGGCCAGTTCAAACTTCCCCCGGGTCTTTTTGTCGGCACCGGTGAAAGCGCCTTTTTCATAACCGAAGAGTTCGCTTTCAAGCAGTCCATCCGGCAATGCAGCACAGTTCACCTTGATAAAAGGGTTACCGTTTCTGGGAGATTTTTGATAGAGGTCCTGGGCCACCACTTCTTTGCCCACACCGCTTTCGCCATAGATGACGGTGTTCAACCCCGTGTTGGCCACATGATTGATCACTTCACGAACCTTGACAATATTTTCGCTCACTCCAATAAGCGGACGTGCCATGTCGCGTTCTCCATTTATATGTTACCGCTCACTTCGCTCAAGACACTAAGTATGCAAAGGTATAATTCTCTCATTCAGATTTTATGCGGAAGTTCTTCTTGGCGTCCTTTGCGACTTTGCGGTTAAAGATTTATTCACTTTGCAGCTAAAAGGTCTTTGATGATTCTCTCCAGTTCATCCAGCTTGAACGGTTTTTCCAAAACGATGTCCGCTTTGGCCTCCCGGGCCAGGGACTCGGGCTGTTCGCCATATCCCGTGATGGCAATCACCGGTAGATCCGCAATCTTTTTTTTGAAAATGGATATCAGGGCAACACCGCCAATGTTCGGCATTATCAGATCGGTGACAACGAGATCGAAATCGTCGTAGGCGGCCTCGAACAACTTCAGTCCATCCAGGCCGTTAGATGCGGTGACCACGGTAAAATTTTTCTTGCTTAAAAAATTCTTCAGGGAGACAAGGATCTCTTCATTGTCATCGATGATAAGTAATCGGGGTTGCGTCGGCATGTTGTTTACCCTTTAAATTGGATCCGCATATTTTTATCAATTCAAGTACTACATATCTCAATTCCATTCAATTTGCAAGGACGTAAATAAAAAACATGAAAATAATTTCCTATTCAATGTGAAAATGAATACCTAAATAAAGAAATAGAATCCATATTTCAATTTTTATTGTGTTAATATTTCCATAAATTGGTTGACTTTTTGTAAAAAATATGGGACGAAAATGTAATAAATTTCCAAATATTGGCATTATTTTACCTATTCATGACCCCATAAATGCATTTTATGGCATATGGATCAGGTGTGCGCTGCTATCCGGTACGAGAATTGCAGAAGAATTAAGATAGCTACGTGTGTCACATAAATTTTCACATTAGAAACGTCAGTAACGTATTGGACGCTTTTTGGATCACATGCACATCGGCCCTGAACAGATGGATTACAGGCTGAGGCCTGTTTCTAATGAAGAATGGACAAAAACGCTAAAAAAATAATCATCTTCGAAAACAACCATGTCCGCAAAGGATATTTGAAGACGATCCTGTCCCGGGAAGGTTACATTGTTTTCAGTTTTGATTCCATTGCCAACTGTATCGATAACCTCGATCAACTCGACGCCGACCTCATGGTTCTGGGGACCCTGGAAAACGAACAGCTGATGATGTGCATCAACGCGCTGATGGCCGTAGCCTGCCGTCTTCCGCTTCTGATTTTGTCAGACAACAAAAACCTGGGACAATACCTCACGGCAAGTCAGTTTGAAAATGCCGATATCGTCGACAACACCTATGACCTGGCCATGTTCCAAGCCGCCGTTCGCTCGGCCTTGAATAAAAAGATGGCAGACCCTCGGATTGGTTTTTCATCTTTTCTGGTGGGCAGCAGTGCGGAACTGATGCGAATCAAACAAAAATTGCCGGAACTGGGCAGGCTGAACGAAAGCATACTGTTAACGGGTGAACCCGGAACCGGCAAGGAGTCCGTGGCAAGAGCCGTCCACGGGGCTTCCGGACAGGACAATGGACGCTTTATCAAGGTCGATGCTGCCCATTTGCGTTGTGACGACGCCTTTTCTCTGCTGTTCGAATTCAACAAGCGCCGGCTGCAGCCAGAGGCCGACCCCCATGATTTGCAGAATGGCGATTCACAACGGTGGACAATCTATCTGGAAGAAACCGGCCGGCTGCCCGAGCACCTGCAAGCCGAACTCCTGCTGATCACCGGAACCCGGAACGATCAATTCAGAATTCTGGCCGGGACAAGCCAGGATTTAAAGGCATTGGTCGCCGAACGCCGGTTTAGAAAAGACCTCTATTACCGCTTGAATGTCCTGCATCTGAACATACCACCCCTCAGGTATCGCAGGGAGGACATTCCATTGTTAACTGATTTTTTTTCCTATAAATTTTGTCGAGAATTTGATAAGGTTATTCTGCCCATATCGAGCAGACTCAAGGGCCGATTTTTGCAGTATGGCTGGCCGGGAAATATACGAGAATTGCGGGATATCGTGAAACGGATAGTACTGAAGGGCGAAAAAAACAGCATTGTTCCAAATATTCACCCCCGGAGCTCGCGGGAAGCATCGCGCATAAAGAAAAAGTGGGCCCGCGAGCTGGTTTCCATCGAGCAGATGACCAACAAAAAAGAATATCTTGGGCAGGTGGGTGAGATGGCGTTGAAAAAAATCTGCTTGAATTTCATGGCCAAGGTTGAAAAACAGATCATGCAGACAGCACTGGAGTCAACCAACTGGAATCGGAGAAAGGCCGCAGCCATGCTAAGTATCAGTTACAAGTCCATGCTTAACAAGATCAAGACCTATGGATTGGCGTAGCGTAGCTGGGAAGAATTTTTAATTATGAATTGTGAATTTTGAATGAATGGGCTGATAGCTTATAATGGAAAATAAAGCAAGCACGATTGACCCCAATTATATCATCGGGATTATTCTGAAGCGTCGCTGGTTGGTGATCCTGCCGTTTTGTCTGGCCATGCTGGCCGGCATGGCCCTGGTCATCGTGCTGCCTAAAATTTACAACGCCAGCACCATGATCCTGATTCAGCCCCAGAAAGTTCCGGATGAGTATGTGCGTTCCATCGTTTCGGCGGATATCGATTCCAGGATCAATACTATATCCCAGCAGATCCTGAGCCGCTCGAATCTCGAAAGAATTATTGATGAATTCAATATCTTTTCGGGACCCGAACATGATAAAGTCTTCATGGAGGATAAACTCGTCTCCATGCGTAACCGGATTTCCATCGATCTGATCCGGGAAAACAGGCGGGGGCCTGCGGATGCCTTCTCCATCTCTTTCAAAGGCCAAGACCCCGAACAGGTTATGCGTGTGACCAATGCCCTGGCCAGATATTTTATCAATGAGAACTTAAAAGTCAGAGAAGAGCAGGCCCTCGGGACAAGCAATTTTCTGGAAGACGAATTGGACGACATCAGGATTCAGCTGGAACAGCAGGAAGAAGCCCTGAAGAACTATCGTGCCCGCTTTATGGGAGGGCTCCCGGAGCAATTAGACACCAATTTGCGTATCCTGGAGGGTCTCCAGCTTCAGCTCAATATGAAGAACGAAAGTCTGCGCTATGCCAAGAACAACCTTATTTTTATCGAGAAACAGATCGCGGCAACTGCTCCAACGGATATAACTTCCGCCGACGGGCAGACAATACCGCTGCCGGCGTTTAAAACGGAAGATGAGCTCAAACTCGATGCCCTGGAAGACCGCTTGGTGCAGCTGAAACTGAATTACACGGACCGGCATCCGGATATCATTAAATTGCAGAAAAATATCCAGGAGCTCCGGGACAAGATCGAGGAAAACGCCGGGTCTGCCCCGGCTGCCACGTCTTCCGGCCAGCCCTTGACGAGAAGGCGTGTACCGGGAACTGATGAGCTTCAGCAGCGTTCGAACGAACGCGAAGAAATCAAAATACAGATAAACGCCCTGGGCGCAGAGATAAAAAAAGTCAATGGCAGAATCGCCTATTACCAAAAAATGGTGCAGGACACGCCTAATCGTGAACAGGAGCTTTTATCCTTGAACAGGGATTACCAGAATATCAAGGAAATTTATGACTCACTCCTGGCACGCAAACTCGAGGCCGATATTTCTGTGAATATGGAGAAAAAACAAAAGGGTGAACAGTTTCGTATTCTGGATGCCGCTAAAATCCCCCAAAGGCCCAGCGAGCCGGACATGAAAAAACTTTTCATCCTGGTTGTCGGGGCCGGACTGGGTATCGGGGGGGGATTGATCTTCCTGCTGGAATACATGGACAGTTCGTTCCGTAAGCCGGAGGAAATTGATGCGTTTCTCGAGGTGCCGGTGCTCTGCACCATCCCCAGATTGTACCAGTCCAGGGAGTTGAAACTGCAGAAGCTGAACACGGTCTTTTCCATATTCGCGACTATGGTCTCTCTGTGCCTGTTTGCCGGTTTTGCGCTGCTGACCTTCAAGGGAACCGACAGGGTACTGGATCTTGTGAGGCAGGTGGTGGATATATGACGGTATAGGGTGGAAGGGAGCTTGCTGAATTTTGAGTTTTTAATTTTTAATTTTGAATTACAAGAGCGAGCTCATAGCTTATAGCTGATAGTAAGCGCTTTTTTATGGCTCTTCCGGAATATGCGTACTTTATGGACTGCATTATCCAAATCGAAATCGGGATCGGTATCGGGATCGAAGCAATATGACCCTTGGCCACGAAAAATTAGACGTTTACCAGAGCTTGAATTGGATCGCATCGCAGCGATGCTCAGCCGTCTGGGTGGAAGAGGCTATGGCCTCAAGGAAGGCAGCGAGGCTTACGGAAAAACTGATTTCGATCCCGATTTCGATCCCGATCCCGATTTGGATGAAAGATCTTAAAGATGGCCTTTGCTGCAATAAAAGTACTCTTGAACCGGATGATCCTTTTTTATCAGCCGCAGACGAGCGCGGACAGATTTAATGTCATTAACGTAAGACACAACCAGCTGAAGGCACCAATGTAGCCCAGGGCTTTAGCCCTGTATTTGAAATAATTAAAAATTAAAAACTCAAAATTAAAAATTAATCCCAAACATTTGTCATTGATCAGAACCCAACGAACTCAAACAACACAAGTAACCCAACAAACCCGTTCAGCAGGATAACGCATGGGCAAGATATACGATGCGCTAGAAAAATCGCAGAAGGTAACCAGTACAGCTGTTTCAGCTTCCAAAGGGTCGGTGGTGGAATTCTATGAACAGAGCCCAAAGGCTCCTGAAATTCTCGATCTGCTGGAGCCGTTGAAGCTTTATGACAATGTCGACAAGAACCTGGTGACGCTGTTGAAACCGCAGTCCATTGAATCCGAGATGTTTAAAATATTACGGGGCAATATCCTCTTTCCGCAATCCGGCACGCCCCCCAAATCGATTATGATCACCAGTTCAGTGCCCGGGGAGGGCAAGTCCTTTGTTTCTGCCAATCTTGCCGTCAGTATTGCCCAGAATATCAATGAACATGTTTTGCTGATGGACTGCGATATCAGGCAGTCGGGCATCCACCGCATACTGGGGCTGAGTGATGATGTCAAAGGTTTATCCGAGTATCTTCGGGGAGAGGTCGATATCCAATCGATATTCAGAAAAACGGAAATGGAAAAATTGTCGGTGATGACCGGCGGACGGGCGCCGCGCAATCCAGCCGAACTGTTATCGTCGAAAAAAATGTCCGAGCTCCTTGTCGAGGTCAAAGAACGTTACAGTGACCGCTACATTATAATCGATTCGCCGCCGCCTCAATTGACGGCCGAAACCAGTGCTATTGCGCGCCAGGTGGACGGTGTTATCCTGGTGGTCAAGTACGGCAGTACCCCCAAAGATATGGTCGCGGACCTGGTGGAGATCGTGGGCAGGGATAAAATACTGGGCTGTGTCTTGAACTGGTACGACCTGAAGACATCCAGTTATTATGGGTATGGAAAATACGGCAAGTATTCCAAGTATTATCACGGTCGCTAATAGATTGAGCCGGCTTCTAATCAGCCGGCACAATCTATTAGTGAACGCGGCTTCGCCGCTACCAGGGAAGGCAATTGTTAATTTTGAATGTTTAATTTTGAATTCTTATGCTTAACGCCACGTTAGCGTGTTAGCATAATTAAAAACTAAAAATCAACAATCGGTTGTCAATTGACAGCAAAATTTAGCTATTGATAAACATATTTAACTGAATTTTCAATAAGTTAAAGACCTTTTGGGCTTGTAACCCAAAGGGCGGAGCTATAAAAGAACCTCCGAAAAATGCCTCTTCGGTTCTTTTATTGAACGCGACTTCCGTCTTCGCTCTTCGAGCTACGCCGCGACAAGGGAAGACAGTTTTTAATTTTGAATGTTTAATTTTGAATTTCTGTGCTTGAAGCCAAATCAGCTTGTCAGCGTAATTTAAAATTTAAAATTCAAAACTTAAAATTATGCCGTGCACCGTGCACCCTACATCAGACAGGATTAACAGGATTGACATGATCATTAGAAACAAGTAGTCGTTTTACTGGCCAATATCAATGCCCTTAAGCACCATTTCAAACAGAAATTTGTGCTGGTAATTGTTTCTAATGTGATAGAAAATTAACTTTAACAAACAGTCTGTACACTTGAACACTTCAATAAATGCTCATGCTTCGTAGTGCACATCTATACATGAAAATTTATTGAAATTAATAAAAAATCCTGTAAGATCTTGTAAATCCTGTCTAAAAAAATATACCGATAACAATTTGGCTTGCATCAAAGTGGTTTTCCGCGAAGCGAATTATAAAAATGTCCGCGGTTGTCTGCGTCTGTCTGCGGCTAAATAAAAATACTCCGCGCTCTCTGCGGTGAATAATAATCCTGTAACATCCTGT
>Ga0164313_10003656_pt1 | contig 13679 bp, 24 predicted proteins | sample GuaBasSedimGuay4_FD_113735 | JGI IMG/M metagenome (GOLD analysis project Ga0164313, IMG submission 113735) | Subseafloor sediment microbial communities from Guaymas Basin, Gulf of California, Mexico - Guay4, Core 4569-4, 0-3 cm | ecosystem: Environmental > Aquatic > Marine > Hydrothermal vents... | reverse complement strand
TCGTGGAAGTGTTCGCTTATCTAAACGAGGTGGTGTTGATGTTGGCCCAATGGATGTTAAAGCGGACCAACCAATTTTAATGCGTTATAGCTCTGCTAATAGTGAATTTATAATAGTTAATTGGGGAAGTCCAGAAAGGCTAGATTGGAATCCTACAATCGGCGCTGCTAATGGTGGTACTTTGTCATCTGGTAGTACAATAGAAGCGTCTTATTTTGAATTCGGAAACTTAGTGCTTTTTATGTACTACGGTTTATTTGATTTAGCTACAAATGGGCGAAGTGTTACTTATACTTTACCAACTGCCGATCTTAACTTAGACGAACAAAGTTTAGCAAATGGTTACTACATGATAACAGCAACAGGTATAAATTCGGCTGTTTCAATGTTCGGCCATTTAATAGGGAATTCCCTATTTATGCAGCGTTTTAACGCTGGTAATTTAGGGACTAATCCACAAACGATTAGTTTTTTTGGGATGTACCGTCGAGGATAAGTAATGGATAAAAAGACACAATATAGAAAAATAAATAGTAAGTTTCTTAATCCTGAAACGTTTCAGGCAGAAGTACAAGCCGCTACTAAAGATAAAACAACAGTAATAAGTATTGCTAATGCTATATCGTGGTTAGAATTTCCGTATAGCACTATTGATGGTGACAAAAAGCTTCCTTTACCAGATTATTTAAGTGGTATTACCATACCATCTGATTTAACAGCACCTTGGTTAGAGCCTAGTAACGTTACTGTATCAGGTGAAAATGAAATAAGTGAAGCAACAATAGATAAAGTAATAGTGGATCACATTGCAGGTGCTCCAACTGATTCAGATGAGTTAAGGGGTGATGAGTCAGTAGACGTTTTGCTTAAAGCATCTGCAACAAAAGTAAATGAGTTAAAAACTTTATTAGGTATTTAGTTATAGAGATTTTAAAATTACTTCTATTAGTATTGTTTATGGACCTTAATTTATTCCTAACTATAGAATTGACTAAAAATCAGTTACGAATTGACGAGGGTTTAGTATTAGTAGTTTACCCTGATACACTAGGAAATAGTTCTATAGGTTACGGGTTTAATAAAGACGCTAACCAATATCCACAAGAGATTTTACCCTACATTGATAATGAAAATCATATAACTTTAGAAGTTGCTGAATATCTATTGCATACTGAAACTGAAAATGCTTACAAATCAGCTATGCGGATATTTCCAGATTTTGACCACTACCCAAGAAGAAAACAGGCGGCATTAGTTAACATGATCTATAACATGGGTGTAGGTAGTTTTCTAACATTTAAAAACACAATTCAACACATAAAAAACTGTGAGTGGCAGCGAGCATCTACAAATATATTGCTGTCAAAATACGCAAAGCAAGTAGGTAAACGGGCTGAAAGGATTGCCGATGTCTTACGATCATGACTATAAAAAGCCGTCAATACGAAAAAAGAAAGTAATTTTTGTGAATCTTGTCCCTGTTTTCAAGTGGTTATATGCTAAGTTCTATAAGCATATAGAGCGATTTATCCCAAGATAAAAGGCCTTTTAACAATTAATCCGATAAGTTATACTAGCAACAGATTTTAAAAGGAGTATTTTATCATGGGTAAAATTAAAGATTGGTTTATACGGAAATTAGCTCAAAGTTTTTTTCTTTCATGGGCTGACGGTAAAAAAACAGAGATAGGACAACTAGTAACAGGTATATCGTCTATATTACTTGCAATAACTGTGCTTGTACCTGAAGATCCAACTATTACTAGCATACTAGCTAAGATTAATGATAATTGGGAAATAGCACTAGCTGTATTTGGTAATGCTGGTTTACAATTTGGTATTGAGCACAAGAAAATAAAAACAAAACTTGGTATACTTAAAGAAAAGGATGCAAAATAATGACTGACGAATGGAACCAATCCTATGATCAAAATTTCGGTCCTGCGGCTGACGCAACATCTATTACACCTGATGACGGTACAGTGCTAACTGCTACAACAAAAGGGCTTTATGTAGGTGTTGGCGGTGATCTAGCGGTGCGTATGAAAGACGGTACAACATTAACTTTTATTGGTGTTGGTAGCGGTGCGATTTTACCGCTAAGAGTTGATATAGTATTAGCAACTGGAACAACTGCAACAGATATTATTGCGTTACATTAAATGAAAATTGGCTTAGGCATATCAGTAGTAGAAGATTTTATCTTAAACGCTGCTGGCGGTGGTGGGGGTGGCCCGTCTTCCCCTGCTGATCTTGCTACTCTTAGCGGTTATTGGCGTTCTGATACTGATGTCTATAGTGATGTTCCTGGAACAATACCATCTGTAGATTTAGGAGTAGTAAGAAACGTAGGCGATCAGAGTTCGGCTGGTGTAGACTTAACAACCGCTGGTTCTAACTGGACTTGGTTCGAGAATGGATTTCCTGCTGGTGTAGCTACTGAACCAGTAGTTAACTACGGTTCAGCACATTCACTAGATGAATATAATATATCGGCTGCAAATGAATTTTGCTGCGGTGCTACTGTTACTACGTCCGGTACTACTAATTTCGGTACAATCATGGGTAGAACGCAAGGTTCTATGTCCACATCTTGGGTGCTCTGGATGATTGACGGTGTTTGGGAATTTGTAATGTTGAACGCTTGGCCAACAACAGGCATTAGGGTTAGGTCTACTACGTTACTACCTGCGCCTAATTCTGCTACTAACATTATGGTTGATTATGATGGTAGTAAATTAGCCGCTGGTGTTAGAATGTGGATTGATGGTGTACAAGAGACATTAACAGTATTTTCAGACAATTTAGGCGTGTTAGACATTCAAGGTGCTGCGCCTAGATTTGGATTTGGAAATGCTGGTGGTTTTGGAGTAGCAACCACTAGGCCAAGCGAGGGTTTTATCGCTGCTGAACTATTAGATCAATCTATTGTAGATGCGTTTTATGCTCAATCACAGATAGATTACGATTACTAAAGTGTAATGACAAAAAATAAAGATAATATGGTTAGGTGGTTATCAGTTATAATAGCGGTATGCGTTCCAGCTCTAACTTTTATCTGGTATCTATCTGGTGTTAACTCTGATGTTGATCACAACGAAAAAGCTATAGAAGCAAACAAGCGTTCTATTACTAAACTAAACACCACTATATCGCGTGGCGAATCACAATTAGCAGTAATTGAAGAAAGGACAGGTAGTATTAAGGAGTCAATTAAGATAATATTGTCTGATGTAAAAGAATTAAGGAAAGAAAAATGACCATGCTAGTTTTAGTAGTCTTCACAACCGCTTTTATTATTCAGTTTATTGCAGTTAACTATATCTTTAAGCATTTTCTGTTTTAAACTATTTGTATTCGTTTTCCCTAAACGCTGCGTGTATAGATCCTATTTTTTTACCGTCTGCAACAACATCTATAATAGGACTCGATGACAACCGCATTGCACGCTTACTAATTACATGACCAAAAGCATTTAGTCTATAGGCGTACCGTCCATCGTCTAAACGTCCGCTACTTTTTAAAGTCTTTAATTTCTTACCGTCCCTAGTTTTAACAACAACATGTTTAAGTTTTTTCCTACTAATGAGCACTGGTTTATTATCACGGTGTAATGCTGTAGGTGCATTGCTGTGTTGTTCGCTCTGTGCTTTCCATACAAATATATTACCTAACTCTGTTTTACCTTTTTGGGTTCTAAGTAAATATAAAACAGTTTGTATTAGTTGTTTGTAAATCACTTTTGGTTTTCTGTTACCTGGTAGTATTTTTTCAGTTAACGTTTTCTTTAAATTGAATTGTGGTATCCACGCCCAATACACCTTAGCTGCTTTGTGCCTATTCTTTGATTTTTGAAGGTCAATATTTAACATGTCTTCACCATCATGCGAAAAACTATAGTCTTCTGGTATACCATCGGGCCTATCACTGTGATGTATCTCATTAAGCACTCTTGGCATATTAACGTAGTCACCTTGCTTTAATGGGTTGTTAATTAATATTACGTTATCGGGTAATACTTTTCTCAAATCTCTAAAAATAGGTTCCATTACACGGCGCTTTTCACGGTGCTCTAAGTAGCACATATAATGATAGATTATATGTTTATTCTTTATCGCTATATCGGCTAGAATTAAAGCGTCTTTAAATGCCTGTTGTTTCCTTTCTGCGTTGAATTCGTGGTTGTTATCCCATTGTGAAACAACTTTAATTACTTTGTAACCTGCTTTTGTAAACGCTCTAACAGCTTTCCAACCTGTGCGCTTTCTAAAAATACCCTTTCTATCGAACGTATGTAGCAACACGCTAACAGCGATATGCTTAGGAACATACTTTTTAATTAGCTTTATATAAAGAGCACTTGCTAATGTATCAACGCCATGAATCATAATATCACCATTTGTAACCTAAAGTTATTGTGCCGTAAAGATGTCTACTAGGCTGATTTTTAAATTCCTCTGTAATATATTTATACTCGTAAGTTAAAATGTAATGCTTCATTATTGTAAATATAAAACCAAACTTTGCACTGGCTACAAAGTGCCGTGTATCAACAGTGTAGACATCGTTTGCAAACATCCTACCATCTAGGAAGGTATTAAATAAAACCCCTTTTCCCTCCATACCTATAAAACCATCTATTGAATCAAACAATATTCTGTGTATCTCTTGGTTTAAAAATATTTCATCAATCACGTTACCTGCTCGTATACCATAAGATGATTTTAATAAACCATCGCCTATATAAGAATGAATAGGCCGTTCGCTATCGTGACTGTAAATAACTTCTAATGCTGGTGTTGAATCATTGATTGTATCCCACGATGGATCACTTCCAAAGCCTAATTCGTTATGAATAAAATCTTGTAAAACTTCACTGCCTGATGCTAATCCTAATGCACCTAATCGGAATTTAATATTTCTTTTTTCACCATCGCCTAAATGTATTCGATCAAATAAAAAGGCTGTAGGCATAGCACCACCAATTTCTAAGTACGTGTAACCGTCCCAAGGGCGATCACCAACTGGAGCACCTATTGTTTGCTTATCAGTTGGTGTGTACATTTCGCTGCCTAGTGCGAATTCAGCATAGTCGGTTTTATATTCTAGTCTGATATCGTTTGTTAACCAGCGATCCTTACCATCTGGAGCAAAAAAATCATTTGCGAATACAAAGTTGAATTCATCGGCATGTAAGGGTAATGAGAAAAGAAAGAGTAATAAGAATATAATTTTCTTCATGTGCTGAATTATACACGTTATTACGTGATTTATGAAAGCACTCTTTTTAATGTGTTATTACTGATATTTAAGGAAAAGGTGAAGCGTTCTAGTTATTTGTGATTACGATTGGAGTCTATAAACACGATTAAAAAGAGGTGTGTTTCTTTTTGGATAAACTAGAACGCTTCATAAGTTATTTATAAATTTCTTGCTGCTTCTAAAGTTCTGGTGATACCGTCAATATGATCTTGTATTTTCTCCTTATAGCTAGGTAATAGTTTTTTAGGTCGTAGGTCACTCTCTAACTCACCTTGTAAAACGTCTAAGAAATCTGTCATTTCATCAACACAATTTTCAAAATAAGAATCCATTTCTTGAGCTTGTAATAAAGCGTTGTCGCGTTCTTCTGTTAACTCTGTAAAGCGTTCACTATGCTCTAATGCTGATTCTGGTAACTCATCTATGAATTCACACGCTTTCTTTTCTTCGTCGTATGTCATTAATCTGTTACTACTTTCCATCGTCGGTTATCCTTTCTATACTTTCTTCTATCCATTCATTCAAATCGCATACAAATTCATCATATGATTTATTAAACGGGTAATAGGTAATATCATCATTCATTAAAGCTAATGCTTTTTCGTCGGTGTCTATTAAATCGTTTAAATCATTACAAGCGGTCTTTATAGCTAATATAGCGTTTATGTATTCTTTATTAATATTCATTTTTATATCCTTTATGGTCTTCTATAGTTACATTCTTTAGTGCTAACTTATTATATTTCGCCCAATATTTAGCGTCTGCTAAGTCTCTAAAATACATTACATAGCCTGTGCTATGTAATGTAAGTTTAACTTTGGCCCATTCATACAGCTCTGGCTTATACTTCATAAAAATCACGCTGACAGAATTCACTGTATATTTTACGGCTGTTGTTATAGTCGTTACCGCTATCATTAATGTCTATCCCTAATTCACTTTCTAACAAAGCTGCAACGGCATCGCTCATAGTGCGCTCTGAAAAAGTATATCTGACTTGAGGTAAATCTTTATTAACATTGTCGTAGTTATAGCAATCTGTCATACCATCAAACGATCCTTTCTGGTATTTACCTATTACATTATTTACCTTTTCAGTGCTTGGTCCATCCGTCCAATAAACATCAACTGAAGATGTCATTGACGCTGAACTGCTGCGGACTTTAAATTTAACACCTGTGAAGGTTGTTTTTAATTCTGCTCTGATTGCTGCGGCTGCTTGTGCGTGTGTTGATTTCATTTTTTAGACTCCAATCTAATTAGCAAAGTTAGTTCCCTGCTACTCTTTAATAATAGCGCAAGTGCGCTACTTAGTCAAATAAATATAGGGGATTTCTCCCCTTTTCTTTAACTATATCTTTGAACATAATCTCGATCTTGTGCCTCTTTATATAGTACAATCAAAGTATCAGAACTGTAGCTCATGCGGTAATATCTACTATCCTTATACGAGATTACTTCTGGATAGTCGGTGTATGCTTCATTAGCGTCCATCTGAAACGAGAGCCATATATCATTATTGAAAGTAGTTTCAATAAGTGGGGTTATCTCAGTTAATGCATATGCTTTAGGTAATATTTGTTTATTTTTCATTTTTTAGACTCCAATCTAAAGAAAGGTTAGTTCCCTTCTACTCTTTAATAATAGCGCAATAGCGTTAACTAGTCAAATTTTAGTTATGTAATGCTCTTTCGCCGTCTTCGTTTTCATCCTCATAACCACTATCAGCATAGCGGCCTTTATTCATCCACGCATCTTGCTTATCTTGCTGAGTAAAATCTATTAGCTCTTGGCTGCTATACACATACTTAACATAACCGTCGATCTTGTTTGTTAGCTTCCAATTGTCGCAAAGACGCTTTCGGCTTTCATCTGGCAATCTTGTGTTTACAGCTTTCCAACCTTTACTATTGGCCCATGCTATGATCTCACCATATGTAATATTTATTTCTACTTTCATGTTAGTTTATCCCTTTAATAAGTTACGTTTGAAGTATCGATATCTGACATTTTTTAGACTCCAATCTAATTAGCAAAGTTAGTTCCCTGCTACTCTTTAATAATAGCGCAAGTGCGCTACTTAGTCAAATAAATATAGGGGATTTCTCCCCTTTTCTTTATAGTGAAAGCGATTCGCGGTTATTTATTGCCGCCTGTGCTATTGAATATTTTATACCCATTCGAACACCTGAAAGCGTGTCATATATTTTTTGGCTTGTCCCGTGACCATCGGCGCTAAAATCCACTGAATAATAATTACCACCACCTGTATAGGTCTTTTTTGTGATTGCTGCAATGTGATATTTATGGACACCTACTTCAAGCGTTGCACTTCTTTTAAGATTTTTTTCTTTTGATATAACAATTTTCATTTTTTAGACTCCAATCTAATAGTAAGGTCTATTCCCTGCTACTCTTTAATAATAGCGCAATAGCGTTAACTAGTCAAATTTTATTTTATTTTATAGACTATAAACTTAGATAACTTATTATAACGTATTTTTACATCCTCCCCATTAATGTAATTAACCAGATCGGCCTTACTACAAGGAAGCCCATTCCATTGATCAGTAATATCATGGTTGATAAAATCCTTGCCTCCCTCAAATGCCTCAATCACTTCTTTCTTGGTTTTATAATCAGCTCCGAAAGCTGGTGTTAATGTTTTCATTTTTTATATACCCTTTGGAAAATCTATTGCACATAATTCGTTGTTGTCATTCTTTCGTATATCCCGAATCACTTGTTCGAGCGAAGATCCTGAGCTTATTTCGTGGTCTACGGCTGAATTTTGGAGCCGCATTAATCCGACAAAATAACTTTCGCTTCGGCTTTCGTCGTTTCTGATTTCGATTCTGTAGTTTACACTTTGCTTATTCATTTTTTAGACTCCAATCTAGTTGATAGTGTAGTAACAAATATGATTGTTATCTTCTGCATAAATGCACGCGCATTGCTCGTCATGGTGCATTTGTTCCTGAAATATTTCACTCCAGAAGTCAATAAGACATTTAAGAGAGCAAAATTTCTGGCCTGCTTCATCTGTATAGGTTAATGAGCTTGGCTTATTCTCGCAAAATAGTTGTTTTGATGTGCATGTATTCATTTTTTAGACTCCAATCTAAGTAACAAAGTTGATTCCCTGCTACTCTTTAATAATAGCGCAATAGCGTTAACTAGTCAAATCTAATGAAAAATATTCTCTTTATCCTGATATTTAAACCCTTTCTCATTTGCTTCTGTAACCAGGTATACACCATCTGAGACAGGTACAGCACAATTAATCCATATTTGGTCGACTAGTAGCGTGATATTAAGATTAGGCAGTTTAACGGCTATATAAACGCCGTCTGGTTCGTCCCATTTACCCATTAGAACGCCGTGAGCACTAACACCGTCATGTATATATAGTGCTCTCAAACCATATAGGCTATTGTCGTAGTCTTCTGCTGAAAGGTTATTAACGTTCGACACTTTATCCATAATGATGTTATAACGCTATTATGACATATTCAAAACAATTTTTAGAATCTCACTTAAAGCATTCTAACATAACAAACTTATCAAAGTTAGCTATGATTACAAAAGTTGCCAGAAGTACAATTAATAGTATCTTAAACGGTAGAAATAAAAATATGACTCTCGATACTGCTATTAGAATACAAAAAGCAATGGAAAAACGTGATATAAATTCTAACTCTATTTGGTCCGATATGGTGAAGGAAATCGAGGTGGTTTAACTTTCTTATTTTGAAATTTCCAACGTTTCCAACCATTAATATATTCACCTTGCAAAGTACCTTTATCAGTTAACCGTACTTTAAAAAATTCACCATTATAAAACTGTGAATCTTGTAAATACACATGACATCTTTTCTTTTCATACATATGAGCAACAAATATTTTAAACCTTAACCTATCTGCTTTATGGAAATACCCTTTGCATTCTTCGATAACCCATAATTTTTGCTCTGGAATAAAGTATTGTATATCAGGTGTGTAGGTAGTTACCTTAATATTTCTAACGTAAATATCGAATTTAGGATGTAGTTTTAACTGCTCTATATCACCAATGTTTTGTAGTATAGTTAATTCCCTGTACCGTGTTTCCTCTAATCCGCTATCAAACATTATATAACTTCTTTTAATGCTTTGTGCATTACTTTATCTACAGTTAGCCTTTTGTCTAAATTAACTTTATTTCTTAACCATTTTAAAGGTGTATTTGTGGTACTACCGTTAAAGGTCCAGGGTATATTAACACATTCACAGTGAAGAGATTGAACGGCGTAATTAAGCACGCTTTCAATTGCTATACTGGCATAGTTAACACGCTTTAATGTGCTTAGTAACATGTTACACCATTCTAAACAGGGGTTGTATGGGTTTGTAGTAGCGTAATGCGTAGTTATAAATGGGTATACATGTATTTCTTTTTCTACTATTGTTAAATGTGCTAATAGTAATGGGAAATTAGCCGCTTCAATATCAACTAATAGAATTGATGGTTTATAGTCTAAAATTTCTAAATCGACTATACTAAAAAATGGTGAGGTTACTATTAAAATATCACACGGATAATCTCTATTTGCTAAAGCATCGGTATCGAGCTGCATTACTAAATCAAAGTTTTTAAAAAAGTCACTGTTTAACCTTGATGCTCTGCCAACAAAAGCTACATTTGAATTATCTAGCGACACGTTAACTTGTGTTCTATAGAGTATATTGCACGCTCTACTAATTTCACTATCGTTTGCTTTTTTAACTAGCGATAATTTAGCCTTTTCCCTCATTCCAATTATTACCCGTATGAACTTCAGTGATATCTTTTAAACAACTTTTAGGGAAAATTAAATGCATTCCATTTTCCATTGCAGATTGTAGCAGTTTACTAGCAATATCTTTAGAACTTTTATCACATTCGAGTATTATTTCATCATGTACCGTACTTATTATCTTGATTTTGTCCCGTAATCCTTGCTGTTTAATCTGATTTCTTAGATCAATCATAGAACACATTAACACTTCTGCTGCACCGCCTTGCACTGGTGTATTAACACTCTTGGTATAAATTTCACCATCTGCTAACTTTCTCTGCCTTCCTAATGGGGTTCGGGCAAATCCTAAAATTGCTGCTTTATCCCTCTGCCTTTCACACCACGTAGAATAAACTCTATATAGTTTGTGATAAGCGTAGTACATTTTCTCTGCTTTACTGTCTGATATAGGTAAATCATATGATGCTAGTAAATATAGTTTTAACTTTTTCCACCACATACCAAACGCTAAACCAAAGTTTAAACCTTTTCCTAGTTGCCTTTCTTCTTTTGTAATAGCATCTATATTTTTACCTGTAAGTTTATGCACAATTAAGCGATGTAAATCAATACCCTGTTCATACGCTTTAAGCATTACGGGATCACGGCTTAACTCTGCTGCTACTCTAATTTCTATTTGAGAGAAGTCTGCAACGACAAGGCATTTTCCATTGTCTGCTTTAAAGATTTCGCGGACTGTAGATTGTCGCGGTAAATTTTGCAAGTTCGGATTAAACGAACTAAGTCTCCCTGTGCGCGTTTTCCCGATTCCAAAACTTGTATGGATGCGTCCAGTGATCGGATGCAATTGTTTAACCAAGTTTTTTCCATAAGTGCTGAGGAGTTTGCTATATTTTTTGTATTCGATGTAGCACTTGATCGCTTCGTCTTCTTTGTAGGCGTGGAGCTGGTCGCGTCTGAAACTGTATCGGCCTGTGTTTGTTTTTGGCCACTGTTCGAGTTTTTCAGGGTCTTCTTTGTATCTTTCTTCGAGCCAACTCCCAAGTTGCTTGGTGCTGTTGAGGTTAATTTCTTCTCCGCTTCCTGCAAGATCGTTTCCTCGTTCATCTCTTGTTGATCGCCGTTTAAAAAATCGTCTACACTGCTTGCTTGCTCGTTCATGTTCTATACCCCATTCGTTAATTAATGTTTGATGCTTTTCAACGTCAAACCCTAGTCCGTTTAATTCCATATCAGCGACAACATGCTGCATCTTTTTTAAAACCTTATAAGCTGTCACTAACTTATATTTTTCTATTTGTACCCATAACTTTTTATAAACTGCGTATGTTAAAAAACCGTCTAACGCTGCGTAGTTAATCTGATCGCTCGTTAATATATCTGCATTCCAATTACTTGTTTGAAATTGCTTTGAAACAGTTACATTAAAAAGCGTTTTAATAACTGCATCTAACCCATAACCTTTTCTATAATTGTATGTTGATGGTCCCTTGTTATCATCTTCTTTTTGTGTTTCATCTTCTGTAAAATCTTTTCTGTTTGAATCATCGTCAAATGGTGAATTTTCCGCTCTGTCTACTAGTATTGCCACAAGCATAGAGCAATCAATATTGATATCTAAAAACCCGTTGTGCTGTAAGTGCTTAATTTCAAAAAGGCCATTGTGAGCAACAAAACATTTTGTTTCAAACAATGGCCTAAATACCTCTAAACCAGTTTTCCATGCATCAAAAACAAACGCTTTATCACCATCAAAAAACTGTACTAATCTAATACTTGTAAAGTGGGGGCATAATCCAGGTTGAGGTCCAACGTTTTTTCCCGTCGGTCCCTTTGGTGAAACGTATTCTTCATAGCCTTTACCCTTAGCCGTTTCAAAATCAAGTCCTATAACGCCTGTAGCACCTAATAAATAGCGTACTATCTTTTTAGCGTCATCTGTACTTTGCGAATAACAGCATTTAAACTTTACGTGTTTAAAAGATAAATTCCGTACAATCATAGCACTACGATATTAAATCGTTTAACGCTGCACTTGTTGTATCTTGTGGCTGACTATCTACAATTCCACCTGTTACGTCACTAGCATCAACTTCTACTTCGTCAATACAATCAAGCACAAGTTCTTTATTATCACCACGGCCAAACGCAATGCCTTTCTGCTTAAACTGAACCGCTTTAAGTCCTAGAGTTACACCACCGCCTTGTTGCTTGTATGGGAATACATCTACAATCAAGCGGCATATATCACCACCTCTGATATTATTAATTTGTTCGTCTGTTGTTAAAATATCGGTCTTACCACCTGGACCGAAAATAGTTGGTTTGTCATTACTCTTTGCACGTAACAGCACATTGTCTTTTCTTACAGATTCGTTTAACTTCGTGCGCTTATTTTCGGGCATTGAATTAGTTACAGTAAAAGGATTTTTAAAGTCTTTTAGTGTTATTGATTCATCGTCAAAAAACGCTTTTGCAACTCGCATTACTTCCTCTATTAATGCGCTGCCTTCAGGCGTTTCTTTTAAGTCTGATAGAGTTATAAATAGTTCAGCACCGTATTTGTTGCTTGATTCTGCGCGGCCACTATCTATTTTAGAAAGATAAGGAAAGCTGATTTTTCCCCACGGGGTTTTAAATATTATGCTTTTTGCTTTTGCCATGATTGCTCCTTGGTTTGTTGGTTATTAATTAAATGTAACCAAGGTTTAACGCAATCACGCTATATTGTAAACAACTAATCTAGTAAGTTTTCGATTTCTTCTCTGTTTTTTCCCTGCTGAATTTCAATATAAGCTAAACACTTGTTATGTTTACGAGCTTTGCAGAAAAAACAATGTGAACCAACATTATAATAAGGTTCAATATCTTGGTTTAAGATACTTAAACATTTATTCTGTGCGTCAATAAGCGGTTTTTTATATGTGCGTAATTCTTTACCCGTAATGCTCCATGTTTTAACAGTTTTCCCTCTGCCTCTTGGTTGAAAAATACCTATCTCGTAATGTGTAACTTTTTTCTTTAGCTCTTTATCAATTCCTAAAGCGTATATAATTTGCTGCCAATTTTCCTTTGCTGCTACACCACCTTTACCATATTTTAAATCTCTTAGGCTGGCGTGTATTTCGGTATTTAACCATTTAGTTATAAGCGCATAATCTAGCGTGCCGCCTATATGTTTATTTATAGCAACTTTTCGTTCAATAAACGTTAAATTCTTGCTTCGTGTTTCCCTCATAGTAGTAAAGTAATTATCGCCTATATGCTCAATATATGCCCTTACGTGGATAATCATTTCTGAACCATTACCAGAAATTTTATTTTCTTCACGTTTACAATCATCAAGAATGTATTCTATTTTAGCAGGGTCTTTTAATATTTTCTCACTCCATGAATGCGCTCTTGTCCCTTCCTGCGCTGCTTCACTGCTTGAATCGGGTAGATCTTGTTCTAGGTATGGTGAACCAGGGCAAGCGATCCACCTATAGGCGGCTGATGCTCTTAAAATTTTATTCATTGTCTGATTTCTCGTTACTTTCAAATTTATAAAGTGCTTGCTGTAAAAATAATTCCCTTTTTTTGTCACTTACACTAGGGAACATTGATAACGCTTCTCTAAAACCTTCCATAAAATAATC
>Ga0164313_10003655_pt1 | contig 13681 bp, 13 predicted proteins | sample GuaBasSedimGuay4_FD_113735 | JGI IMG/M metagenome (GOLD analysis project Ga0164313, IMG submission 113735) | Subseafloor sediment microbial communities from Guaymas Basin, Gulf of California, Mexico - Guay4, Core 4569-4, 0-3 cm | ecosystem: Environmental > Aquatic > Marine > Hydrothermal vents... | reverse complement strand
CATCAGTCAATTTACCAAAAGAACGATATGATTTCAATGCTGGTTTACCTTCAGTGATAGTTCCTGTTTTGTCGATGATAAGGGTCTCTACTTTATTCATCTCTTCAATTGCTCTGGCGTCTTTAACGAGAATCCCCGATTGAGCCCCTCGTCCTGTCCCGACCATGATAGACATTGGTGTGGCAAGACCCAGCGCACATGGGCAAGCAATAATTAATACTGAAACAGCATTAACAAATGCATATACATAAGTCGGATCAGGACCCCAAACGGCCCAAACTCCAAATGTTGTAAGTGCAACTCCGATTACAATTTGCACAAAATATTTTGCCACAACATCAGCCAGTTTTTGGATAGGTGCCCTTGAACGGCTGGCCTCGTTAACCATCTCGATAATTTGCGCAAGAAGTGTATCTGAACCTATTTTTTGGGCAATCATCACAAATGAAGTTTTACCATTAATGGTGCCACCAGTCACATTATCATTTATGGATTTGTCGCTTGGGATTGGTTCCCCGGTAATCATACTCTCATCAATGACGGCCGTTCCTTCAGAAATGATCCCATCGACTGGAATCTTTTCTCCCGGCTTGATCCTTAAAACATCACCTACCTTAACTTTCTCTAATGGGATTTCAACTTCCTGACCATTTCGGATTACTCTTGCAACAGGAGGTACCAGGCCTAACAATGCTTTAATGGCTGAGTTTGTTTTGCTATGTGCTCTAAGTTCCAATACCTGTCCTAAAAGAACAAGTGTTAGAATAACTGCGGCGGCCTCAAAGTACAGATGAGCATTTCCTAATTCATCCTTAAATTGGTCAGGAAAAATACCTGGAAACAGCAACGCGAAAACACTAGAGAGATAAGCCGCTCCAACTCCAATTGATATCAATGTCCACATATTGGGTGCCCATCGACGGATGGAACTCCATCCTCGTTTGAAGAAACTCCAACTTGAGTAAAAAACAACAGGTGTAGCAAGAATTAACTGGACCCAACCCCAGGCTCTTTTTGAAGCGACTTCCTCCAGTTGCAGAGAAGTGAAAAAATCAGACATAGCAATTACAAATACCGGAATACTAAATGCGAGAGCAATCCAGAATTTCTTCGCCATTCTCCTATACGCCTTCTCCTCTTCGCTTTTATCTTCCACCTTCTCTGGCACCAAATCCATCCCGCATTTGGGACAACTACCTGGATGATCCTGTTTAACTTCCGGATGCATCGGACATGTATATGTGACCTTGTTTTTTGAAACTTCTGTTAATTTCTTAATCAGATGCATTCCACATTCAGGACAATCACCTGGTTCCTTATATGTTCTGTTTCCTTCACATTGCATTGGGCAATAGTAATCACCTGAATCCTCTGATTGAGACGCTTCACCATGAATATGGTGTTCATGGTGATGATTCTGATCATCAGAAGTTTGGCTATTATGAAGTGTTTCTTCTATTTTTCCTCCGACAGGTTTAAGGTGCATATTACAGACTGGGCAGCTTCCTGGTTCATCATATGTTTTCTCTCCCTCGCAATGCATAGGGCAGATATACTTTGCCCTCTCCTCTTTGGATTCAGGATTTCGAACTATTGCTTGAGGAATAAACGGTTGACCATTATTTTTCTCTTTCATATGCTTACATTATTGAATGTGTTTTTTCTTTTCAAGGTACTCATCCTTATCAACGTTACCTTTCACAATTCGCTCTTAAAAGATATCTATAGGTACCTGAACATCTTGCTGTGATGGATTTTAGATAGATCCTATTACTCTTTCAAGCTTATCTTTTATTTCATTAGCAATCCCACTTAAACTATCTTTGCCAACAGCCATCATGGAAACCACAGGGTCTACTGCAGCCACTTCAATTTTGTTTTTCCCGATTTCCTGTAGTATAACGTTGCAAGGCAGCAATGTTCCAATCTTATCCTCCTGTTCCAATGCCTGAAAAGCTTTTGCGGGAATGCAGGCCCCTAGTATTAGGTATTTTCGAAAATCAATATCCAATTTCTCTTTTAGTTTTTGTTAAATATCAATTTCAGAAATAACTCCAAAACCTTCATCTTTCAGAGATTTTGTAATAAGATGAATTGCCTGATCAAATTCTGAACCTATAATCTTACTGATGTAATAATTCATGGTTAATATGCTTTGTGATTTTCTTATTTTGTCCATATATTATCTCATAACTTGATACTATAGTCCAAAGTTCAAGATATTATTGTTCAGCATGTTATATAATTATGGGTATAACATACATAATTCCGCTTGAATTCTATTTATGTTTGTATCTAGGACGTGGCTTTATTGTATACTTTGCATCATCCTTTTCTAACAGCACTTTACCTAATTGTTCGAGAATCTGGTCCTGATCAGATAACTTTTTTGACAGAATTTTGCACGCACTTGAATCTGGACAGCATTTCATCAACATGCTTGACATCATGACATCCATTGCATCTTCATTCGTCTGAAGCTGCGCCAAAAAATTTAGCATTATATCCTTGTCGTTCAGAATTTGGCTGAACACCTGTTGTTGAATTTCAGGAGCCTTTAAGTCTATTTTGTTCTCCTGTGAGATTCCTACTATTGAGGACATAACAAAAATGACCACACCTACTATAAATTGTTTGATATGTGTTTTCATGATTTCAGATTTATGTAATATGTTAATATCATTCTAAAGTGTTTGATCCAAACAATTTTACACCCAATGATAACCAGTGGGTGTTTAGTCCTTATTAAGTATGAACAGGCGCTATTTCTAATTGCTTAGAAGGAAATCCTAATTTCCTCAATTCATCAAGTACGGAAACGCTTGTATGGAAAAGTGGACTATACTCAATGAATAATTCCTCTTTACTAAGGCAAATGCTTTCTATCCCGGTTAAGCTGTCTATTCGTCTAAGGTTAATGAGCCAGCGTAAATGATCATTGTCAGTTAACTTTTCATCCACAATGATATTCTCAAAAAGATTCTGGTTTTTCATGATTCCTATTTTTAATTTTTTATGTTAATTGTTTAAATCGCAGCAATCTAGTCGCTTGCCAGCAAAGTTTTCATTATTGGTCTTTGCCAATTTATCTAACCAACCTGCAACTAGGCCTTTCTTTTCATTAGTGGGCAATGGTTTGAGTCCCAGCTCAGCCATTAATCCTGTTAGATCAGCTTTACTAATTTCATAGAAATTGAAGCCTATATTCAGGGTGTTATCTATTCTAGAAACTTCGTAAATACCGGGATTTCTTAATAGTTGCGTATCACAAGCATGATAAGCACTATTTACATTATCTAATGAAGAGATGTACTTCTGGTATTGAATAAATTCCTCCATGATTGTATCTTATTTTAAAATTGAATTATTAGTCGAGTTTCATTTGGTGAATGGAACACGCTTTATGTCTTCCATTCCACCCATGTGTAACAGAGAGATTTGAACGGGCTTTATCTTTCAGTTAAAAGCCAGTTTCACGACTACTAAATCATAAAAGGAATACCTGAAGGTATGATCGTACCTCTATACTGGTGAGAAGGGGCATTGAATGATATGACAATGCAATTGAATTTGTCCTTGTTTCTGGATTGTTGATTAGAGGACCCTGTAAATAGGGAACTTTAATTGCATCCAATTCGAAACTATAATCAAAAGATGCAGATAGATATTCAACATCGATTTGGACAGTTTCTGCTTCTTCATGGCAACAAGCAGATGCCATATCGCAGCAGTCATTATGGTCAGCCTGAAGACTTTTAGCCGCAAGTTCTTCACCACATTGATGTTCATATATGGTGAGCCCTGTAGTTGCTATCAACAACAGTATAGAGACGATAATATGGCTGATTTTTTTAATCATAGCCTGTCAAGACCAATTCTTATTTACAATATTAAGCTGTATAAGATGAAAATGAGTACAAAATTATGGATATGTTGTATATAATTCTGGGATCAGAATTCAAAGCTTATGTATGAATTAGATATTATCTAAAAATATACGTCTAAGGCCAGTAGTTGTCTTAAACTCTGAAGGAGTGAGCCCAGTTGTACCCTTAAATTGTCGAGAAAGATGTTGACTGCTGCTATAGTTCATTTTGTAAGCAATTTCACTAATAGACAGTTCGTTATAAACCAGCAATTCTTTTATTCTTTCCACCTTTTGAAGAATGACATATCTCTCAATCGTTAGTCCCTCTACTTCGGAAAATAATTTGCTTAGATAGGAATAATCTGTCCCAAGACTTTGTGATAACCTGTTCGATATTTTAGCGGAAGATCCCAAGTCATCGTCGTAGTGAATCATCTTAATTATTTCAGATTTGAGTTGATTTACAATTTTACTTTTTCTATCACTCAAAAGCTCAAATCCGCTATTTGATAAGGATTCTCCAAGTATACCTAGTTGAATTTCATCTAGATTTTCTTCTATGACAACTTCTCCAAGTTTTATGGAAGTAATCACAAAATTGTTATCATCCATAATCTTAGTAACTGCCTCTATGCATCGCGGACAGACCATATTCTTAATAATTAGGATTCCCATTATAGGCTATTTTACTTCTTTTAATATAAACAAATTATTACGCATTTAGTTTGTAGCAATACTAACGGGAGATAACTAATTTGCCAGTCGATATTGCAGTCTCCCCATCCATAGTTGTTAAAACAACCTTATAAAGATAGACTCCACCATCAAGTGGACTCCCATTTGATGACTCTCCATCCCACTCAATTGGATCAATTCTATATCCGGGGGAAAAGATATCTCTATCCATCTTTTTTACCAATGCCCCAGACATTGCCCGATGTTTCACCGATCCGTCCATATCAACCAACAGGCTGATCGGCCGGTAAAGCCCGATCTTGTGGAAAATTCAGCGAACAGTTTTGCAACCCGGACCGCCCGACACGGGCGGAACCCCATAATTCAGGAATTTTTACCTTCTTCTCCCTCGATGAAGGTTCGAACTTCGTTCAAAACATCCGACAAAACAGGACTTCTTTCCATTTCCGAAGGGAGTCCTTTTTTATTTCCATCCCCACAGACTCCCGCATCCCATCGCACCGCCTTCGCCCTCTGCAAACTATCGAACGGATGCACAAATTCAACTTCAACTCTTTTATCGGTGACCTGGCGGCTAGTATCCTGTATTTACTTGATAAAATCCAGGTAGTTCTCACGGTTTAACAACAGTACATCTGCCTTGTAGGTCTCGGTCCAGGATTTGGGGATGCGAATACTCCCTTTTCCCCACTTGATCTCATACCCTGTCAATACCCCTTGATTTTCCTCAACGTAGTCTATCTCAGCTCCTGTGTAAAGCCGCCAAAAGTATGAGTTCGCTAAGAATCTGTGATTATTTAACCATTTCTGACGTTCGGCAATGAGGAAGTTTTCAAATAAGGCTCCTGAATCATTTCTTTGATCCAGACGATTCACATTACCAATCAAATAATTCCGGATTCCAGTGTCCCAGAAGTAAATCTTACTCGATTTCTTGATCTCATTTCTCAGATTTCGGCTAAATCCACCTAAGCGGAAAAGAACAAAAGCCTTTTCAAATAGTCCTATGTAAGATTCTACTGTTTCATGGTTCAGTTTTAAGGATTGGCTCAGTTCATGTATTGAAACTTCGGAACCGACTTGAAATGCCAGTAATTTCAATAGTTGATAAGCCTTTTGAATATGCCTGATCTGGCCAATTTCAATGATGTCCTTCATCAGATAGGATTCGCCAATCTCTCTCAGAACTTCAAACCTGTCATTGCGATTCGATTGGGTAAGGACCTCTGGATACGAGCCAAAAACCAAAAAATCGTCCAGCAGTTGCTTTAGTTCAAAAGAATTATGCATTGAGCCCATCTCTTCCTGACTCAAGGGGAAAAGGGTGAAAACCCTTTTTCGTCCTGTCATTGGCTCTCCAATTTTAGTTGCCAGGTCAAAAGATGATGAACCAGTAACAACAACCCGTAATGAGGGCAATTCATCATGGAGGATCTTTAAATGAATTCCCAGATCTGGAATTTTCTGACCCTCATCGATAAATAGCAACTCATATCCCTCAACCAGATCCCGCATTTTTTTCAGATCCTGACCACTGAAAACCTCCTGGTAACGGGCTTGATCAGCGTTTACCCGAACTGTTTTATAGGGCAGTTCATCGGTAATACTGGTCAGTAAAGAGGTTTTTCCTGTCTGTCTGGCACCATATAAAACAACAAGTTTCTGACCCTTTATCAGTTCATCCGAAATGCTCTTTCTCAAGTATCTCTTAATCCACATTAAACAAATATCGTAAATATTTCCGGCTAACCATAAATAATAACGTGAAAAAATACGAACTGACAAAATATTTCCATCTCCAGCCTCATTAACTATGCAAAAATACTTTATAGTTTCCCCATCCGTTTTGCCCATTCCAAAAAGCACGCCCTTTGGGCACTTGCTTTTAGAAAAGAGCAAAGGCCAACCCTTCGAAACTTTTGCCCGCGCGCAGGAAATAACGCGATTGCAGCGAGACTTAAAGCTTATGGACAGGATCCCGGATAATCGTATGGTAGGCCGGGACAAGATTCTTTAAGCGATATGCGGGAGTCTCGCCCAAACAATACAGGAGTAAATAACTACACCAAATATCATAACAGGCACGCATACATCTGAAGGAAAGAGTAACAAAGACGCAGCAAGAGAAAGGCTTTACCTTCCAAGGAACTCATCCCCCTGATTGTACATAAGCTGCTCGTAATAAGTTCGAACTTCGTTCAAAAACCCCGACACTATAGGACTTCTTTCAAATTTTGGGGGGAGTCCTTTCTTTTTGTCTTCCCCGCAGCCTCCCGCAGGTTCACACAAGCCCTTCGCCCTCAGCAAGCTTTTCTCCCTTGTGAGCGGTTACCAGACTTGCTCAGATTTGACCACCGGTTTCTTTTATGATTCTTTGGCGGATGGATTCCGCAACAAAACTGTTCAATGACATTTTATCCTCCAAAGCCAACAAGGCAGCCTTCTGGTGAAGCTTGGGTGAGATACGCACATTGAAGCTTCCTTTGAAGGGTTTCTCCGGTGCAACACTTTCCTGTTTGCAGTCGGCTAGATATGAGTCAATGGCGGCTATAAAATCAGCTTCCAACTCCTTTCCGGTGGTTCCCTCATAAGATATAAGCCCCCGTATTCCCAGAACTCTTCCATACAGAAGAGCATCTTCCTTGCTGTACTCAATGGTACCTGTATAGCCCTTATATTCTAAGTTTTTCATAAGCCCAATACTTCCTTTGTCTGATTAAGCTGATACTGCTTCATTGTGCCCGATGGATGCGACTTGTGTAGCATAATCGGAACACCCTCTGGATTCATGAACTTCACTCTGGATCCAGATGTCTTTCCCGTCTTTACTTCCTCAAAGTCAAAGTACCCTGGTAATCTAACCACCTCATCGTAATGAAAATCTGATGGCATGCCCAGGAACCTGGCAATAAGTTTTTCTTTTCTATTCATTGGCAAAGGTAACTATATATAGTTGCATATTCAAACTTTCTGTTTAAGTGATGTGATTTCTTTGCCAGGACCTGTAGTCCTTTGGAGTTGACCCTCAACCAGCTTTGCATTAGCCTTTTTTCGACTACCACCCAAACTTGATGTCGCATATTGCGATTTCAAGTTTGGGAAGCAATTCAAATGCACACTTATGTCAGATGCTCTGCTATCTTATATGTGTCAATTGGCTGTTTATCAGCAGAGGCAACCTTGCCTGAGAATAAAGAAAACAATCTAGTATACTCAGAACAAATCTTGCATTGTGTTTGTTTGATGACTCAGGACCCTTAAAGTATGCAAATGTAAACTTGAACACCTTTAAAACTCAAACCATGACATATACGAAAAAATGGACGCTGATCCTGGCCCTGTTAACCATACTGAGCGGAATCTACGCACAGCAAAAAGACCAGATACCAGCTGCCTACAGCAAATTATCATACGACGAGCAAGGAAGCCTGTATCTGCAGCAAGGGAATAATACTTACTATGCCACTACCAGTCCGCCCATGTATTCACTGCAACAGGTCTACGGCAATCCGGTGGGAACAGAAAACGGCTTGATATTTGATTTCGGAGAGCTGAAGGGAACCCTTACTTACGGTCTGATCCCTTACGGGAAGGCAGCACATCCCCTTCCCATATTCCGTTTTACAAAGCCCATTGAGAATGGAAAGGCAGAGATCAACATTCCCTATGATTTCCGTTACCCCTACGATTTCGTTGGTTGGAAAGAAACTGGCTACCTTACCCTCGGATACAGGTTGCAGGATGAGGAAGGCATGATCATCTATGACGGGGAAGTCAGTCTGTCAGGAACCGGCCCATTTGAGGTGGTCCCGGCCATTGCGGAGGGCCCTTTTATTAATAGCGTCACGGATTCCGGAGCTGTGGTCTGGTGCCGAACAACCCTTCCGGTACAGGCGCAATTGGAAGTTAATGGCCAGCTTATTTCGGGAAAAGAGACACTGATGCACCATGAGTGGTCTATCGAGGGACTGGAACCGGCTACGGAATATAACTATACAGTGAAATATGGCGGACAAGAGCAGGAATATCATTTCCGCACCGCACCCAAAGAAGGAAGCCAGGATCCTTTCGTTTTCGCCTATACCAGCGACAGCCGGCATGCTACTGGTGGGGGTGAGCGGATGATCTACGGGGCCAATGCCTATATCATGAAAAAGATGACCGCCCTAGCCTATGCCGAGGGGGCTGCCTTTCTTCAGTTTACAGGCGATATGATCAATGGTTACCTTACCAACAACGAGGAAATGCAGCTACAATACACCAACTGGAAGAAAGCAGTGGAGCCTTTCTGGCATTACATGCCCATCAATACAGGAATGGGGAACCACGAGGCCCTTGGTTATGTTTTCTACGATTCGACAGGTCGCATGAGGGCATTCATTGACGGCTTCCCCTACGACAGTTTCTCCGCTGAGGCGGCTTATGCTGAAGCATTCGTAAATCCGGTGAGTGACCTGACAAGTGAGGACGGATCCGTTTATGATCCGAATCCGGATAGCCAGGACTTTCCTTCCTATTCTGAAAATGTCTATACCTACAGGTATGGAAATGTAGGTATGATCGTTCTGAACAGCGATTATTGGTACGCTCCCACACTGAATACATTCCCGTTTACCAGCGGGGGGCTTCATGGCTATATCATGGATATGCAGTTGGAATGGCTCAGAAAAACAGTGGCCATGTATGAGCAGGACTCGATGATAGATCACGTTTTCGTCACGCAGCATACACCCGCATTCCCAAACGGCGGTCACAGCAGGGATGATATGTGGTACAGTGGCAACAATCAGTACCGTCCTTTTATCAATGGAAGACCCGTAGTCAAGGGGATTATTGAACGTAGGGATGAATACCTGGATATCCTCATTAATCAGAGCACCAAAGTATTGGCCATTCTTACAGGGGATGAACACAACTTCAACTGGTTGAAGTTGACCTCCGAGGTACCCATTTACCCCGAAATCTACCCCTTAGAAAAGCTCACTGTAAGCCGTCCCATCTATCAAATCAACAATGGTGCGGCTGGTGCCCCCTATTATGCTCAGGAAGTCTTACCCTGGAGTGAGCATACCCAATCCTTCAGTGTAGAGAATGCCCTGTGTCTCTTCTATGTTGAGGGTTCCAGTGTTAAAATGCGGGTATTAAATCCTGACACGCTCAACGAAATTGAATCAGTGACACTGAGGGAGTAACATTTAGTATTCTTTATTTTCCCATAAACAGGTTAGTTGAAGAAAACTCAGGATCGCAGGTAAGATTCACATGAAGTTTTCTGAGTCCCGCTTCATCCCCCGGTGAAGGTATATGTGTCAGGTGAACTTCACAGTTTCGTAATTCGGCCAGTTTTTCAATGGCCAGCTGTGCCGCGGGATTTGATATGGCTGAGATCCCCAGCATAATCAGGGTTTCTTCCAGGTCAAGACTGACCATTTTTCCTGTTAGTATCTCCTTCTTGAGAAAGGTAACCTTCTCAATCATGTTTGCAGGCAGAAGGTGCATGTGATCCGGAAGCCCGGCCAGGTGTTTGGCAGCATTCAGGATCAGGCTCGAGGCCGCGTGCATCAGAGGAGAGTTCTTGCCGCTAATCAAGGTACCATCTTTCAGCTCAATGACAGCCCCACAATACATTCCATCATTTCCTTTGCCTGATTCTCTGGCGTCACTGGCAGCCTGCCTGGCGGGTTGTACCACTTTCCTGTCATCTATCCTGGCATTTACCTTTTCCATGACTAATTCGGCCCTGTCCAGATCTTCCCTGTCCACAAGCCCCAGGGCATACTCCACCGCACACCGAAAATACCTGCGGATGATTTCCTGGTGTGAAGCCTCTGCAATAACCGCATCATCAACAATACCTGCACTTGCCCTGTTGACACCCATGTCAGTAGGACTTTTGTAGATAGAAGCCTGCCCTGTGATCTTCTCAAGTATCCTTCTTAGTAGTGGAAAAGCTTCAATGTCCCTGTTATAGTTAACAGTTTTCTCATTATAAGCTTCCAGGTGATGATGATCGATCTGGACGATGTCCTTCAAATCCACCGTGGCTGCCTCATATGCGATATTTACCTTATGCGAGAGCGGAAGGTTCCAGATGGGAAAAGTTTCGAATTTAGCATAGCCGGCCTTCACACCCAGTTTATATTCATGATACATATTGTTAAGACAGGTAGCCAATTTGCCACTACCCGGTCCAGGTGCTGTCACCACCACGATTGGTTTCTTTGTTTCTATGTAAGGGTTGGCTCCATATCCCTCGTCACTGACAATCAGGTCAACATCCATCGGATATCCCTTTGTAAATCCATGTGTATATACTTTGATCCCGTATCTCTCCAGCTTTTTTTTAAATGAGGTTGCCTGGGGTTGTTCCTGGTAACGGGTAATAACCACGGCTGTGATTTCCAGTCCCCACTCCTTAAATTCATCTATGGTTCTTAATACATCCAAATCATAACTAATGCCAAAGTCTGCCCTGATTTTCTTTTTTTCGATAGCTCCGGCATGTACACAAAGAATGATGTCGATCTTCTCCTTTAATTCCTGAAGAAGACGCATTTTTACATTTGGATCGAAACCTGGAAGAACCCTTGAAGCATGATAATCATACATGATCTTCCCTCCAAATTCCAGATATAATTTTTCGTGAAAATGATCGACGCGCTCAAGGATAGAAGCGGTTTGTTCCTTGATGTAGGCTTCATTATCAAATCCGATATTATGAGAAGAATTAGCTTGTTTGGCCATGATGAGAAAGGATTAGTTTTCAGAGTGAAATAGCACTCCAATATAGGGATTATCCTTTCAGTATTGGAAATATATATTCTAGCTTTTCCTCGCCTGGTGGGCCCGGTATATTGCCTCAGCAATTTTGATATCCTGGACTGCCACCCCGGTGAGATCCGCCACAGTAATCTGGTCTTGAGATACCCTGCCACTAGTAGTCCCTGCAATCAACTGCCCCAACTCCTTTACCCTGGCCTTTTCCAACTTTCCTGCCTTTATGGCACGGAAGATTTCTCCTCTTTCCATGCATTGCGAAATACTATCGGCAATCACAAGATCGGCCTTCTGAATTATCTCCGGGTCAAGTTCCTGTTTCTCTGGGGTATCGGAACCCATGGCGGTAATATGGGTGCCCTTTTTGATATCAGCTGCATCTAGCAAAGGGGTTTTCGAGGGGGTGGTAGTAACAATCAACTCACAATTAGCAGCGAGCTGAGAAGGGTCCAGCGTTGTCTCGATCTTGAACCCTTCCGCTTCCATATCCTTTTGGTAACTCCTAAGTTCTTCCTCGTCCAGGCCACATACCAGGGCATCGCGGCAAGCTAGCACTTCTTTCAGCCAAAGCAGTTGCATTCTACCCTGGATGCCAGCCCCAAGAATTCCGATCCGTCTGACCACTGAAGGAGCTAAGTGCTTGGCTGCAATGGCTCCCGCAACAGCAGTCCGAACATCTGTAAGATATCCTTCATCCAGCAGGATACACTCGGTAAGTCCACTATGCTGGTTAAAGAGAAGCATCAGACCGTTTCCTGAAGGCAAACCTAATTCAGAGTTATTGTAGAAACCAGAAGCGACCTTGATCACATAAAAGGAATCCCCCTTCACGTGCCCGTATTTTATGTGTACCTCTCCCCTTTCCAGAATCATTTCCCCAACAGGCGGCACCACTACCTTCCCTTCGGAATAGGCCCTGAAGCCTGCTTCAATCTCCGGGAGTAAGTCCAGATCATTGAGAAGATCCTTAATCTGTTCTAGATGTAGTATTTCCACCCTAAGACAAGCTTTCAATGACTTCAGAAATTCCCTTGAGGCCACCAAGTAGATAATCTTTGGGCAGCCCATAGGATATCCTCAAAAAGTTATCCATTCCAAACTGGTCTCCGGGAATGATCAACACACTTTTCTCCTTGATCAGCCTCATTACAAAGTCGGTGGAGTTAATGTCCATTTTGTATTTAATAAAGGCGATGGCAGCTGCCTGCGGAGGTACTGCACTGAACAGGTCGCCATGGCTAAGCATCCAATCCACCAGAATGGGATAGCCTTTCCGGATATAATCCCTGGTTCGCTGAATGATTGTAGGACGCACCTTTTCTGAAAGTGCAAGGGCTGCCAGGGTATTTGAAAGCATGGCCGTACTCAGGGTGGTATATTCATGTCTGGCCCAGATCTGATCGATCATATCCACAGGTCCCACTGCCCATCCGGTTCTCAGGCCGGGCAGGCCATAGGCCTTGCTCATACTGCCTGTGGCTATGACCCTTTCATAGCGACCAAAAAAGGAAGAAGTTTGCACATCTGTAAGCTGTTCGGCACCCGCATAAACCTCATCAGCCAGAATCCAGGCACCAACCTTATCTGCAATCTTCACAATGGCATCCATTTCATCGCTGGTCAGAATGTAACCGGTGGGATTATTGGGATTGCATATGGCGATCAGCTTTGTATCATTGCTGACGATGCTTTCAAGCTTGTCCAGATCGGGGGCCCAGTTCTTCTCATGAAGCAAAGGAAATGTCTTGATCTTGAATCCATGGTTCTTTGCCACACCCCATATCTGCATGTAATTGGGAAACATCAGCACCATTTCCTCTCCGTCAGAAAGTATGGTGGTCAGTGCAATGAAGTTGGCTTCAATCCCTCCCACTGTAACCAGGACATTGTCCCTGGTGGCACCATCATACATAAGGCTAATATTCTCCCTTAGCTGGGGAATCCCATTGGCATGGGAATAGTTAAGTTCCACTTCAAGCATCCTTTCCAGGCTACCTTCTTCCAGATCCAGCAACTCACGCAATAGCATGGGATGCACTCCACTCTCCGACAAATTATACTTAACCTCCATCTCGTGGACGGACATATAACGCTCCATTTCAAAGGCTTGAAACTCTGACATCGTATTGATATTTAAGGTTATTAATTCTCTACTCAAAGGATTTATAATCGCTTGATCCTTGGCTCCAGGTCCGTCAGTTCGGCAATCCGTACTTTCTCACCTGACTCAATACTCTTCCGGGCGGCAATCCCTATGAGCACCGACATAGCGCCATCACGGATACCTGCTGAATGCTTGTAAGGATCTGCCATGGCCGGATTCTTAAAAATCTTATCCTG
>Ga0164313_10003654_pt1 | contig 13681 bp, 1 predicted proteins | sample GuaBasSedimGuay4_FD_113735 | JGI IMG/M metagenome (GOLD analysis project Ga0164313, IMG submission 113735) | Subseafloor sediment microbial communities from Guaymas Basin, Gulf of California, Mexico - Guay4, Core 4569-4, 0-3 cm | ecosystem: Environmental > Aquatic > Marine > Hydrothermal vents >... | reverse complement strand
TCAGGACAAACACGTCGACGCGGCCATCGACCTTACGGCATTCCTTACCGGTATTTCCGGATCTCTCGATACCCAATCCCTCCAGGTGGTGGAAGTCGATATCGCGGGAGCTGTGATCAACGAATCGGTGCTCTTCCAGTTCGACCAGGCCCCCAACTTCGACCCGGCCACCAATGCCGCCGGTATTCTCATCTTCATCATGGATGGTTTCACCCCGGCAGGCTCGACCCGTTATTACCAACTGGCCTTCGATCTCGACGGAGTTTGCCCCGATTGCCCTGCTCCCCCCATCGTGCCCTTCCCCGTCAGCGTGGACAGCCTCACCTATGAAAACCAGGCCACCTATCAGGTGACGACGCCCAGGGCGACCTACATGTATCACAAACAGGGCGCCGGCCTGGCGAGCCTGATCGATAACGACGCCCAGGACTGGGTTTCATTCCACGACGTGGCCGGCAGCAAATCCGCGGGCGAATACCGGGGCATTCCGAACCTGGTCTTCACCCAGGGCGATGCAGCCAACAGTTTTTTCCATCCGGGATTCACCAACGGCACCAGCCAACTGGTCAGCGCCGGTCCCCTGAAAGTGACCGTGCGTTCGCAGGCTGGCCCTCCGGAAAACTTCTGGGACGTGTTGTGGGAGTTCTATCCCGAATATGCCCGATTGACAGTCCTGTCCGCCGGGTCAGCGGACAGCGCGCCCTACTGGTTTCTCTATGAAGGCACCATTGGCGGCGGCATGGACGCCGGCGACGTGGTCGTCCGTTCCGACGGCACCCAGACCAGTGCGTTCGACTATGGCGCTGTTTGGGAGGAAGCCCTCGCTCCGCCAGAATGGGTCTACTTCCGCGACACCAACACCCCCCGGGCGTTGTTTTTCTCGGTCGACCAGGAAGACGGCAGCCCGGACTCCTACAGGCCCCAGGGCCAAACCTCAGGCGACACGCCCGAGATGTCCGTCTTCGGATTCGGCAGGGTGCTGAACACTTCGCCTAACAGCCTGGAAGGCCGAATGTCGGGAGCCGGCCGAAGTTTCACCATGGGTTTCGTTGAAGACCATACCGTGGCCGACGCGGAAATTGTCAATGCCGCCGAGCCGGTGACCGTAATTGTGGGAGAGGCTACCATTCCGGGCACTCCAGTGGCCGTCAATGACGGTTACTCGACATCCGCCGATACCCCTTTGGTTGTCGATGCGGCCAGTGGTGTGCTGAATAACGACACCAGTGAAAACCCGGGGCCGCTGACGGCCATCCTGCAGGTCGATGTATCCAACGGTGTGTTGGTTCTGAATGCGGATGGTTCCTTTGATTACACACCCAATGCCAATTTCAGCGGGACCGACGGTTTCACCTACCGGGCCTACGATGCCGGGGTTCCGTCGAATCTTGCCACAGTGACAATCGATGTCGTGGGAACCGCGGACCCCGATGTGTTGACCAGCCTGCCGCTTGACGAGGGCTTCGGATTGGTGGCCGGCGATGTCAGTGGTTCAGGTAATGACGGCTCGCTGGAAGGGGGCGCGTTGTTTGAATCGGCCTCCGGAGATGGAAGCCCCTCGTCAGTGCGCTTCGATGGTTTGGACGACTACATCGATCTGGGGACCCTGGACGTAAACGGGACCGGCCTCACGCTCACCTCCTGGTTCTACGCCGACTCCTTCCCTGGATCATCGAACGATCCACGCATCATCTCCAAAGCTTCGAGCGTTTCGGGGAACGACCACGTGTTCATGCTGAGCACGATTAAATCGTCCGGTATCAAGTTGCGGGGACGGGTGCGTGTGGGCGGAACGACGACGACCCTCATTGCCAACAGCGGCAACCTGGTTACAGGCACGTGGTATCACACGGCGCTGACCCATGATGGATCGACCCTTCGTTTGTATCTCGACGGTGTCGAAGTTGGCAGCGCCCCCCTTGTCGGCGCCGTGGACCGGGACCCCTCGATACCGGTGACGGTGGGAAGCCAGCCCCCTGGCGCCGGACCTCGCTATTTCGACGGGCTGATAGATGATGTACGGATTCTCCAGCGGGCATTGGACGCTGGCGAGATCGCGGCACTTGCCGCCGGTAATCAGGTTCCCGTGGCCGGCGATGACGGGTATTCCACATCAGAGGACACGCCGTTGGTGGTCAACGCTGCCAATGGCGTCCTGTTCAACGACAGCGACGGGGATTTGGATCCGATGACTGCCGTCCTGCAGGACAATGTCTCGAACGGTGTATTGAATCTCAATGCCGATGGTTCCTTCGATTACACGCCCAATCAGGATTTCAACGGGTCCGACAGTTTTACCTACCGGGCTTTCGATGGCGGGGGCGGTTCGAGTCCCGCCACGGTGACCTTGACCGTGAACGCGATCAATGACGCCCCGGTAGCCGTGGGCGACGGCTACGAAGCTGCGCCCAACACGTTGTTGTCCGTCGATGCGGCGGGCGGGGTTTTGCAGAATGACACCGACGTCGACCTGGATCCGCTTCAGGCGGTGCTCCAGGACAATGTTTCCGACGGGATTCTTACCTTCAATGTGGATGGCTCGTTCGATTATACGCCGAATCTGGACTTCACCGGCCTGGACAGCTTTTCCTATCGGGCAAGCGACGGGTCGGCGGACTCGTTGGCAACGGTATGGATCAATGTCGTACCCCCACCCAACGCGGTGGACGACGATTATGTGACCGACGAGGATTTGACCTTGGTGATTCCAGCTGCAAACGGGGTCCTGTCGAACGATACGGCCAACAACCCGGCCAATGGCCTGACCGCGGTTCTCATCACCGGCCCGACCAACGGTTCGTTGACCAACTTCAGGACCGACGGCGGATTCACCTTCATTCCGGATCCGGACTTCAACGGCATTGACACCTTCACCTACCAGGCTGTCGATGCAAGCAACGGCGCCACGGCCCAGGCCACCGTCACCCTCACGATCAACACAATCAATGATTCCCCGGTGGCGCTGGACGATGGCTATCAGACCGGGCCGAACACGTTGTTGTCCGTCAATGCTGCGGCCGGAATTCTTCAGAATGACACCGATGTGGATCTGGATCCTCTGCAGGTATTGCTCGCTAACGATGTGACAGACGGCGTGTTGGCCCTGAACACCGACGGGTCGTTCGATTACACCCCGAACCTGGATTTCATCGGGACCGACAGTTTTACGTACCGGGCGAGCGATGGCGTGCTGGACTCCCTGGCCACAGTGACCATCGATGTCGTGGGAACGACCGACCCCGATGCGCTGACGCACCTGCCGATGGACGAGGGCACCGGGTTGGTGGCGGGCGATGTCAGTGGCGCAGGCAATGACGGTTCGCTCGAAGGCGGCGCGTTGTTTGATTCGGACTCCGGAGATGGAAGCCTTTCGTCAGTGCGCTTCGATGGCCTGGATGACTACATCAATCTGGGATTGCTGGACGTAAACGGCACCGGTCTCACGCTTGCCACCTGGTTCAAGGCCGACTCCTTCCCCGGGTCGTCCAACGACCCACGCATCATCTCCAAGGCTTCTAGTGTCTCGGGGAACGACCACGTGTTCATGCTGAGCACGATTAAATCGTCCGGGATCAAGTTGCGTGGCCGGGTGCGCGTTGGCGGGACGACCACCACTCTCATTGCCAGCAGTGGCAACCTCACAACAGGCAGATGGTACCATGTGGCGCTGACCCATGACGGGTCCACCCTTCGCTTGTATCTCGATGGTGTCGAGGTGGGCAGCGGGCCCTTAGTCGGTTCTGTGGACACGGACCCATCGATACCTGTGACGGTGGGAAGTCAGCCCCCCGGTGCGGGACCTCGCTTCTTCGACGGCCTGATAGACGATGTACAGATTCTCCAGCGGGCGTTGGACACCGGCGAGATCGCGGCGCTGGCCACCGGCAACCAACTACCGGTCGCCGGCGATGACGGATACTCGACTCCCGAGGATACGCCGCTGGTGGTCAACGCAGGCAACGGGGTTCTGGTCAACGACAGCGACGGGGACCTGAACCCGCTGACGGCCGTCCTGCAGGATGATGTGTCCAACGGCGTTCTGAATCTCAATGCGGATGGTTCCTTCGATTACACGCCCAATCAGGATTTCAACGGGACCGACAGTTTCACCTACCGGGCCTTCGATGGCGGTGGCGGTTCGAATCCCGCCACGGTGACCTTGACCGTGAACGCGATCAATGACGCCCCGGTGGCCGTGGACGACAACTACGAAGCTGCACCCAACACGTTGTTGTCCGTCGATGCGGCGGGTGGGGTTCTGCAGAATGACACCGATGTCGACCTGGATTCGCTTCAGGCGGTACTCGAAGACAATGTTGTAAACGGCGTGCTGGCATTCAATTTGGATGGATCATTCGACTATACCCCGAATCTGGGCTTCACCGGTCTGGACGGATTTACTTACCGGGCGAGCGACGGGTCTGCGGACTCGCTGGCGACGGTTTCCATCAACGTCGTGCCACCACCCAACGCGGTGGATGACGACTATGGTACTGATGAAGATGTGACATTGATTGTACCTGCGGTCAGCGGAGTCTTGTCGAACGATACAGCCAACAACCCGGCCAATAGCCTGACCGCGGTTCTTCTGACCGATCCGGCGGACGGCACGCTCGCCGACTTCGGAACGGACGGTGGATTTACCTACGTCCCTGGCCCGAACTTCAACGGCAATGACAGTTTTACTTATCTGGCAATCGACGGGGGCACCGGAGCCAAAGCTCCTGCCACGGTGACCATAACGATCAACATGATCAATGACTCCCCCGTGGCTCGGAACGACGACTATGAGACCGAGCAAAACACGTTGCTGTCCATCACCGAGTTCAATGGGGTTCTGGCGAATGACACCGACGTGGATCTGGATCAACTGCAGGTATTGCTCCAGGATGATGTGACAGACGGCGCATTGATTCTGAATGCGGACGGATCCTTCGCCTACACACCGGACCAGGACTTCATCGGGACCGACGGTTTTTCCTATCGTGCGAGCGATGGCGCGCTGGACTCCCTGGCGACGGTAACGTTAACGGTAACCGAGGGAGGGGTAGATCCCCCTACACCCGTGGCCGGTTGGCAGGTCGAATCCTCTGCCCTGGGCGACATCCCGCCACTCAACACGGGCAATCATCAAACGAGCAATCTCATTGGCGACATCGATGGTGACGGTCGCAACGACGTAGTGATCGCCGAGAACACTATCGGTCCGGCAATGGGGGTCTATTTCAGGGTAGACGGCGTTTGGACCCTTGAGGTAATCGAAACGGAACAGATGCCCATCGAAGCGGGCGGTGCACTTCACGACGTGGACAATGATGGTGACCTCGACATTGTCCAGGGCGGCGGCATCAACAATAACGAGATCTGGTGGTGGGAGAACCCCGGCGCCCGGCCTTACCCTGCGTCCGGCTGGACACGCCGTTACATCAAACAGAGCGGTGCTAATAAACACCACGACATGGTGTTCGGCGATTTCGACGGCGATGGCGTTGACGAATTCGTCTTCTGGAACCAGGGAACCTCGGGACTGTTCATCGCGGAAATCCCTGCCGACCCGCGCACTTCCGGTCCATGGCCGCACACCCGTATCTTTACCGAAGCGTCCGACAGCGAGGGACTGATCGCCGCAGACGTGAACATGGACGGCAAGATCGACATCTGCGGAGGCGGTTATTGGTTTGAACACGTTTCAGGCACGGACTTCGTGCCTTGGCCCATCCTGAATGATCGTTCCTTTCTTCGCATGGCCGCCGGCCAACTCGTTCCCGGAGGCTGGCTGGAGATTGTCATTTCCAGGGGCGACGTACTGGGACCCATTTCCTGGGCCGAGTGGGACGGCAATTCGTGGAACCATCATTTCCTGGACACCATCGGCGACCACGCCCACTCCCTTGACCTCGGCGACGTCGACCACGACGGCCGGCTCGACATCTTCGTGGCCGAGATGCACACGCCCGGCTCCGGCGACAACGCCCGCAGCCGAATTTTCTACAATCGCGGCAACGGCCAGTTCGAAGCCGAAACCATTTCCGTAGGTGTCGGCAACCACCAATCGCAACTCGCGGACCTCGACGGGGATGGCTGGCTCGACATCATGGGCAAACCATTCCAGGTGGGATCACCAGGGCTGAACGCCTGGTTGCAGATCCCCGTCGCAAGCGATGCCTTTTCCAATATGGAACCCTGCATCATCGATCCGGGCGCCGGTCTCGTTGTGCGGGCGGTGCAGACCGTCGACGTGGACGCCGACGGCTGGATGGATGCAGCGGTTCTCCTGGGTGGGACCGCCTCTGAGGCTCGATACTATAGGTCACCAAACCGGGACCCGGTCCTGGTTGCCGCTGCGGACCTCAATGCGGGTGCCTGGCTCGACATCGACCACGACGGCGATATCGACCTTGTCGCGGTTGAAACCGGCGATACTCCAGACCTCGTCTGGTTCGCCAATCCGGCCGACGGCACCGGCAACTGGCCCAGATCCGTCATTGGCACGCTCCCCGTGAGCGTTGAAACCCTCGAAATCACGGACCTGGAAAACGACGGGCACACCGACATCATCCTGTTCACCGCTACGGGGATTGAAAAGGTGTTCGAGAACACCAGCGGGGGCTGGGATTTCTTCACCATTACGGCTCTGGGAATCGGGGACGGCGGCTGGGTGGCCGACATCGACCGGGACGGCTCTCTCGACGTCGGCCGGGCAGACCGCTGGTGGCTGAATCCTGGAGGCGCCGGTTCGTGGACAGAGCGCAGTCTCCCCGGTGGTCCGGGAGGCGGCTGCATGAGCTGGACCGTGGATCTCGACCGCGACGGCTGGGCCGACGTCATCACGTTGGACCAGGCCGGTGGTGGAGAGATCGTATACTACGCCAGTGATCGCCTGGGTGATCTGCTGGTTGGCTCTTCCCTCGCGACCGTTTGTCTCAGTGATGCCAGGGACTTCGTCGTCGAAGACTTTGACTCGGACGGCGACCTCGACTTCGTCGTTTCCGGGCTATCCTGTGCCGGCGACCCGCTGGCCGTGTTGGCGCTGAGCGGCGGCTACCCGCTTGCGCCCTGGGCGATTGAAACCGTCGCTTTGGCATCCTCCGTCGCCGCCGCAGATATGGACAGGGACGGAGCGAAGGATCTACTCCTGGGCGGCGGCGACACCTGCGCTCTCGGCATTGGATTCAACCAGTCGCAGCTCTCACTCAGCCTGGGCCAGTGGGAACGCCACGTGATCGACAATGCCCGTCCCTGGCGAGCCGTTTTCATCACTTCCGGCGATATAGACCGTGACGGGTTGGCCGACGTGATCGACGGTGCCTGGTGGTACAAGAATCCCGGCGATCCGGGAGGAACCTGGGCGCGTTCGGAGTTCGGCGATCCTTTGAAGAACTTTGCCTCGGTGTACGACTTCGACCGCGACGGCGATCTCGATATCATCGGAACGAAAGGGATCCCCTGGGACAGCAGCAACGAGTTTGTATGGGCCCGCAACGACGGCAACGGCGGGTTCGGGATTCTGCAGAATATTTCGAACGGGAGCGGGTCGTTCCTTCAGGGCACGGCGACCGGTCGCTTCACTTTCGACACCTCGCAATCCTACAGCCCCCTCGAGGTGGCGCTTTCCTGGGAGGACGGCGGCGGCGGCATACAGATGCTGACGGTTCCCGACGACCCGGTCAATGAGACGTGGAGTTGGCGCAACCTCACCCCCATGACCCAGTTCGAAGGCATCGCCAAGGGTGACATCGACCGCGACGGTGACCTCGACATCATCATCGGAAACATCTGGCTGCGGAACGACGAGCCGAACTGGACAACCTTCGTGATCGACGACACCACGGAGGAGCCTGATCGCGTTGTCGTGGCGGATCTCAATCGCGACGGGCGCCTGGATGTTCTGGTGGGGTACGAGGAGTGGCCGGACGAACTGGTATGGTACGAGCAGCCGACCGATCCCACCACAACGTGGCCCCGGCACGATATCGCTACACTATTTGGGCCCATGAGCCTCGATGTCGCCGATATGGATCTGGACGGGGATCTGGACATCGTCGTAGGCGAACACAACCGCGATTTTCCGGCCAGCTCCTCGGTGATCGTGTACCAGAACCTGGACGACGGCGCTTCCTGGTTCCCCTACACCGTGTACCTCGGTGACGAACAGCATATGGGAACTCAGCTGCTGGATGCCGACAATGACGGCGACCTCGACATCATCTCCCATGGCTGGAACCACAGCCAGGTGTTGCTCTACGAGAACCTGGCCATTGGTGGAGGTTCGGTGGGTGACACCCAGCCACCGGCACTTGTCGCGGCCACGGCAACCGGGGCTGCCCAGGTTACTGCCCAATTCAGTGAACCGGTGGATATCCCCACCGCCAACGACCCCACAAGGTACACCATCGACCCGCCCGTGATGGTCAGCACCGCAAGCCTCATGGCCGACCGGCGCACAGTTGTTCTCGAAACCACACCCCTCGAAGAGGGGGCTGCCTACACCCTCGCTGCAACCGGGGTTCTGGATCTTGCAACTCCCCCCAACGGAAGTGACGGCTCGGCAACAGTTCCATTTTTCTACGGCGCCCAGCCACGGGTGACCGATGGCCTGGTTGTTCTTTACGACTTCGCCATCGGCGGGGGCGACATTGTTCCTGACGTATCGGGCATTGGGTCCCCTCTGGATCTGGCGATCAGCAACCCGGGGGCCGTGACATGGCTTACCGAGGGCGGACTTTCCCTGGACACCGCGACGATCGTTCGATCGGCGGGACCGGCGACCAAGGTTATCGATGCGGTGACGACCTCCAATGCGATCTCGGTTGAGGCGTGGCTTACGCCCAGTAGTGTATTGCAGAGCGGTCCTGCAAGGATGGTGACGTGTTCCGCCGATCCGAGCACCCGCAACTTCACGCTTGGTCAGGGAGTCTTCAAAGCGGGTGACGACCGTTACGTCATGCGACTAAGGACCACCACAACGGACAACAACGGGAGACCTGAGACATCGACGGCGGTGGGCTCATTAACCACCAATCTGACCCACGTGGTGTACACCCGGGACGCTACGGGCATCGTGACGATCTATCTGGACGGCGGGTTGGCGCGTTCCGAGTTCACTGGAGGAACGTGCGCCAACTGGGACACTAACTACGCGTTTGCCCTTGGAAACGAACTTACCGAGGACCGACCCTGGCTGGGTTCCTACAACCTGGTGGCGGTTTACGACCGCGCTTTGTCGGTTGCGGAGATCGGCCAGAACTTCGCCGCTGGCCCTCAAGGTCAGCCCGCGACTTCAGCACCCGTGATCACGTCCGCTGCCGTAACGGACGGGACATTGGGCCAGCCCTACTTGTACGACGTGGAAGCGAGCGGATATCCGACACCGGTGTTCGACCTGACGACAATGCCTGCCGGAATGACCATCAACTCCGTGACAGGCGTTATCGACTGGACACCTGACACCCTGGGTGACCAGACTGTGGAGGTCACGGTCACCAACAGCGAAGGAACCGACAACCAGATTTTCACCGTCACGGTGCTGGGGCCGCCAAACGAACCGCCTAGCGCAGTGGTGACGATCCCCACACAGGGAACAGTGGCCATATTGGGCGATCCGATTCCCCTGGCGGCCACGGCCACCGACAACGACGGCACGGTCGCTCAAGTGGAATTCCTCGTCGACGGCACGGTGGTTGCAACGCTGACAACTACTCCCTGGGAAACAGTGTGGAGCGGCGGCACAGCGGGATCGCATGTGATCGTCGCCCGGGCGACGGACAACGAGGGCGCCACGGGGGATTCCCCGGCGGTTCCCATCACCATCAACGACCCCAATGGTCCCACGCGGGTGACCACTGGTCTGGTGGTGCTTTACGACTTTGCCACGGGCGCAGGCGACGTGGTTCCGGATATTTCGGGTGTGGGGTCTCCCCTGGATCTGGCGATCGGCGATCAGGCCGCGGTGACGTGGCTGCCGGGTGGCGGACTTTCGCTGGACACTGCCACAATCGTGCGATCGGCTGGCCCGGCGACCAAGTTGATCGACGCGGCAACAAATACCAATGCGATAACCGTGGAAGCCTGGTTGGCTGCAGCTAGTTTGACGCAAAACGGCCCGGCTCGGATGGTGACCTGTTCGGCAACCCCGACCACGCGAAATTTCACGCTGGGTCAGGGAGTCCACAACGCAGGCGACGACCGTTACGTCATGCGGCTGCGGACCAGCACAACTACCGTCAACGGGACGCCGGAGACTTCGACGGCCGTCGGCTCGTTGACGACCGATCTGACCCATGTGGTCTACACCCGGGACGCTTCAGGCGGGGTGACAATCTATCTGGATGGTGGTTTGGCACGGACCGGCTTCACGGACGGTACCTTGGCCAACTGGGATGCAAGCTACGCGTTTGCCCTGGGTAATGAATTGAGCGAAGACCGGCCGTGGCTGGGTTCGTATTACCTGGTTGCGGTTTACGACCGCGCGTTGTCGGTGTCTGAGATCGGACAGAACTACACTGCCGGCCCTCGCGGCCAGCCTGTGCCTTCAACGCCGGTGATCAGGTCGTCCCCGGTCATTGCCGGGACGTTGGACCAGCCCTACGAGTATGAAGTGAGTGCCAGTGGTTATCCTGCCCCTGTCTTCGGGCTGGCGGCCATGCCGACGGGTATGACTATCGATGCAGGGACCGGCGTCATCAACTGGGTACCCGATGCGCTGGGCGACTACGCGGTGGAGGTCACAGCCACCAGCACCGAAGGAACCGACAGCCAGATATATACGATCACCGTGTACCCCGACAACCCGGTACAATTGGTTGTCTGGCACGGTCCCGATCAGCGTGTCGGCCACCTCGGCCAGGCCCAGCCCGACTTCAACGTGATGGGCAACGTGAGCCCGATCGCGGACATTTCTTCCCTGGGTTACAGGGTGAATGGCGGGCTGTATCAGGACCTGACCATAGGTCCGGACAATCGCCGGCTCGTCACCGGGGGTGATTTCAACGCGGACATCCCCCGCGCTCTGCTCCAGGAGGGCCTCAACACGGTCACGATCCGGGCTCTGGGAACGACCGGGCAGGTCACCACAGCAACGGTGAACGTAACGTTGGAGTCCGGTGGCGACTACCCGCTGCCGGCGACCATCGCCTGGGGCGGTCTTGCCGATGCCCAGGACGCGGGCCAGTACGTGGACGGTCATTGGAATATCGAGGGCAACGGCCTGCGCACTCTGCAATCCGGCTATGACCGGATCTTCCTTATCGGCACCGAGGATTGGCAGGATTACGAAGTCCTCGTGCCCATCACCATCAATGCCGTGGAAAACGGACCGGCGGGTCTTGGCCTGCTGATGCGCTTCACCGGCCACGTCGTCGGCGGGCACCGCAACTGGCCCGATGCCCAGCCCAAGTGGGGATATCAGCCATTCGGCGGGATCGGGTGGTTGTGGTGGTTCGATGGCCCGACGGCCGACCCCACCATGCAGTTCTACCATGGGGACTACGACGTTACTGACAACTTCGGCAACCCGGCAGCGTTGCCCGGGGATTCTTCCGCCATCCCCTTCGGCGCCGCCGAGCATACCCAGAGCTTCGGCCAAACAGCTGCCGCCCTGGGTAGCGCCTACTGGATGCGCATGCGCTGCGTGACGGCCCCCGATGCCGCTGACGGGGATGGTGTCACCTTATATAGCTGGAAAATCTGGGAGACGGGCACCCAGGAGCCAGCCTCATGGAGCTGGCAGGTGTCCCAGGAGAGCAAGTACGCCCTGCGCAAAGGTGGTGTCGCATTATTGGCCCATCACGTCGACGCAACTTTCGGCGACGTCGAGGTTACCGAGATTCCGGCATCGGAGATCGTCGGCATCATCGCATCCGCCAAAGCCGAGGCCGACCTCAACGCGGGCCCCAGGCGCTTCGCGCTTCACCAGAACTATCCGAACCCGTTCAATCCGGTCACCAACATATCGATGGATATCCCCCGCGAATCATCGGTGAGCGTACGTATATACGACCTGCAGGGGCACGCCGTACGCAGGCTGTTCGCCGGACAACTGTCCAGGGGAACCCACACCTTCAAGTGGGACGGACGTGACGATGGCGGACGCGGTGTCGCTGGCGGGGTCTACTTCTTCAGGCTGGAGGCCGCGGATTACACGAACACCAGGAAGATGACGCTCATCCGGTGATTCGATCCCGGGTGTAGGCTGGCCGGTAGCGCTGGTCTCCCCCGGGCTATCTGAACTGTGATTTGAATTCTCCCAGGGTGCTCGATTCGATGCCCACAGGCGGGTCGCATTCCAGAGGTGAGAAGTTTCCCGGAATACTCATGGCGAGCCATTCCTGGTTGTATATGTGCCAGAAATAGATGTCACCCGAAGTAGTGACGATGGCGCCGGGAGTCCAGTCCTGGATGTCCGAAACGGGAACGGGAACCGAAGCCGGGTAATTGTAGAGACTACCATGCTCCCAGGTGAAGGGCGGATCTACCGTTCGGCTGAGGTGATTGACTGAGCCGTCAACGCACAGGATGACATAACTTGGTTCGGAGCCGCTGGGATAGGCACTGTAAACGGCCGCGATTCCCTGGGGATTATTTGAATTAACCGGAGCGGCAAATGACAATGCTGTTCCCATGATGACAGCTGAAATAATAGCGACCCGGATGGCGTTCATTGCTACTCTCCTTGGTAAACACTGGGGAATTTCCAGAATCCTAAAATAGTATATCACGACGGGTCAACTGGCCCGAGCTTCTGCAGCCTATCACATTTATCCATGCGGGGAAGCACCCCCGGGGGCACTTTCTCGCAATGCTAATAGCATTAGGCTGCAGGGAAAAACCGCCGGAAGTTCAGCTTGTTGCATCCGGGCCCTAGTGCGATAGATCCTTTTGCCAGTTGACCATACGTTCTCAGCGATGCTAGGATTCACCTATGGTTCTGGATAATGATTGGTAGCGACCGTTCGCCGCCCCCACCCCCTTCAGACACACGTGATCCTGGTGATTTCAAGAAATACACGCATGAAATTATCCGCTGCACTGAAATCCTGCCTGACGACCATCGCTCTTGGCCTCTTGGTGGTGGCCCACGTCCCGGCCGCCCGAGCAGGTGAGCAAGCCACCCTCCCGGTCGGAATCCGCGAGGGCAAGCTGGAGTTCGACGGCATCCTGGATGAACCGTTCTGGCGGACGGCCGCGTCCATCGACAGCCTGACCATGGTCGAACCGAACGTGAACCAACCCGCCTCCCTCCGGACCGTCGTGAAGATCGTCGCTGACGATGAAAACATCATCCTGGGCATTGTCTGCTACGACGATCCGCAGGCGATCACCGCCTACTCCAAGGCCCGGGACGTGGATCTGGGCGACGAGGACCACATCAAGTTCGTCTTCGATACCTACCGTGATGAACGCAACGGGTTCGTCTTCGCGGTCAATCCCTTCGGGGCCAGATACGACGCCCTGGTCGCCGACCGCGGCGAGGGTGAAAATTCGAACTGGGACGGGGTCTGGGATGCCAAGACATCCATCACGGCCGATGGCTGGAGCGTGGAAATCGTCATCCCGATCAAGACACTGAGTTTCAAGAGGGACTTGCGCGAATGGGGCTTCAACATCGAGCGGCGCATCCAACGGATGCTGGAAAAGGATCGCTGGTCCGCCATTCAGCAGGACTACCAAGTCATCAGCCTGG
>Ga0164313_10003653_pt1 | contig 13682 bp, 15 predicted proteins | sample GuaBasSedimGuay4_FD_113735 | JGI IMG/M metagenome (GOLD analysis project Ga0164313, IMG submission 113735) | Subseafloor sediment microbial communities from Guaymas Basin, Gulf of California, Mexico - Guay4, Core 4569-4, 0-3 cm | ecosystem: Environmental > Aquatic > Marine > Hydrothermal vents... | reverse complement strand
CTACACATCACCAGGTGGAAAGATCTGGACTGTTTCCGGCACCTATCTTGATACGATCCCAAATTCAGCCGGCTGTGACAGTATCATCACCATTGAACTGACCATTGATTGTCCCAGTTTCATTGGGAATAACACAAATCTTCCTTTGTCGATTTATCCCAATCCTGTGAAGGATTTCATAAATATTGAACTGGAAGAAGCATGTGATGATTTACTTATCGAGGTTTCTGATTTAACAGGGCAAATTGTTGCACGTAAAAACTATAAAAACATTAAGCAACTGACTTATACTTTTGAAGGCCCGCAAGGAATTTATCTTGTCAAGATATCTAATACCGAAGGTAAAACATCTGTTACTAAGCTAATTAAAAAATAGCTTTTACCAGGAATGAAGTCTATAATATCACAAAACGCAGAACAGCTAACTGAAGGACTTGACCTGTCCAAAAAAAAAACATCTTAGTCACAGGGTGCAATTCTGGAACTGGCTTAGAATCTATGCGCGTATTGGTTTTAAGGGGTGCACGTGTTTTTGGAGCAGCCATTGTAAGTATTAGTGGGCCCTTAGATTGCATTATAGTAAATGCAGGAGTAATGGCAATTCAAGAGCGAATCGTAAAACATGGTATTGAAGCCCATATGCTCGTTAATCACGTTGGACATTACATGCTTATCAGGGGCTACTCGATCAATTAAAAGAGGATGAGAAACAGTTTTGATACACTATGAATATTCGCCCAGCTACAAAAGAGGACTTTGATAAGATTTGGCCCATATTTCATGAAATAGCCGCAGCTGGTGAAACCTACGGCTACCCACGAGATATTAGAAAAGACAAGGCATTAAAGCTCTGGCTGGAGATCCCAAGACAAACATTCGTTTTCGAGGAGGCCGGGAAGATCATGGGAACGTATTACATAAAGACCAACCAGGCAGGCCCGGGCAATCATGTATGCAATTGTGGTTTCATGGTTTCATCTGAAGCCAGGGGGCGCGGGCTGGCAACAAAAATGTGCATACATTCCCAGGAGGAAGCAAAACGACTTGGTTATAAGGCTATGCAGTTCAACTTTGTAGCTTCAAGTAATGAAGGGGCCATACACCTTTGGACAAAATTAGGTTTCGAAACTGTTGGTCGCATACCCAGAGCATTTAATCATCCCGGCGGAGGTTTTATTGATGCCCTGGTAATGTATAAGTGGCTGGATATATAGCAAATCACTAAAGCCGACCCGCCTGGATTGCCAGTGCACATATTCATTTGATTATGAAAATATTATTGAACATTATTGTTATCGTATTGATTTCGAATAATTCATATGGACAGAACCATATTTACTTGATTTGTTTAAGGATAATTGTGCAATTAGGAGTGATGGGCTGGAATTTTTCCCTGGAACCAATAGATTGATATTTAATTCACCTCGCGAAAAATCAGACAAATAAGCTTAACCCGAGACAGTACAATTTATTATTTAGGAAAACAGGAAGGTGCATGGAATGACATAGGTATCTTCTTCTCAAAATATAAGAATGGTAAATATGAGACGCCAAAACAGATGCCTCTTGAAATTAATGAATCATTCCAAAACTGGACACCTTTTATATCACCAGATGAAAGCTATTTAATATATTCTAAATGCTCTAATCACGGAGATTATAAGGCATAAAGAAATGGAGTAAACCTCAAGACATGGGAAAACCAATTAATTCCCTGGCGCAAGAGCGGTTTCCCTATGTAAGTCCTGATGGTGAATATTTGTTTTTCACTCGCTGGACCAGGGAAAATGACCAGGATATTTTTTGGGTAAAATCTGATATTATTAAAAAACCGAGCCTAGAAGCCGAATGGGATTAACAAGGTGGCAGTAATGATTATAAAAGGTACGAATCCTGATAATCAACGAATCAATATCAATTTCACGAAAGCCTGAATCGATCTGGAACTATTGGATGGATGTTAGCAATGATGTTTATTGGCGGGATGGCATGACCAAGGCCGAATGGACCTCCCATCCGCCGTATGGCATTGGCTCAACAGGAGAGCATACCCACAAGGATATAGGCCTTATGAAATGGGAAGCACCATGCGCAAAGCTGTGCGGGGAGACCTGCAAAAGCTCAAAGAGCTTATGGAAAATAAACTACCTTGAGTTCCAGGATTACGGTCCCGAGTATACTTCCTTTTCAAAGGTGGTAGATGCTGGTGGCGCTTCCATTTTAAAGAACCAGGCGGAAATGAATTTGCCGTTTGGTCAGAATAAAGAATCCGAGAAATCGCACGATTGCTGTAACAAGATTCCAGCTTGTTCGTCTTACCTCTAAACACCCAAAGACGACCATCATGAAAAGACTCATCATAGCAGCTATCGCCCTTGTTTTCTCCATTTCACTGTTTGCCCAGCCAGCCGGATACCACGATGTATATAGAACTTATAAAGGTGAAGAAGGTGTTGTCGCCCTGCATATCCCTGGCTTTCTTTTAAAATTTGCCGGGATGTGTGCAGGATTGGAGCACGATGAAAGAGAGCTGGTTCGTTGTCTCAAATCGGTTACTGTGCTTACCATTGAAGATGATCATCTATATCCCGGGGTGAATTTTACCAGGGAAATGGACATCACACACATGAAAGATAATTACAATGTATTGATGGAGGTCCATGATGGTGACGAGGATGTGATCATCGCCGTCAGGGAGAAAAAAGGAAAAATAACCGACCTCATCGTGGTGGTGGGCGGAGATGAAAATACCCTTGTTCATGTACGCGGGCGAATGGAAAGCGACCTGCTTGCGCAGCTGGCAAAAGTCTCCGGGGTGAAGGAACTTCAGATCACCGCCAAATTATAGCTTCCGCAAATCTCAGAAATACAGAAACCTCAGGTCTCCAGTAACTTTTTAAGACCCTGGAAGACCATGTCCCATCCCCCATCAGCATGGGCATGGGATTCTTCGTTGGCAAAGCCCTGCTGCCTGAGTGACAGGGTAGTTCCCTTATCCTCCTTCTTAAGAGAATAGCTAACTTTCGAATAATGCTCCGGGATATCCTCCAATCCGGAGTAGGCACTCCAGTAAGAGTATTCCAGGCACACTCCCGGATCAGATGTCAGAATTGTGCCCTTATCCTCATAGGTTTTCCCTCCCCCCTGATTCCTGAATACAAGAGTGCTTCCATACTTCCATGGGATCGGCTTCAATCAGGATTTTCTTTTCTACACGCAGGCTTTTGTTCATGGGGACTGTTTATCCTTAAACATTCTAATCACCCGAATGGTTCAGAATTCATTACTGTAACCAGGATATTCCTGGTGCTCCGTGGACCGTCAAACTCACATAAAAAAATATTATGCCAGGTGGAGAGCCCCATCTTTCCATCCACGATGGGAATGGTCTCCTGGATCATGATACTTTTCAATATGATGTACCCCTTATGTTCTGTTTCATTGTTGATAATGATATTTCCAAAAATCTATTCAATCCTTCTCAAAATCTAACGCATAACCGATAACCTCGTCCAGGTCCATTATTCTTCCTAGGGATTCATATTTTTCAGTAAGATCTTTTCCCAGTTTCTCTCGTGTTCTCACGAGGTGCTTTTGGACTAGTTCCTGCCAGAAAATCATTTTTATTTCTTCGGGAAACATCATTTCCATTTTTTTTGCAGCTTCTTTTACAGTAGCAATAATCCGCAATGCTTTTTCACTTCTCCCCTGCCCTGCCACCGACATAGCCAGGCCTGTTAATTCAATGAAAACATAGAACATATCACCATATGACGTGGTTATCTGAAGGCCTTTCCCATATTGCTTTTCTGACTCCAGGTAATTGCCTTCCATTAATGCACAGTCGGCAATATGATGATTCCCCATGAATTGAGCGAAAAGGTTTTCTTGCTTCTCAGCAATCTCCAGGATTTTCCCTGCCATCGATCTTGCTTCATCAAATCTTTTCAGGTTAACAAATCCCTGTGATACAGGCATCATACAATAGAGCAATACTCCGGGATCATTCTCAATTTGTGCAATTTTGTAAGCCTCGCTGGCACTCCTCACAGCCAAATCATCATCTCCGATCCCATAGGTAAATAATGCCAGGTCTGCAAGCACGAGGGCCTCTTCATTTTTATTATTCAGCCGCCTCCATGAGGAGACACTTTGTTCCATTGTCTCTATGGCTTTTGAAAACTCATTATAATTTGAGGTAAGAACCCATCCATAGCCTGCAAGGACTCTTGCTTTTGCCTCTTTGACGGCGTAACCATTTGATAGGATCTTTTCAAAGATCTGTCTCGCCAGGGTATAGTTATTGCTTCTTGTCCAGAACCAGGTCAGCTCTCCTGCCAGCCGGGCATAACGAGCGATGCTGTGATCTTCGGCCCAATTCATTGCCGTGATCATATTATCATGTTCCAGATGCAGTTTGCCTAACCAGAATGCCTGGGCGTATAGCCTCTCTTCACAGGCTCTATCAGCCATGTTTGAAAAATACCCCAGGTGTCTTTTCCTTAATCTAATTTTTTCATTTTCCTGAAGTAAATCTGAAGCATACTGCCTGAGCGTTTCAAGCAGGTAAAATCTTATCGAATGTCCGGGATACCGGAATGTCTCAACCATGGAGCGATCCACCAGGCTGGACAGAAGATCAAGCATGTATTCGACGGGAAGGGATCTGTCCCCGCATACTTCTTCAACCGCAGGAATATCAAATCCACCTGAAAAAACGCTCAATCTTTTAAATAAAATTCCTTCTTCATTGGTAAGAAGTTTATAGCTCCAATCGATGGTTGCATTGAGTGTCTTATGGCGTTCTATAACCCCCCGATCAGAAGAAGATAATTCTGAAAACCTGTCTGACAAGCGCTCAAGCATCGTTGCCGGATCCATATAACGAATGCGGCTGGCCACCAATTCTAGAGCCAGTGGAATTCCGTCCAGCCTGTTGCAGATTGTTGCCACCTCATAAACATTATCCCTGGTCAGTTCGAACTTATGGTCACTTAATCTTGCGCGGTCTGCAAACAGAAGAACCGCTTCTGAATCCATAGCTTTTGCAACTTTCATTAACCTTTCCGGCTTGATAAGGCTTAATGACGGGATCCTCCAAATTTTCTCGCCTTTACAGTTGAGGACTAACCTGCTGGTAATGAGTAGTGTTAGCCGGGGAACTGACTGGCTTAATTTTGCAACTACCCTGGTACAGGCTTCCGCGACGTGTTCACAATTATCAAGCAGGATAAAGATATTTTTCTCCCTGATCTTCCGAACAAGAGTTTCAAGGATATCCTCACCGGGTAATTCAGGAATTTGTAAGGTCTCTATTATCTCTTTCGCCACCAGGCTACCGGTTTCAACAGGAGCCAGGTCGACAAACCAAATCCCATCTTCAAAATCCGTTTCCAGAAGCGAAACTATTTCACAAGCCAGCCGTGTTTTGCCGCAACCCCCAGCTCCTACAAGGGAAACTAACCTATGCTTATTAATAAGATCTTTAATGACTGTCATCTCTTTCTGCCGACCGATGAAAGAAGTTACCTGAACCGGAAAGTTAAAAAGCTGGTTCTTCGTTCTAATGCTTGTTGAGTCTTGCCGAGAGTTAGAATTATAAGGTTCTGAGCTTACCTTTTCAAGGATGTCCTTTCTGACTTTGTTTGGTTGAGATCCATACTTTTCCTTGAAACATTTATCAAAGTAAGCCAGGCTCTGGTAGCCGCAATCAAGTGCAATTTCAGTTATTCTTGCTGAAGATTCCCCCAATAGTTTCATCGCTCGTTCCAGTTTTACACTACGGATATAACCACTGGCCGAATCTCCACAACTGGCAGTAAACCTTCGATGCAGACTGGAACGGCTTATTCCCATTTCCCGTGCCATCACTGAAACACCGAACTGATCGTTTTGCAGATTTTCTAAAACGATCGTGGTCGCTTTTTCCAAGAATTCTGATTGCTTGGCATCATTGAAATTCATTCTTTAAGAAATGAGGTCCAAATTAATTAGTTCACCTTAAAGCACCGCCACTGTCCAACGATGAAACAATTTTGCAATTTTTTGGGACATATCCTATAGACTTTGCTTATTTGGCAGGGTAAATTTGCTATAAATCAACAATTTATGGACCATGAAAGTGCGTTTACTGACTTCCATTTCGTTCCTGACCTGCTTTGCAGGACTGACATTCGCCCAGATAATAGACATTCCAGGAGACTACGCTACGATCCAGGCAGGGATCGATGCAGCTTCAGAAGGTGATACGGTTCTTGTATCAGAAGATAGGTATTTTGAAAACATCAATTTCAATGGGAAGGCCATCACTGTGGCCAGTCAATTCATTATGGATGGGGATACTTCCCATATTTCAAAGACGATTATTGACGGAAGTCAGGCAGTTGATCCGGAACAAGCATCGGTTGTTACTATAACTGATGTGAGCAACAGTAAATCCCTGCTGTCAGGATTCACCATTACTGGAGGTGCAGGTTCAACATTTACTTATATTGATTCTGAGGGTATCGGTGGGGGTGGTATTGTTATTGAAGGCTGTGGGGCTACGGTTAAAGATAATATTGTTGAAAACAACATAGTAGAATCAAGCTGGGCAGCAATTGGAGGAATACTCATCAGACCCGGAGAGACCGATACAGTATGCATTGAAGGAAATGTGGTTCGTAATAATGAGGTTAGATCTGAAGTGATTACAGCAGCCGGAGGGATCTGGGTCATGGGGGCTAAAAATAGCGTAATTCACGTACATGATAACTTGATCTCAGAAAATAAGGTCTTCGTTGAAGCCATTTATAAAGCCATCGGAGGTGGGATTAGTATTGAGACTGACTATTCATACGGAGCAGATATACAGGTTTTCAATAACATTATTGATCACAATGAATTGCATTGCCAGGCAAGTCATGGAGGTGGCATTTTTGTGAACTATCAAAAATCCACATCTGATCCAATAACTGAAGCCCAGGTTAAAATTTATAATAATGTGATTTCAAATAATTATTCTGAAGAAAGTGGAGCTGGTATAGCCGTATGGAGAGGGGGTTCTGGCATCGGAAAAGAAAGACCTGTAGACCCGATCATCGCCAACAACACAATTGTTGGTAATAAAGCTGTTAATGGTGCCGGGCTGTGGAATTATGATGCTGCAAGTGTGATGTTCAACAATATTTTGTGGAATGATTTATCATCGTCAGGCAGTTGTGAAATATACAATAGTGACGTCAATTATCCTGATTGGGGATGGGACAAAGATCAGAATGATGGTATTTTATATAGTTTCTCAAATAACATCCAGGGAGGCTGGGAAGGTGCCAGAAATATCGATGCTGACCCGATGTTTGAAGCAGATTCGTTTGGATTGGCTGATGGGAGCCCATGTATTGGTGGAGGAGCAGATTCGATTCTGATCGATGGTAAATGGTATTGTACTCCTGTGTCCGATTTCTCAGGAAATCCAAGACCCAATCTTTCAGCTGATAAGCTGGTTGACATAGGTGCTATGGAATCACCGTATGCTTATACACCTGAATACATTGGTCCTGGTATTATTAATGTGCCAGGCGAAGCGGCAACAATTCAAGCTGGTATTGATTCTGCCAGTGAGAACGATACGGTATTGGTGGCACCGGGAATCTATTATGAGAATATCAACTTCAAAGGAAAACCGATCACAGTAGCGAGCCAATTCATAATGGATGGTAACAGCAGCTATATATCAAATACCATTATCGATGGCAGCCAGCCTTCCAATCCCGACTCTGCCTCTGTAGTAACCATGTGCTCTGGTGAAGATATCAATTCAGTGATTACAGGATTCACCCTGACCGGTGGAACGGGTACGAGATTTGATATTGGAACGCACCAGGGGAATGCAGGAGGTGGCGTATATATAACTAACGGAGGGGGAACGGTTGAACACAATATCATTGAAGAGATCCGGTTAATCAGAGAAAACTGGGAGAACAATCTGTACATGGCCGGTGCGGGTGTTGCTGTACATTTTGCCACTGGCCTGATCAGGAACAATATTATTCGCAATAACGAGATAATTAGCGGATCTGGTGCGGGAGGTTGTGGTATCAACATTGCGGGAGAGGATGTATTGATCGAGAACAACCAGATTACCGGTAATAGTTCTACTTCAATGTGGGGCATTGGTTCCGGAATTAGTTTTTACTCTCCTCTTGGCACCACCGGAACAGTTCGAAATAACTGGATCTCCAATAATTCCCTTTATTCCAGTGATACGGTCAGTTACCGGGTAACCGGAGGAGGCGTTTTTGTTCAGAATTTAAGCAGCATGGAGTTTTACAACAATATCATCAACAATAACCATAGTGATGGGAACGGCGGAGGTATAGGATTCATAGAGTGTCCCGGAGGTGCCTGGCTCTATAACAATACCGTCAGCAACAATTCAGCCGGAGTGGATGCAAAGAGTGTATTCGTTGAGTTAGGGTCAGTTGTGGTTCTGTTCAATAATATTATCTGGTCTGAAACTTCTTCTATGAATGATATCCTTGTGCTTGATAATTCCCAAATCACAACCCGTCATAATTCCATTGCGGGAGGATGGAATCCAACATGGGATATTGATGCAGATCCTCAATTCAAGGAAGGTACTTTTGAACTTTCGGAAAACAGTTTATGCATAGGAAGAGGAGCCGATTCTGTTGAGGTTTCTGGTATGTGGTACCTGGCACCGGATACGGATTTGCTGGGTAATCCCCGGAAAGAAGTAGAACGCATTGATCTTGGAGCGATTGAATCAGTAAATGCACAGGTGGATTTCTTTGATTTCAAAAAGATCATACAGGAAGCCGGGGATGAATCCTGCCCGGGCACATTTACGGTCCTGATCGAAGGAGGTACCCCACCCTTCTCATTCCTGATCGATGGTTCTGTAAATGATAACGGTGATAATGTAATTGCTTGCCTGGAACCCGGATCCTACGAGTTATCCGTAGTTGACGGAGATGGAGCAACTATATCAGCATCAGTGACGGTAGCCGTTGTTGGTACAGATTCATCAATAACTGAAGACAATAATCTTAGAATATATCCCAATCCGGCGATGGATTATATCACTGTGCAGACAACTATTACAGGACACTTCTCTATTGAGATTTCCTCCGCTAATGGACATGTAATGTATTATAGCGACTTCTTTGGAAACTCACAACAGGTAGATTTAACGCCCTATAAAGAGGGAATTTATTTCATCAGGGTCAGGTCGGATGCGTATATTTGGACAGAGAAGGTGGTAAAGTTGTGAGAAACCAGAAACCGCATTAACCTGGCAGCGCCAGTATAGAAATTGCTGACAGTTAGTAAACGTTCAGGGGGACAACACTACGGTCACTAAAATACGGCGAGTTGTGCGGGGACCGTCAAACTCACATAAAAAAATATTCTGCCAGGTGGAGAGCCCCATCTTTCCATCCACGATGGGAATGGTCTCCTGAGGCCCCACAATACCAGCCTTCAAATGGGAATCCCCGTTGCCATCCTGCTGGTCGTGCTCCCAAACCCCATTAGGGATTAGCTTGTTCAGCAGACTCACCACATCCCTTTGTACCGAATCATCCCAGTTTTCCTGGATCATGATCCCGGCCGTGGCACCCTGGACATACACATTGACCATGCCGCTCTGCACGCCGGATTCAGCCACGATGGCTTCCACCTGGTGGGTGATGTCATACAGGCCGTTGTGGGCGGGGGTGGATATTTGGATGGTTTTTTGCATAGGAGAAAATACCAGCGCAAGCTGGTTTAAAATTCAATACCTAATTCTTCGGCTACCCGCTTTAATGATTTATCTCTTGTCCATATAGGGACATGATGTATCAATGCTGAGACAAGTAAATGAATATCAATAAACCCCAATCCCTTGCCAAACAGCTTCCTGTTTTCAATAAAAATGAAGACTTCTTCATCCAATACCAAATCAATACTCCTGAGTGTCTTGAGAAGTGAAAGCACTTCTTTCCGATTCGATATATTGCCACAGCTCAGTTCACCAAAAATAAAAGGATGAATGCAAACCTGGTTTGAAAGAAGTAATTCTTTTAAATCCTCATCAGAATGATGAAAGTGATCAATCCAAACAGAAGTATCCACCAATATCATTCTTTAATCGATTTTCTCCTGTGAATGCTTTTCAGTTTCTTTTCGCTTCCACCTAAGGCTGCAAGCCGTTTCGCACTTTCCTGGGCAATCAATGCTTCTAAACCCTTCCTTACCAGGGTCGTTTTTTCAGATATTCCAGTAAGTATGGATGCTTTTCTGAGAATTTGATCATCTATGTTCAATGTTGTTTTCATCCTTGCAAGATATACGAATTATATGTATCTATCAATACATATTAGAAATATCAAACTTGAATATTTCCTTTTATCACCTGGGTACATTAAAATGCCAGGAGACATGATACTTGCGGTTGCACAAGGACACTGGATATGACCTTCAGGATAGTATCATTATAACACTGCTGGCCCCCATCGCATAATCTGTTGTATGGCCTTTCTGCATCTCTCAGCCGGAATTATTTAACCTGCATTGACTTTAATGGCGAAGAGAAATGGCAGCTTGCCTATGGAAAAGCATGGAATCAGTCCTTTCCCAATACCCGAAGCACCCCAACTATAGAAGGCGACCGGATATACATCATAAGTGGGATCGGGGAATTGGTCTGTCTGAATGCTGAAACAGGGGATCTTAACTGGAAGATCAATGTGGACAAAGAATACCAGGCACCGACGGACAGCGTTCTTATGCATCGCCCATCTTAAGCACCTTCAAGGGGAAAGAGTATATATTAGGAGCATCCGCCAGCGATTTGTTCATTGTGGATCCGGAGAATGGTGAAATTCGCACCTCCTACAAATATTTCGATCCTTCGCTGTGGAAATGGCAGCCCAAGGGAATAATCTGGGCCAATTCCCCGGTAGTACAGGGAAACACGATCTTTTTATCCATCGGATACGATTATCCGGCAAAAATGCTCAGAGTCAACGACGAGGTAACATCCATTGAAGAGGTCTACACCGATACGCTTATGGACAACCACCACCATGGGCTCATCGAGTTGGATGGCTACCTGTACGGATCGTACTGGATAAGCAATGGCTCCGGGGGCTGGGCCTGCCTGGACTGGAACACGGGTGAAGCGATGTACGATGAGTCATGGAACTCAAAAGGGGGAATGGTGTATGCCGATGGCATGCTCTATGTGTATGAAGAGAAAAGAAGGAATGTGGGTCTTGTGAAACCCGATCCAAGCGGTTTCCAGGTCATCAGTTCCTTCCAGGTCGAAAAAGGGAAGACAAGCTTGCGCGCGTTCCTCGGGAGCACCGGAGTTGGGCACCATGCCGTCCGGACTACTCATTTCATGAAAGTAATCTTCCAGGCACCCCGGAAATCATTCAGCGAAAAACCAAGCGCCAGATCATTGGGATATCGCGCCTCTATCTTTACCAGGGTTTCATCGGAAATTTGTGTACCGGGATCGCCATGACAAATCAGGCAAGCTCCGTTGTCAATCACAATTGGCTGATAATATTCAATTCGATCATCAAGTAGGTAGACTTTTGGTTTTAAAGAATCGCCTTTCTGATTAGCAAGCTGATACTGGTAGAGTAAGTCTTCTTCCTTTTTGGATTGTGGCTTATCCAATGGATTGCGGTATTTTAATGCGATCCGCTGAATCTGACAGTTATTCAAACGGGATAAGCTATCCTTTATTTCCATTGCACGAAGATTGCAGAAATCAATCGCATATCCCGGCCCTCCTGTTTTCATGGCATGAGAGACATTTTTCAATAACTCTGACTGGCTTAGATTTACGATCTCTCCACCTTTTTGGAGGTACTCTTGTTTAAGGGACTCTTCTCTACCACAAGAAGAAATCAAAAAAATAATTAAGAATAGAGCTAAAAAACGCATCATAGTATCTTTAGTTGTTGTTGATTAATATTGATCTGCTTCATCTAAACTCACCATGTGAAAATTTACATATATATGAATGTAAAGTAAATGTGTGTCTATTCCCTATACTTGTGAAATGGGAGCTGATCTGAATGGTTTGCTGCATTTTCTTTATCTTGTATAAGATATAAAAATAGGCATTCCCATGAAACTGATTACCGAGCTTGGCCTTCCCGAGTATCCTTTTCGCATCGATCACCATGCGCCCTCCCTGCTCATGGGTTCATGCTTTACTGAGAACATCGGAAGGCTCCTTGAGAGGTGGAAGTTCCCCGTGAACATCAATCCCTTTGGGGTAACCTATAATCCTGCATCACTGGGAAGACAGCTGGAAGCACTCATGCACAAAGATGCCTATGTTGCTGAGGATCTTAATCAGTACAAGGACCGTTGGTTTTCATTTGACCACTATACAGGGTTTTCATCCCCTGATCAGCAAAGCTGCCTGGAGGGTATCAACTCCTCTTTTCTGCAGGCTAAAAAGGAACTTCAGCAAGCCAATCTGCTTGTAATTACTTGGGGTACCTCATGGGTCTACCAGTATAAGCCCACCGGATCGGTAGTGTGCAACTGCCATAAGATTCCAGCGGACCAGTTTACAAGGTCGAGGCTATCCGTTAAAGAGATCATTAACAAGTACAGCGATCTGCTGCCTCAGCTTTTCAATTACAACCCGGATCTGAAAATTCTCTTAACTGTAAGTCCAGTAAGGCACTGGAAGGACGGGGCGCGTGGGAACCAGCTCAGCAAGGCCTCCCTGTTGCTGGCCTCAGAGGCCCTTGAGCAGCAGTTCCCCGGAAAGGTATTCTACTTTCCCTCTTACGAGATCACCATGGATGAACTGCGCGACTACCGATATTATGCCGACGATATGCTTCACCTTAATCCCGTGGCCACCCGTTATATCTGGGAGAAATTCCAAAGTGTTCTGGTATCCGGGGAGTCACAACAAATCATTAATGACCTGGAACCCCTCATCAGGATGGAAGAGCACCGGGCACTTGAAGAAAATGGGAAGGCCCATGAAAATACCCTTCGAAAGCGGTATGCAAAAAAACTTGCTTTGCAGGAAAAATATTCCTTTCTGAAACTGTGAAATTATCATGAAAAACAGCATTACAATAGCAAGTTTGATGATCTTGGCACTTTCGTGCAGCACCTCAAAGGTTCCTGTTAATGAAGTTCCCGATCACATCACCTCCAATCCCAATGGGAAAGGTCCAAAACTGGAGATTGAGATGACAAGGGGCGATGGTCATAACCATCCCCTGATGGCCATATGGATTGAGGGCGAATCAGGTGAGTTTGTACAAACTCTTTATGTGGCCGAATCCATCGGGAAGGGCATCTTTCAACATGGAGATGCTTCCAGGGGATTCTGGATGCCCGGAGAAATCCGCCGACCCGCCGCACTCCCCCGCTGGTCACACCAGAGAGGTATCAAAGCCGAAGACGGCCTCTACCTTCCCACTCCCCAGGATCCGGTTGTTGATGCCTACACCGGGCCCACTCCCGACAAAAGTTTCGTTCTTCATACCCGCCTGAATGAACCTTTAAGAGGTAAATTCAGAGTGCTTTTCGAAATCAATCAGACCTGGGACTGGAACGAATACTGGACAAACGACAAGTATCCCAATGATGATGAGTACAAGACCTCCTGCCAGCCGGCACTGGTATACATGGCCATCATCGATTTG
>Ga0164313_10003652_pt1 | contig 13688 bp, 14 predicted proteins | sample GuaBasSedimGuay4_FD_113735 | JGI IMG/M metagenome (GOLD analysis project Ga0164313, IMG submission 113735) | Subseafloor sediment microbial communities from Guaymas Basin, Gulf of California, Mexico - Guay4, Core 4569-4, 0-3 cm | ecosystem: Environmental > Aquatic > Marine > Hydrothermal vents... | reverse complement strand
TTCTGCTCGTAGAGGTCTGCGATCACACGGTCGGTTTGGAGATCCTTGTACCGATGCCCTGACTCACGGATCTCGTAGGTGCATCCCGTTGCGAGTGCCGCAGCAGCGAAGCAAGCTTCGACCTTCGGGAACAGCACTTCAAGACGCTCGTCGGTGGCCGATCGGACATTGAAAACCATCGTTGTATGTGCAGGGATGACGTTGGGCGCAGCACCACCTCTTGTGATAATCCCGTGGATACGATCAGAGTCCAATATTTGCTGTCTCAACGCGGAGATGTTCGTATAGGCGAGCACAGCTGCATCGAGCGCGTTGATGCCGAGTTCTGGCTTCGCCGAAGCATGAGATGGCTTTCCGTAGAAGTTGACCTCGACGTGGGCGATTGCCAGGAACTGGGGGTCGACGACGTCCGTGACACCCGGATGGATCATCATCGATGCAGCAGCACCCTCGAATGCTCCGGCATTGATCAGATCTACCTTTCCACCTGTGTGCTCCTCTGCAGGGGTGCCAAGGACGGTGAGCCGAATACCGAGTTCATCCACAAGGTCGACGAGGGCGAGACCGGCTCCGATGCCCGCGGTGGCGATGATGTTGTGTCCACAAGCCTGGCCGACTTCGGGCAGGGCATCCATCTCTGCGCAGATGATCACCTCCGGTCCCGTTGAGCCTGCCCGGGCTACGAAGGCTGTGTCGAGTCCGTATGCCGGATACTCGACCTCGAAACCGCCCTCTTCAAGTGCCTCAGCCATCTTGCGGGATGTCTCGAACTCCTCGTATCCGAGTTCAGGATTGTCGTACATCCACTGGGACAGCTGCTCGAGTCCGGGCTGTTCCGTGTCGAACCGTTGCTCTGCCCGTGTCTTGGTGTTCATCGTCGCTCCGTCCTTAGGAATAGTCGCTGCAGGCGACTGGTTGGTGTTGTGACATTCAGGCTACATCAGCCTGACCCGATGTGCGCGATGCCGAAACTGGAGATTCTGGCGATGGCGCGCCGTACCATATGGCCCGACGGGGCGAGTCGGTGTGTCACCACGATGACACCGGGTCGGTTCCCAGGGTGACCGCAGGACCGTACAAATTGGTCCCGTGGTCGCCAGAGAGAACGAACGAACGCCGGGAATAGCGCTCGAGACAACCAAGGACTGAAACGCATGAATCTACTCGGATCTATTCCATCACCAACACAGAACGTGCTTGAGGTCGGTCCACTGACGATCTATTTCTATGGGCTCCTCATCGCTGTTGGGGTGATCGTTGCGATCGTTGTGTCGCGCAAGCGGTTCGTTCGGTTCGATGGAAGCGGCGAGTTCTTCGAAAAGACGGCAATCTGGGCGGTCGTGATCGGCTTTCTCGGAGCCAGGGCCGCGTATGTGCTCACCCACACCGGCAACTTCATCGATCGACCCTACGCCGTGTTCTTCATCTGGGAGGGTGGTCTTGCGCTGTACGGGGGTTTGCTGTTCGGTGCGCTCACGTTCGTGTACCTGGCCCACAGGCACAATGCTGATCTGTTCTCGATTGGAGATGCGACTGCGGTCGGAATCCCTCTTGCCCAGGCGATTGGGCGGTTGGGGAACTACTTCAACCAGGAGCTATTCGGTACTCCGACCACTCTGCCATGGGGTGTCGAGATCGACGTCGCGAACCGGCCCCCGCAGTTCATCGATTTCGCAACGTTCCACCCAACATTCCTCTATGAACTCGTGTGGAACGCGTTCATCCTCGTTCCAACGATCCTGTGGCTCGAGAAACGCGGGAAGCTCGCCAAGGGAACCTCATTCGGAATCTACATCGCGATGTACGCCTTCATCCGCTTCTGGATGGAGTTGTTGCGGACCGATACGACGTTCCGCCTCTTTGGCCTCAGCCGCAACGGTTGGGTGTCGATTCTCGCGTTTGCTGGAGGCATCGCCTGGATCTGGTGGACACAAAAGCGGGCAGAGAAGAGGACGCTTGTCGGGAATCCGTTCTTCCTTTCGCCGCAGCCGGAGACGGAGACCAATGCTGAAGCTGTCAGCTCGGAGGACGAAGCTGTCAGCCATCAGCCGTCAGCCGTCAGCTCGGAAGAAGAAGCCGACAGCGAAGAGGAGTCGGGCGCGTAGCCTTCGGTCATCGGTCATCGGTCATCGGTCATCGGTCTTCGGTCTTCGGTCTTCGGTTATCCGGCCTCCTCATCCGCCTCGTGTAGTCCGACAATCATCCCTGTTGTGTCTGTGAAGTAGCAGCCGTAGCCGACACCGGGAATCGTGAACCGGGGAACGACGATCTCGCCGCCTGCAACGATCACCTTTGCCATGTAGCCCGCAATGTCGTCAACAGAGATCGTCGCCACGGTGATCGGCTGGCCATCTTCTGAGGTTGCGAATCCAGTATCCACGCCGGTGTCGTCCTCGTGGCTTTCGATCAGGTAGTCCTCGCCACCCCACGGCTGTGGGTTCCAGTCGAACACCTTGCGGTAGAACGCCGCCGAAGCCTCGACGTCGCCGCTGTTGAACTCAACAAAATTGATGTGTGCCATGGCGTTTTCCGTCTTCCGTTTTCCGAGAGTCAACTGTGAACCAGGTACGGTCAAGTGCCTGCGGCATCGTCCTGTGAATCTGCGAAGATCTCGCCGATTGCTCCGATACTGCCAAGGATGGCTGTCGTCTCCAACGGGAGGAAGATCTTGGTCGCCTTGCCGTCTGCCACGCCTTGTAGCGCCTGGAGATACTGGATCGCAATGAGGTCTGGTGTTGGATCGCCGGTGTGGATCGCAGAGAACACACGCTCTATCGCCTGGCCCTCACCTTCTGCCACTGTGTGTTTCTGGTACTTCTCGGCGTCGGCAACCTCTTTGATCGCTTGCGCCTGGCCCTCGGCGTCGAGTATCCGAGCCTGCTTGACACCCTCTGCTTTGAGAATGGCGGATTCCCTTTGACCTTCTGCCTCGGTGACGATGGCACGACGGTCACGTTCAGCCTTCATTTGGCGGTGCATGGCCTGGGTCACATCAGCCGGCGGGTCGATGCGCTGGATCTCCACCCGAACAACCCTGGTACCCCACACGTCGGTTGCCTCGTCGAGGATCTCTCGGAGTTCGGTGTTGATCGTCTCGCGGGAGGTCAGCGCCTCGTCGAGATCCATATCCCCGATGACGTTCCTGAGGTTCGTTTGGGCCAGTTTGGTCGCTGCGATAATGAAGTTCACGACGTTGTACGTGAGCTTCACAGGATCCGTTGCCTGGTAGTAGACGACAGCATCGACCGTGACAACAACATTGTCCTTTGTGATGACCTCCTGGGGTTGCACGTCGACAACCTGCTCACGCATATCGATCTTGCGAACCTTCTCAATGAACGGGATGATCAGGTGGAGACCGGGGTCGAGCGTCTTGCGGTACCGCCCAAAACGTTCGACGAGTCCTTGTTGATACTGCTGGATGATCTTGACAGCGAGTGCGACGTAAACAATGAGCACAAATATCAGGATCAATACGATGATTGCAGCTTCCATGATTCCTTCCTAGGTGAATATCTCGTCTATGGCTGTTGAATTCGCGGCTCGACCACGAGCCGTACGCCTGTGACCTCGATCACACGGACTTCGACTCCTTCCGGGATCAAGTCATCGGTGAGTGATGTTGCTCGCCAGGACTCCGTTCCTAGTCTGACAAAGCCGTTGCCAGCCCTACGGTCGATCGTCTCAGTTACGATCGCCAGGGCACCTGCGTACCTGGCTGCCCCAACGGCGATTAGTTCGCCCTGCGTATCGGCCCTCGCGAATTTCTGGATCACGTAGAGAGCAGTCAGCGACACGACAGCGAAGCTGATGAGCTGGGCAGCGACGCCTACCCCAGAGAGTGCAAGCAGAGCGGCAGCGGCCGCACCGATTGCGAACGGCAACAGGAAGAACCCGGCCGTCATCATCTCGCCCACGGCGAGCACCGCGGCGGCGACGAACCAAACGCCGGTCCACAACGCTTGGTCCAATGAGTCATCCTTGGGCGCGAACACAGCGACGGCGGCGATCATCACGATGATTACGATGGCACCGAACCAGAGCCCTGCGGTCCCGGCCCGCGAATCAGTTCTCGGCAGAGACGGTGGTGTGGGCTCCGGGCGATCAGCAGCTGGCAGTGGGCCCGTGAATTCTGCAGCCCATTCCTTGGCGAATGCTTCTGTATCGGACCCGACAACTGTGTCGAGGCTCTTTCCTGCTGCGGTCGCTTGCTCTAGGTGGGATCGGAGTTCGTTGGCCATCTCGGTCGCGCTGTCGGCGCTGACCCCTGAAGTGAGCCAGGTTGAGAGGCAGCGGTCGGTCACCTGATCAGCCGTTAGATCGGTCATGTGCTGCTCCTCTCATTACCTCGTCGACTCCGTCTCGCAGGCTGGACCATTCTTCTCGCCATTCTAGAAGCCTTTCGTGCCCGCTCTTCGTGATGTTGTAATACTTACGAGGGGGTCCCGATCCGTCGGCTTCGACGAAGTAGCTGGAGATGAGTCCTGAACGTTGCATCCGCGACAACGTGGGGTAGATTGACCCCTCGTTGCTCAGGTGTACGCCCTTTGCTCCCAGTTTTTCAGCCATCTCGTAGCCATAGCTCGATTCCTCGCTGATGATCGCAAGAAGACACATGTCAAGTACGCCCTTGAGCAATTGGCTCCGGTGATCCATATCGAGTTTCCCTAGGTTCGCTAGATATCGTAGAAAGAATGATATCAAAGATTGTGCGTATCGTCAACCCCAACTTCTCACGCTTCTGGCGTCCAGACCGTCCATATATGGACGCTCTGGACGCTAGAAGCGGGTTACGCGAGACCGGGGACCGGATCTCTCCGGTCCCCGACTCGCTCACTACCGACCCCCGTCGGTCAACACGATATGTCCTTCGTGAGCACGGCTGCCATCGACAAACGGATCACCAGGGCCTACAAGAAGATGGCCAACACTCTTGGCGTACCGAACCCAGATCTACTCACGACCCCCGTGACTATCGAGGAAGGAGGCGAGGCATGAGTGATGTTGCCCAGTTGATGCGAGCGGCGAATCCGGTTCCGGATGCGGCCGTAGCGATAACCGACAGCGAGTTCGATGCCTTGCTGCTCCTCACCCAATCAAGGAGCGGGAATGTGGAAGTACAAGAATTGACCAAACCGGTCGAACCAAGGAAGAAACAGCAACGAGGCTGGATGGTCGCCGCAGCGGCATTCGCTTCGGTGGTCGTGGTCATCGGAGCGGCGATGTTCCTGGCGGGGCCATCGGACGACCTGCCCCCGGCAACAACACCGCCAACGACCCAGGCAGTCACACCGACGACCCAGGCAGCACCACCGACGACACAAGCGGTGATACCGACGACCGTCGCAGCGGTGGCTGAGGCTGAGCCGGTGATGACTGGCGAGACTGAGGCCATCCTGAGCATGTACGAGGAAGCGTTTGCAAACGGTGACGCTGTCGCGTTTCGGGCTCTGTTCAATGAGGGCGCACGACGTGTTGACCAACAGAACCCGGGGCTCAATGTCTCGCTCGATCAGATGGTCGATGAGATGTCGTGGCTGAACGTGCAGCATTCGATGCTCGAGATCATGATCGACGAATGTGTTGCAACGAGCTACGGTGCGAGGTGCGATTTTGTCTACTCGGGTCCGGTGGAGACCGCAATGTACGGACTGCCGATCGACATGAGTTATGGCCTCACGATCGAGAACGGGAGAATCAGCGAGATCTCAGAGAGGTGCGATTTGATTGCCTGCCGTCCTCAATTGGACGTCATTGAGTGGGTGCAGGAGCGCTATGGGGTGAATCTGGTCGATAGGTGGCCTGTCCTGGCAGGAGACCAAGCAGAGCTGTGGCTCGAATACGCCCCGCTATGGGCAGAAGCTGGCCGTCCATAGGCCCATCTGCTTCTGGCGTCCAGACTGTCCAGATGTGGACGGTCTGGACGCCAGAATGGGTCAGGTGAAGGTGAGGCCCGAGTCATCCGTGCCGATCGTGACCTTGGAGCCTTCGGGGAGTTCGCCGTTGAGTACCTTGAGCGAGAGCGGGTCGGCCACTGCGGTCTGGATGAGGCGCTTGAGCGGCCTGGCACCGTACACAGGGTCGTATCCGTTGTCGGTGAGCCAGTCCGCTGCCACGTCGGTCAACTCGACCTCGATCTTACGATCCGCTAGGCGGTCCTTGAGGTCGACGAACTGGATATCAACGATCTGGCGAAGGTCACCTTTGGACAAGCGGCTGAATACGATCACGTCATCAACCCTGTTGAGGAACTCTGGCCTGAAGTGCGACCGCACGACACCCATCACACGTTCATCGACGACATCTTCAGGCAGATCGGGATCGATGAGTTCTGAACCGAGGTTCGACGTCATCACGAGAACGGTGTTCGTGAAGTCGACCGTCCTGCCCTGGCCATCGGTCAGGCGGCCATCGTCAAGCACCTGAAGTAACGCGTTGAAGACGTCCGGGTGAGCCTTTTCGACTTCATCGAGCAGGATCACTGAGTACGGGCGTCGGCGCACAGCCTCCGTCAGCTGACCGCCTTCGTCGTAACCCACATATCCGGGAGGGGCACCGATCAGCCTGCTGACGGAGTGTTTCTCCATGTATTCGGACATGTCGATTCGGACCATTGCGCGCTCGTCGTCGAAGAGGAACTCTGCAAGAGCACGCGCAAGTTCGGTCTTGCCAACGCCGGTCGGCCCAAGGAACAGGAACGAGCCAATGGGGCGATTGGGGTCAGACAGGCCTGCGCGTGATCGCCTGATCGCATTCGAGATACTCGTGACCGCCTCGTCCTGGCCGATAACGCGCTCGTGAAGGTGCTCCTCAAGCTTGACGAGTTTGTGCATCTCTCCTTCGAGAAGCTTCGATACAGGTACGCCGGTCCAACGGCTGACGATCTCGGCAACGTCCTCCTCATCGACCTCCTCCTTGAGCATTCTCATCTCTGTCTGGAGGTCGTCGAGTGCTGCCTGCTTCTCGACGAGTTGCTCCATGAGCGAGGGGAGTGTCGCGTACCGCAATTCAGCTGCCTTCTCGAGGTCGCCGTCACGCTCTGCTTTATCTGCATCTGAGCGGACATCCTCGAGGTTCTCCTTGACCTCGCGAATCGCTCCGATCGCTTGCTTTTCGAGTTGCCAATGGGCCGTGAGGCTGTCGAGTTCCTCCTGGAGGTTGGCAAGTTCCTCCTCGATGAGGGAGAGGCGTTCAGCCGATGCGGCGTCCTCTTCTTTCGCCAGGGCCTGGCGCTCGATCTCAAGTTGGCGTCGCCGTCGTTCGAGGAAGTCGATCTCGTCGGGCATGGAGTCGATCTCGATACGGAGCTTCGATGCAGCCTCGTCCATGAGGTCGATCGCCTTGTCAGGGAGATTCCGACCGGTGACATACCGATCCGAGAGCACCGCCGCACCGATCAGGGCTGCGTCCGTGATCCGAACGCCGTGGTGCACCTCGTACTTTTCCTTGAGACCCCTCAGGATTCCAATCGATTCCTCAACACTTGGGGGATTGACGAGGACGGGTTGGAATCGGCGCTCGAGTGCGGCATCCTTCTCGATGTACTTGCGGAACTCGTCGAGCGTCGTTGCCCCGATCATGCGGAGTTCACCCCGAGCGAGCATCGGCTTGAGCATATTGGATGCGTCCATGGACCCCTCGGATGCCCCGGCACCGACGATGGTGTGCATCTCGTCGATGAAGGTGATGACCCGCCCTTCTGAGGCCTTGATCTCGTTCAGCGCGGCTTGCATGCGTTCTTCGAATTCGCCGCGAAACTTTGCCCCGGCGACCATGGCCCCGATGTCGAGCGAGATGAGCCTTCGGTTCTTCAGGCTCTCGGGTACGTCGCCGTCCACTATGCGTTGGGCGAGACCCTCGACGATGGCGGTCTTGCCTGTGCCTGGTTCGCCGATAACGACCGGGTTGTTCTTTGTCCTACGCGACAGGACCTGGATGACCCGCCGGATCTCGTCGTCCCTCCCGATGACAGGATCGAGTTTGCCTCTACGGGCATCCTCCGTGAGGTCTCTGCCGTACTTCTCCAGGGGGGCGAAGGTGTCTTCCGGGTTCTGACTGGTCACCGATTGGCTACCGCGCACCTCGGTGAGGGCGCTCAGGATCGTCTCTTTCGTGACCCCGAGGGCCAGCAGATCATCCCCAACAGCACTCTGGGAGATAGCCAGAGCGATCAGGAGATGCTCGATCGAAACGTAGCTGTCGCGCAACATGGCCATTTCGCGCTCTGCGTCGTTGAGGATGTCTATTGCATCCTTGGCGAACGCGACCTCGCTCCCGCCGTACACCGTTGGCATCGCGTCGAGTGCAGCCTGGAGTGGTGCGCGGACGTCCGTGACGTGAACCCCGACCTTCGCGAGAATCGGGTAGATGAGTCCGTCCTGTTGCGAGAGCATTCCTTCGAGGAGGTGCTCGGGGTGCACGTACTGGTGGTCGCGTTCGGCAGCGATCTCTCTGGCTTTGAGCACGGCCTCCTGGCTCTTCTGTGTGAAGTTGTTGATGTCCATTGTTCTATCAGTGTCCTTGTGCGGTTCTTGTGCGGTGATACTCACCTCGCACAACCTCTACATAGCTTACCTTATGCCAGGAAATATGAGCCACTGCGACTCAAGTTTGCGGTGAATCTCCGCGTTGGTTGTACGACTTGCAAACACACAGCCACTCACTTGGCATCCCGCTCGCACATATACCTGTGTTCGTTTCGCGCGCCGTGGCAAAACAGTGGTATCTGAGACAAAGGAATGGGACCGGTGGCTCAAGACTTCGATGAATCGTTCAAACCCAAAGGAACGTGGGCCTTCGTAACCGGCTTTGCGGTGATGCTGTTCATCCTTTGGTTCTCTGTCTACCTGCTGGTACTCAGCAGGGGCATAACGATATGACCGACGACACAGATTCCCAGGACGCGTCCGCACAAGATCCTGCTGACGAGTCTCCATGGCCAGATGGGGTTGTCGAGGCGGACGAAACGTTCCATTCGGAAGAGTCCGCTGACCCTCCGGACAAGCTGGTTGAACCCGATGAGCACGTACACATAGATGCGTACGAGAAGAACTGGATACGCATCGCAATCGCAACTCTGATTCTCTTCTTCATTGCTGTGCTATTCGCCGGGCTGGCCCTCGGTATCCAGGTCCCTTCCGACGAAGGCCGCGTCGATCCCAATACGCTGGCCGAGACGCCACCGTGGTCAGAACCAGGGCTGCGAACCATCGTGGAGGGTGAAGAATACGACATGTACATCGTGGCAAGCCGGTTCTCATTCGATCCCAACCAGGTAGCAGTGCCCAGGGGAGCGACGGTGAACATCTACTCGACCTCTTCGGATGTACAGCACGGCTTCATACTTCGGGACACGAACGTGAACATGATGGTGATCCCCGGACAGGTTTCGAAGCTTTCGGCGAAGTTCGACAAGGTCGGAACCTTCGACTTCGTGTGCCAGGAGTACTGCGGCCTCGGGCATGCGGTGATGTTCGGACAGATAGTTGTTGAAGAACCAGTGGAGGGTGAGTGACATGCTGAAAGGGAGAACACTGCAACCCTCTTACGAGCTCGACAAGAAGGAAAAGCACTTTGTCGGTTGGCACATGCTCGTCGCGTTCAGCGCGCTTGCACTCGGTATCCAGTTCGGTCCTCTCCAGGCACTGGAACACGCCGGCGTCGATCTCTATCCCCAGTTCGAATGGCTCGTCAATTCCTACTATCAGGGCCTCTCCCTTCATGGTGTTCTGAACGCCCTGATATGGACAACATTCTTCATCACGGGTTTCCTGACCCTTGCGTTGACGAAGGGTCTCGGCAGGTCGTTGAAGTACCCGGTCATCAACTGGGTCGGATTCCTGACCATGGTCGTTGGCCTCGTAACTGCGGCGATACCGCTGCTTGGAGACACAGCGACCGTGTTGTACACGTTCTATCCACCGATGCAGGCTTCGAGCCTGTTCTACATCGGCCTGACGTTGGTCGTCGTGGGAAGTTGGATAGAAGGCCTCGGCATGTACCTGACGTTCTACGGATGGAGGAAGGACAACCCCGAACTCCGGTCGCCGTTCGTAGCGTTCGCATCGCTGATCACGATGGTGCTTTGGCAGGTTGCAACGCTTGGAGTGGCAGCCGAGATTCTCGTACTTCTTCTGCCGTGGTCGCTTAGGTTCGTCACCGGAGTCGATCCTGAGCTGGCGAGGACGTTGTTCTGGTTCTTTGGCCATCCACTGGTCTACTTCTGGCTGCTCCCCGCGTACCTGTCATGGTACGCAATGCTGCCGAAGCAGACCGGAGGCAAGATGTTCAGCGACTCGCTTGCCCGGCTGTCATTCTGGCTGTTCCTCATCCTGTCGACGCCGCTGGGGTTCCACCACCAATTCACCGACCCTGGCATTCCGAGTGGTTGGAAGCTCATCCATGCGGCATTGACGTATGGGGTGGCCTTCCCCTCATTCCTGACCTTGTTCACTGTCGTTGCGAGTCTCGAATACGGAGCGCGTAAACGCGGTGGGAAGGGCCTGTTCGGTTGGATCAGGGCGCTGCCGTGGACAGATCCCTCGGTCAATGCCCAACTACTGGCGGGGATACTGTTCCTCTTCGGTGGCATCGGTGGGATCATGAACGCCTCGTACAGCGTGAACCTCGCGTTGCACAACACCGCGTGGATACCCGGACACTTCCATCTCACGGTTGCCTCCGCTGCGACGATGACGTTCTGGGGTATCTCGTACTGGCTGGTTCCGTACGTGACTGGCAAGCCGTTGTGGAAGCCAAAGATCGCCCTTGCTGGTAACTGGATCTATTTCGGTGGCATGTTGATCTTCTCGAACGCCATGCACACCGTCGGACTTCTGGGCGCCCCTCGCAGGACACCGCTCGGGACCGCTCCCTACGTCCCGGCCGAGTGGTCTGGGCATCTGTTGCGGGTAGGGATTGGGGGCACCATCATGTACATCGGTGCGATGCTCATCATCGTTGTCGTTGCTGTGACCGCCTTCCGCCGTAAGCGGTTCCCCGAGGGCGAAGGTGTCGAGATACCCATCGCCGAGTCGCTCCGCGATGCGCAGGCGACGCCACTGTGGCTTGACCGATGGAAGCCGTGGTTGCTCGCAATCGTGGTGTTGATAGCACTCGCATACGGTCCACAACTGTTCGAAATGATCACCAGTATCCAGAACACGTCACCTGGTTTCACTCCATGATGATGGGTGATCAAGGCGGGGCGTGACTACCCCGGACCCGCCACCGGTCACAGGGTCGCAAGACGAACAACCGGTTCCCTCCCCTGAACGGGAGCGAACCGGTCTTCGTCGTGTGGAGAAATGGACCTACCTGGTCGAACGCCCCGTTTCGAAGGTGGTTGGCTCGGGTCGATTGAACCCGATGTACCACACGGGGACGATTTCAGTCCTTCTGCTCTTCATCATCGTGGTGACAGGGATCTACCTCACCATGTGGTTCCAGTTCGGGTTCGACGACTCGTATGGATCAGTAGCGAGGCTCGAATCCAATTTCATCGGCAGGTTCATGCGTGCGGCCCACAGGTACGCGTCTGTTGCGCTCGTTGTCACATCGCTGCTCCACGGTTGGCGGAGGTTCGTCCAGGATCGGTTCCGTGGCGGCATGGGTGTCTGGCATCTGGATGGTCGCCCTGGTCTGGGTCATAGGGGTAACCGGGTACTGGTTGATCTGGGACATACGGGCACAGACGCTCAACGAGGTGTTGATCAGGGCTGTGCGAGGCACATCGTTCGGACTCGATTTCTTGCTGGACAACCTCCTCACGCCTGCCGCTGGATCAGGATGGACGTTCATTCTGCTTGTCCTCGTGATCCACATTGCCCTCACGCTTGTTATTGGTGTGTTCCTCGTCTATCACATGAAACGGCTCACGCCAAGACACTGGCTACCTCCCAGTCCTTGGATTGTCGCGATCTCAGGTGCAGTGGCGTTCACCGCCCTCATCTGGCCTGTAGGGATTCTGCCAGCCTTCGATTCGTAGCGCGTCCCGATCTCTTTTCCTGCGGATCCTTTCTATCTCTTCCTGCTCCCTCCGGGTCTGAGGTTCCCGGCCGTCATCGTATGGGGTGGCTTCATCCTTGTGGGGATCGTGCTCAGCCTCATTCCGTGGGTCAGGAAACGAAACTTGCCTCCAGAGATTGTCGTGGACGACGACCTTTGTACCGGGTGCACACTCTGTGTCGCCGATTGCCCGTACGGCGCCCTCACGATGGTTCCTCGTGAAGATGGGAACTATCGTCAGCTTGCGGTGGTGGTCCCTGACCGATGTGTCGGGTGTGGCGTCTGTCTTGGAAGTTGTGCCGACAATGCCCTTCTTCTGGGCGATCAGCGTCTCGATACTCTCGTAGCCACAGTCCGGGACCGTGCCAATGCCAATGAGGGGGCACCGGTTGTCATCGCGTGTGAGCGGCACGTTGCTCTCGGAACCTTGCCAGAGGGGACCCGCAGACAAGACATCGTCGCTGTTGGGTGTATCGGCATGGTTCACCCGGACGTCATAGAGCAAGTGGCCCACAGCGGCGGCTCCGAGGTGCAACTCATCGGGTGTGCACCTGCTGACTGTGTGAACCGACAAGGGAACACCTGGGCACAGGATCGAATAGACCGCACGCGAGTCCCGCGCCTGAACCTCGATGATGACGATGCCCCGGTCTCAACGGACTGGGTTGTACCGATCGATATCGCGTCTGCGCTCGATCATCCGGGAACGCACAACGATGACGCAGACCACGGCGACCACGGATGGCGTCGATGGGTCCCACTGTCGCTGCTTCTCGTTGTCGTGTCATTGGTCGCTGTTGCAGCCACCAACATCCGATTCGCTCCAGGGTTCACTGATGCGGCAGTTGTGTCCATCGCCATGGACCATCAGGGTGGTGCCGTTCTTGAAGGATACGAATGGCAACCAGCGATCGACGAAGGAGCCGCGAGCAGGCTTGTTGTCACCATCGGCGACGTCGTCGTGCTCGATACGACCTATCCGACAGTGACTGCCGACGGCAGAGAGGTTTCGCTTGCCCTGGAACGATTGGAGATGCCCGTGGGACCACAGGATCTATCCATCAAGCTGTACGACAGGGTGGATCCCGATCACTTCATCGTGTTGTTCGACGATAACGTTGCCGCTTCCGAGTTCGATGTGCTCGAATTCACCTTTGTCGATACCGTGGTGGAGTCCCGGGCGGATGCTGGCCGGTCGCTGTACTCCGAGAACACACTGGGCGTGAACACAGGTTGCAAAGTGTGCCACTCGCTGAAAGAGGACGTGGTCATCGTGGGCCCGTCACTGTACGGCGTCGGAACGAGGGCTGGATCAACCGTTGCAGGATTGTCCGCACAGGAGTACCTCTATGAGTCGATCGTGGACCCGAATGCTCACATCGTTGATGGATTCGAACCGGATGTCATGCTCGGGAGCTTCGATTCGCTTCTCACCGAGGAACAGATCCAAGATCTCGTGGCGTTCCTACTGACGCTGGAGTGAGAAGAGGGATTCGCTCGGCTGGCGCCTCGCTTTCCGTACGCTCGTAGGCTCGCTGGCCGTACGCTCGTAGGCTCGCTTTCCGTACGCTCGCAGGCTCGCTTTCCGTACGCTCGCAGGCTCGCTGACCGTACGCTCGAAGATTCGCTGACCGATTCGGAATACGGTGTACGGTGTACGGTGTACGGTTCTCGGTTCTCGG
>Ga0164313_10003651_pt1 | contig 13691 bp, 12 predicted proteins | sample GuaBasSedimGuay4_FD_113735 | JGI IMG/M metagenome (GOLD analysis project Ga0164313, IMG submission 113735) | Subseafloor sediment microbial communities from Guaymas Basin, Gulf of California, Mexico - Guay4, Core 4569-4, 0-3 cm | ecosystem: Environmental > Aquatic > Marine > Hydrothermal vents... | reverse complement strand
CAGAATACACTCACAGCTAAACTTTGAACAGCGATGGCAGCCCAGGCATCTGGTTGAACATTCTGAATCTGAAATTCTTCGAATAAAAGTGCCGCAATAAGAAAAATGACACCGCTGATTTGGAATTCCCAGAAAAGGATCTTCCATTTGTTAATAAAGGTGGCCAAGCGTTTATTGTAGACAATGTTGATTGCAAGGAGAATACAACTCGAAATTTCAATCAGATCCCCTTTAAACGTGGTGTTAAGGGTCCCAGATAAATTTTCACGAAGGGCGATGGCAATCCCGGCAAACGCAATGAAACTTCCAATCAGTTTGGTCTTGGCCAGGAATTCTTCTTTGATGAAAATAGGAGCTACAAGTGGGACGACCAAGGGGTACGCAAATATGATAAGAGATATCCTGCCCCCGGATATGTATTGTGATCCCAGGTTGAATAAAAATATCTGGGCCACCATTATCAAGGAGAGTATGAATAAATAAAGGAATTCTTTGGCAGATACAAGAAATCCGGTGCCCCTCCATTTGATGAAGAAAAAAACAAATGGCAGTGCCGGACCGAATCTTAAAAATGCTGCCCAGAATGGTGGGATGTCTCTGACAGCAACCTTAACAACAACCGTATTGCTTGCCCAGATGAAAACCAGCAAAAGTATCCAGAAAAGAGTTGCCGTTGAAATTGGATCTTGGCCTATGACCTTTGTGTAGGTAGGTCTCTCCATTATATATAGAGAGTTCCGAAACAACGATTATTCATAACTCTCATCCACAAACCTTCCTAAAATTACAACCCGCCCGAATACTTTCATCCTCAATTTTTAAAAACGATTCCTCATCCTTGGGCACATTATCGCCCACATCAAGCAACAGCGACTGCATATCAGCGATACTGCCAGCTATATATGCCTTGGTATTTTCAATCTCAGTCGTCCCAACCGTGAATTCCGCACCCTGGTTGGCCAAAAGATTATATTCAATCAGTTTTACCCTCTCTGGATCGATCCCCCATTTATCCATGGCATACATCGCATAGCAGGAGAGCTGCATTGACACATCCTTGCTCATACTCCTGCCAGTTTTCCAATCAATAATCGTAATACCGCCGTCCTCTGTCCGGAAACTGCAATCCAAAACCGCCCAAATTTTGGTATGATCAAGATTAAAGGATGAAAACTCCTCTATCTCCAACCACATCTTCTGAGGTAAGTTCTTGAGCATATCAAAGGTCTCTGAACTATAAAAGTTCCTCAGGCATTGTTCCATATTGCCAGCTATCTTTTTCCACTCGGCATCTTCAATGGGCGCCTCGTATTCGTGTTCAAAAAGTGCGCAGCTTTTTGGATGGGCAAGATAACGCTTTTCTCTGGATGATCGGAACTCCTCTCTCATCTGGTTCAAGGTGATGTCAACGATCTGATCGACATCAAGGACGGATATCCTACATCAATTAATATATATAGTGGTGGAGGATATAATGGATTTTAAGAGGCTGATCCGAATAATACCGACTACAATATACAGTGGTCAGCGCGATTATTGAAAATGCTAAGAATAGTTTTGATATTCCTCGGTATTTTCCCACGAATTGAGGTGCGGACTAATAGCCGTAGTCTTCAGTTTTTATTGCACAAGGATTGCAAAAAGAATACCATGGTTGGATTGTTCTGAAACCCATTAAATTGTACAATCAATTTTTCGCTCTACGTAAATCTTTCCATCTAAGAAAAGCAAATACTTTGCTTACAAGCCATGAGGTTTGACTAAACCATTTTCCTTCAAATTCATCAGCAACATTTTCAAGTGTGGTCTGAATCGGTAAATTTTGGGGACACGCCTCTTCGCATTCGCCACACTTCTCGCACATAGAAGCAAAAGCTGGATCACCAACCGCACCGGAAACGAAAAATAAATATTCCATTTTTGCTCTTTTATGTTTCCCAAACATATGAGCATTGTTATAAAATTCAAAACAGCTGGGAATATTTACACCTGAAGGGCATGGCATACAATAATTGCATCCGGTGCATCCGATTTTCATAAGCTCTAAATATTTTTTTCTTACTGAATCGACCAACTGAAGTTCATTTTCGTTTAATGATCCAGGGTGGGCGTTGCTTGCAATGTTGATATTTTCATCAATATGGGCTTCTTCATTCATTCCTGACAGAACGCAGGTGACTTCAGGATGGTTCCATATCCACCGTAATGCCCATTCAGCCGGACTCCTTTTTGTATCTGCTTGATCCCAGAGTTTCTGCACATCTGGTGGTACACTCCCAGCAATATTCCCACCTCGGAGCGGCTCCATGATGATGACACTGACATCCTTCTTATCCGCATATTTTAATCCCCGTCTGCCAGCCTGATTTTGTACATCCAGATAGTTATATTGAATCTGGCAGACATCCCAGTCATAGGCGTCTATGATCTCTTTAAATGTATCTCTGTCCCCATGGTAAGAAAAACCCGTGTTGATAATTCTTTGATCTTTTTTTAAGCTTTCCAGAAATTCAAGAACCCCTAATGATTTCATCTTCTCCCAGTTGTTTTTATCGAGAGCGTGAACCAGGTAATAATCTATGTATTCGGTGTTTAGTTTGTTGAGTTGTGCTTTGATAATTTTTTCCATGTCCTCTGGTACTTTGACATGAAAATGGGAAAGCTTGGTTGCCAGCTTGATTTTTTCCCTAATTCCGTTTGTAAAAACCTTACCTAAAAAAAGTTCACTTGCCCCCATGTGATACGGCATTGCGGTGTCAAAATAATTAACACCATTGTCGATGGCATAATGAATCTGTTCCTGTGCACGTTTCTCATCAATTTTTCCATCCCCAGGTGTTCCCTTTTTTTGAGGAAGGCGCATGCACCCAAAACCGAGGATTGAGAGTTCATCGCCGTTGCTTTTTACTTTTCGGTATAGCATCCTATCCCCTTTCGTAATTCGGTTTTACGTGCGTGTGGTGCCAAGTATTTTTATATGTAAAAGGAACGATTATTTTGTTTGAAGGAATTTTCGGATGGGAATGAGTGATCTATATTATAATAAGATGCTTATGTCAAATCCGTTAATATGACGACAAAATGGTCAACAATCGAAACTCAACAATACTTGCCACAGGCTCCACAATAATTTCCCTCTAATATTAGCAACAATACAAAAGATATTGTCGAAATTTCAACATAATATAGAACCCCATATATTGCGGTTTATCGACAAAACCCAAATCGCTTTTCAAAATGATAAAATGGAACAGGCACGAGTGCGGGTCAAATTTCCAGATCCGCATCTGGCACTCAGTGTATTACCGAGTTGCAACTTACATGCTATTTCATTTTATAGACGTAGGGATTGAAAGACAATATTTAAAATCGTCAAGGATGATATCACAGGTGTATAGACACTTATCCCTATGATGGTATCCTTTTCTTTTATCTTTTGCATCGAGTTAGGATTGCTTCCAGGTAGTGATATGTTGGAGAGTACGTAACATATTTTAAGCCTTGAGAAGTCTGTTATGTGTTTAGCAGTTATTGATAATGATTACTCAGGCAGACCAGCTTTACGAAGAGTTTTTGCATAAGAATCAAGGCGATCTTGATCATAGTATGGAATTATTTTTACAAATTTATTTATTGTAAAATCAGGGCGAAGTCGGAGCAGATCGGACACAGCTTCACTTGCTTTTATCTCATTCCCGATCAAGCTATATATATTTGCCAAACCTAAATATGTAAGGTAATTAGGTTTTATCGCTTCACTTTGCTTATAAACCATAATGGCCTTATTATACTGTCCGAGATCAGCATAGATATTACCGAATATTAAATAATACCAGGAAGGCGGTATCGGATTAAGGAGAATTGCCTTTTCTAAAAACGCTATAGCCTCATTAGACCGACCAGAACTGGTGAGAATATAGCTATAAAGAGCATAGCAGTCTGCACCATTGGGATTAATAGATAAAGCCTTTTTTATGTGGAGAATAGCATTTTCATACTCCTTTCTCATAAAGGAAAGGTTTGCAGACGCTAAAAAAGCAATTTGATCAGATTCGTTTAAAGAAAGAGCTTTTCGGATTGCCTCTGTAGCTTTTGCAAAACAAATAAGGGGACGATCACAGGAACCATTCCATATATCCATAATATAAGTATTGCCCAATAAAGAATATACGGCCGAAATATTTGGATCCAGCTTCTCAATTTCATGCAGTTCTTTTTGTGCCATCAAGTTGGATTCTCTGCTAAAATTAGTTGAGAGGTCGTACGCTTTTAAGAATTTTAAGTAAACTTGAATATTTGTAAAAGCTTCATGATAGCCTCGAAACCTATCTCCAAGGGTTATATTAACATTTATTGCCTTCAGAATTGATAGTGTAATTTCATCTTGTAGCTTAAAGATATCATCGAGTTCTCTATCATATATCTCCGACCACTTATGGTGCCCAGTTTTAGTCTCTATTAGTTGTATGGTAATTCTTATTCTATTAATTGATTCCTGAATGCTGCCTTCTATTAAATATTGTGCGCCCAGTTCTTGCCCAACTTGTTGGGCTGTTATTGATTTTCCCTTGTAGGTAAAGGTCGAATTGCGAGCTATCACAAATAGATTTGGTATTAGAGAAAGTGCTGAGATGATGTTTTCAGTAATTCCATCACAAAAAAATTCTTGCTCTGAATTTCCGGTCATGTTGTCTAACGGCAAAACTGCGATGGATGGCCCTTTCGGCAAATCAAAAGATAGCTCGTTCTCAGGATCTATATCCGATGGGGTTGGTAAATAGAAATACTTCCAGTAAACTCCTCCCATCAAAGTTGCGGTAATAACAAGAAGAACAGCTATAGTTCCAAATACCCACTTCAGCTTGGATATTTTATTATTTTTGTCAATTGGTTTCCCAGTATCTTTTAACCCTGATAGAGTCTTGTATACCCTGACAGGTTCTTTGATGTTCTTGACCTCATGCTCTCCCAGATAATCAAAGCCAAGATCCAGTTTATCCTTTACCTGATCGTATGTGTTACGGGAGATACAAATCCCACCAGCATCGGCAATGCTCTCTATGCGTGCAGCAACGTTTACCCCACTTCCATAGATCCGATCACCATCATGGACAACATCCCCGATGTTCACACCAATACGGAACAGAAGTCTTTTGTCTTCAACGAACTTGGCATTTTCTTTATTCAGCCTGTTCTGGATCTTCACAGCGGACTCTACGGCATCAACAGCACTGGAGAACTCAGCAAGAAGATTGTCACCAGGGTTGTCCACGACACGACCGGAATGCTGGATGATGAGGTCAGACATCAGACTCCGATACGCCTTGAGAGTCTGGATGGTATGAACCTCATCGTCTGCCATGAGCAGGGAATACCCTTTGACATCGGCACTGAGGATGGCTCTGAGTTTTCGTGTTATCTTTTCGTTGTCGTTATCTGTGGACATTATTGGATCACCTTCCAGTGGGTTGTGGGCGATAGAAGAAGATGATACGGACAAGATGAAATTTAATTACGATTACAGCAATATACAGGATGGTTGGGGTTGGGTCAAGTGGGAAACTGGTGCGCCAAGAATGCTCCGGGGACAATGAAGTCCCCGGCATTTTATATTATGTATAACCAGAAAGTGCTTAGGGCATATCCATACCGATTGATGACATTGCTTCCTCAACCTTTGAATATACTTCAACGGTATATTCAAAGCCAGCAATACTATGGAACATTACCATAATGTCACCGGTTCGTCTTAAAGCCTCCTCAAGCTTCCCATCCTTAACATCGGAAATTCCAATAACCTTAATTCCATGATGGGTCGTGATGACGGCAGCTGGAACAACTTGTGTTGTCAAGCTTTCATCTGGAGGATATTTCGTAAGAGCTTCTAAATATCTTGCTCCAACTTCTGGTGCCTTTTCACTCGGGTATAACGATGTCATTATCAAATACGGCATTATAAACCTCCTTCGCTTTGGATTGGCAGTTTCGTTAACTTTATAGACAGCATCAGAACATAAACCTCCCGAGGCATCACCGACACCTCCGGAGGCACTGCATTGGAAACATCAAACACCCATTCATCAGATAGAGTTTCATATCGATCTCGTTGGCGGTTATTGAAGTGGAAATGTTGAAAAGTGGAGATTGGTCTGTTCAGGTTCAGATTGGTTCTGCCATTTTAGAGTTATGGCAGGAGGAACACTACGGTAGGTAGGTATATTTATTGAGTAACAGGTTATGCGTGTTCTGTCAAAGGATGTCGGGTGCTTCGTTTATTGTTCCATCAGTTCTGGCTTACAACTTATTGACATTACGCATTATCTTTGCCACACTGTTTCATCCCCACCTGTACCAATATCCACACCATAGGAGCATGGACCATGGCACTGACAAAGGCAGACATCGTCGACGCGGTACAAACAGAGATCGGTTTCACCAGACATCAGTCCTCAGAACTGGTGGAGAACCTCCTTGAAATCATCAAGTCCAAACTGGAGTCCGGTGAGGATGTCCTCGTATCTGGGTTCGGCAAGTTCTGTGTGAACGAGAAACGTGAACGCAGGGGAAGGAATCCAGCTACTGGTGATGACATGATGCTGGCACCGAGGAAGGTTGTGACGTTTAAATGTTCGGGTAAGCTACGGGAGAGGGTTAACGGCAATTAAAATTCATACTCCAAATATGAGAAGGTGAATAATGTTTGACAAAGAACAAATTTACTCAAAAAATTATGGCAACAATAGAATCTTTAAAGCAGAAGTTATGAATATATTAGGCGCCCCTGTAGATGCAATTGTAAACCCAGCAAACTCCGGTCTATCTCATGGTGGAGGATTGGCCGCAATTATATCTAAAGAAGCGGGGCCAAAATTGGATGACCAGTGTGATAGAATCGTTGAGAAATTAGGTCGGATCCCTGTGACTTTGGGAGTTCCGACAAATGCCTATAACCTTCCCTATAAAGGTATCATTCATTCAGTTGGCCCTCGGATGGGAGATGGTGATGAACAAGCTAAATTGGAGAAAACGATTACCAATACCTTGCTGATCGCAGAAAAACAGAAATGGTACTCAGTTGCATTTCCGGCAATTAGCACTGGTATATTTGGAGTACCTAAGCAAATATGTGCTGAAGCATTTAAAAGCGCCATCCCTTCGTATTGGGATAACAATGCTGATTCAAAAGTTTGTTTTGTTTTGCTGTGCCTCACGATAGATGATTTCGAAGAATTTTATAAGGTCTTGAGCCGATAAATAGTTACAAACGAGGTTGCCAGTACATGGGACTGTTTGTCCTCAGTGTGGATTGGTGCAGGGCGTGGATGTGCAGAGGTGTTTGTACTGTGGACAGAGGTTGATAGGTACTGTTCAATAATTAGGAGGATATTTTTATGACTATAAATAAATCAATATTCTTTCTCCTGTTTTGTATAATGTTAATTCCATCTATCTCTTTTGCAGAAGATTTTAATGGGTCTAAGCTGCTGGTCGGATCGGTTGAAAAGGTATTCGAAATTAATCAATTCAGGGTTAGTGATGATGTTGACCCCGATACAGTTGGTCTTCCACGTAGGTTTTTCATAGATATTGAGCAGAAAAGAGTGTTACCATCAATGGAAAGTATGGTTAGAAGAATCAGCAGTATAAAACATGTAGAGCATATAGAAAACAAAGTTATACTCCAAGGGGTTGAAGAAGGTGTGGTAAATGTTAATGACGGTTTAGCTTGGAGCATGGTCATCTCAAAAGAAACTGGCAAGGTTGTTCTCTCTGCTTCAGGTGATGGAGTAGCATATGTTGTGTTTGGGTCGTGTACTGAAGTAGATTAATCGCTCGATATTGCAGAATAGGGGCGTGGAACGCCCATGGAGAAGGTTGAGATTCAGTTTAAATGAGTCCCTTGTTGATGTTTTGCAACTATTCTATTCGGTGTGATATATTAGCATCATCCAATTAGTATCATTCGTAAATATCTGCGGTGAGTAATATGCATCATTGCTATAAAGTTATTGCCTTGTTGGTTGGATGTTTATTTATTACTGCGACTTCAAATGCAGAGATCAAAACATATACCCACACTGTGAAGCAATCTTTTGGAGGTGCACAATCGCCAGATGATGCTCGAATAGCTGCTATTGCCAAGGCCAAGCGGGAGGTGCTGGAACAGGCGGGCACCTATCTGGAAAGCATGACTGTGGTGCAGGAAGGTTCGGTGACCATCGATCAAATTACCTCAATTGCAGCCGGCGTATTGAAGGTGGAGATTATTTCACAGGAAAACTATGTTAGTGGCGATGCATTTGGCATCAAGGTTGTCTCTAAGGTGGATGTTGATATCAGTTATCTGGAAGTGAGAGTGGACCAGCTTTTGCAGAACAAATGCGCTTTTGATGAATACCAGGACAGTGACCAATCGATCCAGGAGCTGTTGGCAAAAATTGAATTTCTTGAGTCTGAAAACAAAGCCTTGCGATCCCTGGTCGGTGACCCCAAAAAGCAGAAACAATTGGAAATTGAAAAGGGATTTGACCAGGCTGCAAAGTCACTCGAGGCCAGTGAGCTGTATCAAAAAGCGAGATCCTTATGGGCCGAGGATCATTACGGGAAAGAATCGGACGCCCGACAGGCAATCGAATATCTGAATCGTTCCATAGAACTGGACCCATCCAATGCCTATGCCTATAATCAACGCGGGTTGGCTCACAAGGAATTAAAAGAATATGAACTTGCCCTTGAGGACCATAACAGGGCCATTGCGATGAAGCCGGATTATTTTTGTGCATTTAACAATCGCGGCGTTATCTATAAACGATTGGGAAAGCATGAAAAGGCATTGGATGAATTCAATACGGCCATTGACATTAATTTCGAGTTTTCCCTAGGGTATGCCAACCGCGGGGTGGTGTACAAGAATATGGGCGACAAGAAAAGGGCTCTGGAGGATTTGAATAAAGCCGTTGAGCTGGACGGGAAAAATAAATACGCCCTCAATAACCGGGGTATTTTATTTAACTCAATCGAGAAATATGATGACGCAATCGCCGATTTCAATGCAATCATTGAGATGGATTCCAAACATAAATATGCTCATTATAACAGGGGATTAAGCCTCTACAAGAAGCAGGAATATAAAGAGGCCCTAGTGGATTTTGATGCCGCTATAAAAATTGATCCGGAGTATGTCAAGGCTTATAACTATAGAGGAATAGTAAATAAAAGCATGGGAAATTATGAAGCCGCTATTGAGGACTATGACACAGCAACCCAGATTGATCCGTCTTTTAGGTATTCGTACAATAACCGTGCCTGGGTGTATAAAAAATTAGAGAGATATGATGAGGCCGTTGAAGATTATTCAAAGGCAATTGAGTTGGACGCAAAATATGCTAACGCATACTATGGCCGTGGATTGAGCTATGAAAAATTGGGACAAACAGAAAAAGCAGAAATTGACTTTAGGAATGCAAGCAGGCTTGATCCAAAAAAATATGAGAAAAAATATAAGAATAGAGGAAAAAAGCAGAAACCCTGTTTCATTTCCACTATTATGTAACACAATGAAATTGTTATTGATCTGAAACTTTTGGATGTCAAATACAATTAGGTCCTTTTCTTCCTCCTCCACTCCCAAGGAGCCACAGGATCTGGCTCAGCCCAAAGTCCCCTCTTAGCTGATCTTGCCTTAAATTCGAGCTGAGCCAGTGCTGGATCCCTTGAATATTTCTTATAGTGCCATGCCAGACCTGCAAACAGGAGTTCCTTGTTCAGATTCTTGTCACCAACGAAGACAAAGCCGACAATACGACCGTACCTGTCGGTATCAGTTTCCCAGATCTTGACAACCTTACCAGCAACCATGTCTGCGGTGAATTGTTTAGCTTTCTGACCATAGGGTTGTTTCTTCTCAGGGCAATCTATTGCAGCAAGCCTGATCTTTACCTGTTTGCCATCCCTGAGGACTTTGATGGTGTCACCATCGGAGAAACCATTACTTCCAAATATGAGTTTAGCATTTGTACAACTTGTTCGGGTTCCATCCTTTTCGTTAAGGCGGTGAACCCACGAAGGTCGGTCATCATGATCGTAAGTTCTCTACGCTCACCTCCAAGTTCAAGCATGGAAGGGTTATTTATAATTGAAGCCATCACCTCGGTTGAAATGTAACGGCCGAACATTTTTTTTAACAATTCAGACATTTCAGCAACTTGTGCCTCGCGTTTTCTCCATCTAACAAGAATATAACCAAATAAAATCGCCATGGCAGATACAGGTATTATCCTGTCTCATTTATAATTCATTATTGTTCTGAAGCTTTACCACATTCCTACAAGCTACATTCTCAACGAACAGTTATGTGATCATGAAAATTTACCTGATCATAGGATGTCTGAAACTGTAGCTGAAATTGAAACAAGCCCTCATCCAAAGGACAACCTTATGCCACATACATGGTGTGTAATTGAAGAAGTTGACTTTGAAAATTGGGGTATTGGTGGAAATCAGGTTACAGCAGAAATGTTGCAAGCTATAGTTGCGGGGAATACTTAATCATTAGTGCCTAAATGGTATATTGAGATGGGGGCTTAATTTGCCCCCATTGTTTTTTTGCAATAAATCTCATCTTATCTGTATCATCAAGATAGTAGGATTATAGGTGAAGGTGTCAATATCGCATCCCGCATTGAGCGCTTAAAATAAAAAACAGGGCGAACCCTTGAAAAGGCTCGCCCTGCCTCAATGAAATTCTCTTTGGTAATTTTCAAGCTAAATTCTTACTGGCCTTGAATGTTACCGCATTTCTGCCCTTGATCTTGATCTGCTCACCCGTCTGAGGATTCCGGCCCTTGCGGGTTTTCCGATAAACCTTCTTGAAGGTGCCAAAGCCAACAATCGTTACTTTGCTGCCGCGCTTTTTCAGCCCACCTTTTATTCCGTCAAGGAATGAATCGTACGCCTTGGCTGCCGCCGCCTTTGATATACCCGCATCCTTTGCTATCTTTTCAATCATTTCCGCTTTTGTCATGAAACCTCCTCCTTCAGGTTAAAGGTGAACATTGAATTACCGCCCTATTTCATGAACATTGTTGGAACACGTTATACGTGAGATCGGCTTGTGTCAACTATCCGTTTTCAAAGATATTTTGGGCTCTGTTACAAAACCTTAACCCGGGGAGTATCGTTGGGCTTGAATAAACACCTGTTCCAGCGAACCCGGCGGATACATCGCCTGTGATGTACGGTTGATTTCTATTATCATAACGTTGCCATCTAATTTTCGAACGATTCCCCACGAGCGGACCGCGACCATTTTTTTCCATCAATTCCATCCGCATAAGAAAATGGTTGATTATTTTAGAAGTAAACGATATTGGGCATCCACATCAAAATTATCCGGCGGTTGTCACCATGTCCATTGACAATATAACCGGATTTGATACCGAAATGAAATAAAGCCGTCCGGCAAACGCGCCGAGGCGGCTTTTTGTTATTTTAATCGACATAGACCGGCCGGGATTTATCCCGACCACCATCAGGAAGATATTCATGAATTTTTCAACTTTTAAATTAAAGCCAGAAATTATCCGGGCCATTGACCAACTTGGGTATGAACATGCCACCCAGATTCAGGAAAAAGCCATCCCCCAAATGCTGACAGGCAGCACCGATATCATCGGCCTGGCCCAGACCGGCACCGGGAAAACCGCCGCCTTCGGACTGCCGATGATCCAGTTGATTGATTTTGATTCAAAACGTCCCCAGGGATTGGTCCTCTGCCCTACGCGGGAACTCTGCCTTCAAATCACCGGTGACCTGAAACTGTTTGCCCGGCACGTCCCGAATGCACGAATTGTAGCCGTTTACGGAGGGGCCGATATTCGGGACCAGATCTCCCTGATAAAAAAAGGGGTCCAGATCATTGTTGCCACCCCCGGCCGACTGTTGGATCTGGTCAACCGAAAGGCCGTCAAATTGGGAACGGTGGCTTATGCGGTTCTGGATGAAGCCGATGAAATGCTTAACATGGGGTTTCAGGAAGATATCGACGACATTCTGGAACGGACTCCCTCCGGCAAGCGAACCTGGCTTTTTTCAGCCACCATGCCGGGTGCCGCAGCAAAAATCGCCGACTCCTATATGAACCACCCCGTAACCATAACCGCGGGCTTACCCAACAAAGTCGCTGAAAATATCTCTCACGCCTGCTATATCGTCAAAGAAAAAGATCGGTATGTGGCCCTCAAGCGGATGATCGACTATATCCCCGATATCTTTGGCCTCATTTTCTGCCGCACGCGCCTGGAAACCCAGACGGTGGCTGAAAAACTGATGAAAGACGGTTACAATGCCGAACCGCTGCACGGCGATCTCTCCCAGATGCAACGGAATCAGGTTATGAAAAAATTCAGGGATCGAACCCTCCAACTGCTGGTGGCCACTGATGTAGCCGCACGGGGTCTGGATGTGGATGACATCACCCACGTTATTAATTACAAACTTCCCGATGAATCGGAAAGATACACCCATCGGAGCGGTCGAACGGCCCGAGCGGGCAAATCAGGCGTATCCATTGTATTGGTAAACACCCGTGAAGTCCGAAGGGTCAAGGATCTGGAATCCAAAAGTGGCATTCGGTTCGAGGTTAAACAAATCCCAAGCGGCCGGGCCGTTTGTGAGAAACAGTTGTCTGCGATGGTGGACCGGCTGGCCTCCACGCAGGTCGACAACAAAGAAATCGATAGTTACCTTCCGCCGGTGCTTGAAACCCTTTCAGCTCTCAGCAAGGAAGAATTAATCCGTCGATTCGTCTCAGCAGAGTTCAACCGCTTTCTCGATTATTACCGCGGTGCTGAAGACATCAACGTAAATGTAAAAAAACGCAAAACAAAAGCTGATAAGGCTGAACACCGCCTTGCAGGCAATATTCAGCGATTTTTTATCAATGTCGGCCGCCTTGACAAACTCAAGGAAGGTGCCATCGTGCGCCTGGTCTGCGACAAATCGGGTATATCATCAAAAAAACTCGGCCGGATCGAACTCAAAAGGGAGTTTTCGTTCTTTGACGTTGAAAAAAGAGTGGCAAACAAAGTTCTCAAATCTCTAAAAGGTGTGACCCTGGACGGCAGAAAAATTAATGCCAAATTTGCGGAAAAAGAAAATAAAGTCAGAAAAAGACACTACGGTTCTGCAATCGCGTAATCAGAAGTGGCCAATAACACGTGGGAAAAGGCTTGTAGATCAATCCGTAACAAAACATGTGTTTTCTGAACATATCTGCAATGTGAATCTATGACATCGCGTTACTGATATCAATTTTCTTACGAAAATGCAAAAAAGGACAAATTCAACTGCCCTGAAATTGCCCTCCTATAGCTATAAATCTTCAAATAATGATTGTTACGGTGAGGTTAAAATTTCTTGGATTATGTCAACTGATTGATATCACGTGAGTATTTATGCTCTGTTACATAATCATAACCTGAGGGGGCTCGCCGGGGTTGATCAAGTCTTTTGTTCTCGCTAAGGCATGTAGTCGTAGGTTTCTTTTGGTAATCCTAAGAGAAGGTCTTTTCAATTTCGGATCAATTGTGGAGGAGATGATAACATAAAAATACCACTTTCCCCAAATAGGGTTCGCTGCCTGTGCAACGATGGTATCACATGTTTCCCAGACCTGGTGATTGGTTGGAGAT
>Ga0164313_10003650_pt1 | contig 13692 bp, 11 predicted proteins | sample GuaBasSedimGuay4_FD_113735 | JGI IMG/M metagenome (GOLD analysis project Ga0164313, IMG submission 113735) | Subseafloor sediment microbial communities from Guaymas Basin, Gulf of California, Mexico - Guay4, Core 4569-4, 0-3 cm | ecosystem: Environmental > Aquatic > Marine > Hydrothermal vents... | reverse complement strand
TGACCCGGTGCTCGACCACCACAGCGACGCCTACGGCCTGAACGACCTGGGTGACATCGCCGGTTGGGCCTTGCAGTTCGGCCCCTCGCAGCCGTCCGTGGTCTGGACCGCGGACGGGCAGACGCTGCGCCTGCCGGTGGGCGACCTCGGCGTGAACCAGATCCAGGGCACGGCCGAGCACATCAACAACCACGGCGACGTGGTCGGCCTCGACAGCAACCCCGGTCCCCACGGCGGCAACCCAGACTTCGAGCCGCTCGGCTGGGTCGCATTCCAGGCGACCGAGGCGTCCCCGGTGGTCAAGGCCAACCTGCTCTCGCTGGTCGATCCGGCCGGGGTGGCGTACTGGCGGCGCCTGCATCCGTTCGAGATCAACGACCGCGGCGAGATCTGCGGCATCGGCGTGGCGACGGACTTCATGGGGACCTCCGGCGGCGCGCGGGGCTTCCTGATGGTGCCGAACACTCCGGATCGCTTCCGCAACCTGAGCCGCGCCCTGCGCGGCGTGAACGGTCACCCGGTGCTGATCGCCAAGGGCACCCTGGAGCCCGGTACGGCCGTCGACGTGGCGCTGTACAAGGCCGCGCCCAACGCCAGCGGCTTCCTGATGCTGGGCCTCGACACGCTCTACGCCCCGCTCAAGGGCGGCGTGCTGGTGCCCGACGTGGGCTCTGCCGGCGGCGTCATGCTGCCCGCGATCACCGACGGCAGCGGCGCCGTGACCCTGGCGAGCACCTGGCCCGTCGGCATCCCGGCAAACGTCGAGATCGTGGCCCAGTACTGGATCGCCGACGCGGCCGGCGCCCACGGCTTCTCCGCCAGCAACGCGATCACCCAGACCAGCAACTGACGCAGCAGCCGCACCCAGCGGACTTGGTCAGAGGACCCGGGCAGCAGGAACTCCTGCTGCCCGGGTCCTTGTCGTCGGGGCCGTCCCCTGCCCGTGAACAGCGATTCTCTGCGCCGGAAAGCGGTCGCCCCGGTCGGGGCGTCGATTGCCGGGGCCGAACCTGCGGACCTGGCCTTCACTCAGCGCGTTCCGAGTCGTGGACGGGATGCCGACCCAGCCTGGCTCTTGACGAATCGAGGGCTTCATGGAAACTTCCTGGGCGCCTCTTGATAAGAGGCATGAGCACTCCTCTCGCCGGTTCACGTTCGTCACCCAACCCAATGGAACCCCAATATGCACGCAAGCCTCTCCTCTCTCGGCATCCCGACGGCCCTGCTCGCCGGCCTGCTCGCCAACACCCTCAGCGCCCAGGCGGGCAGCTACACCATCATCGACATCGGCGACCTCGCGCCCGCGGGGTCCCATGACGGCACCAACGCCGCCGGCATCAACGAGCTGGGCCACGTCGCGGCCCTCACCGGAGACGGCACTGGGGGCTACATTCCGGTGCTCTACCGCGACGGGCAGCTCATCAATCTGGGGGGCTTTCCTGGGGAGAACATCGGCGGCGGAGGCAAGGGCGTGAACAACCTCGACCAGGTCTCCGGTTGGTCCATGTCGCCGTACCCGAGCGGCGGTTTTCAGAGTGAGCCCTTCGTCTGGACCGAGGGCGAGGGCATGACCAACCCCATCAACGACGAGCCCACCAACTGGAGCGGTGAGGCATGGGATGTGAACGACGCCGGCCAGATGGTCTTCACCACCAAGGGCGGCTTCTTCGACCCTGCCACCGGCTTCAAGCGCATCAACTTCGGCGGCGTCGGTGGCTACTGGAGGACCTGGGACCTCAATGAGGACGGCGTGGTGAGCGGTTCCGCCTTCGGCCCCAGCGGCCAGATCAACGCCTTCCGCTACGACTCCGCGACCGACACGATCACCAACCTGAACGACCCGGTGCTCGACCACCACAGCGACGCCTACGGCCTGAACGACCTGGGTGACATCGCCGGTTGGGCCTTGCAGTTCGGCCCCTCGCAGTCGGGCGTGGTCTGGACGGCGGACGGACAGACGCTGCGCCTGCCGGTGGGTGACCTCGGCGTGAACCAGATCCAGGGCACGGCTGAGCACATCAACAACCACGGCGACGTGGTCGGCCTCGACAGCTTCCCCGGTCCCCACGCCGGCAACCCCGACTTCGAGCCGCTCGGCTGGGTCACATTCCAGGCGACCGAGGCGTCCCCTGTGGTCAAGACCAACCTGCTCTCGCTGGTCGATCCGGCCGCCGTCGCGTACTGGCGGCGCCTGCACCCGTTCGAGATCAACGACCGCGGCGAGATCTGCGGCCTCGGCGTGGCGCAGGCATGGATCGGGGACGGCTCCGGCGGCGCGCGGGGCTTCCTGATGGTGCCCAACACGCCGGATCGCTTCCGCAGCCTGAGTCGCAGCCTGCCCGGCGTGAACGGTCACCCGGTGCTGGTCGCCAAGGGCACCCTGGAGCCCGGCACGGCCGTCGAGATGGGGCTGTACAAGGCCGCGCCGAACGCCAGCGGCTTCCTGATGCTGGGCCTCGACACCGTCTACGCTCCGCTCAAGGGTGGCGTGCTGGTGCCCGCGGCCTTCTCGGCCGGCGGCTCCATCCTGCCCACCCTCACCGACGGCATTGGCGGCGTGAGCCTGACGAGCACCTGGCCCGCCGGCATCCCGGCGAACCTCGACATCGTGGCCCAGTATTGGATCGCTGACGCGGCCGGCGCCGAGGGCTAGTCCGCCAGCAACGCGGTCACCCAGACCAGCAACTGAGTCACAAGCAGCGCGTCGCGCGCGGGCCCGGTGGGGGCTTCGACCTCCCGCCGGGCCTGCGTCGTTGTTGGCTGTGGGATGGCCCCTCGCCCCCGGCTATCTCGGCCAGGATGTTTCCGGGAAATAATGGCGTACCCTGTTTTCAGTGGCGCTCTCCGCCCATCCCAGTGTCTCGCTCCGGATCTGCTGATGACGACCTGCCTCCCCCGTGCGCTGCTCTCGATGCTCATGCTCGCATTGCCCGTGGCCGCCCAACTCGAGCCCAACAGCGAGCCCGATGCCCTCGGCCCGCTCGGTGGCGCCGCCATCTCCGTGGTCGTGCACCCGATTGACACCGACGAGATGCTCATCATCAAGGGCTCGCTCCCGGCGGGGATCTTCCGTTCGACGGACGCCGGGGCGAGCTTCGGAGGCGCACCCTATGGCACGGGCCTCAGCGGCATCCCGCGGGGCCTGACGCAGGACCCCAGCGATCCCGACACCCTCTTCGTCCGGGACGGCAACAAGGTGTTCAAGTCGACGGACTTCGGCGCCACGTGGAGCCCGCTCAGCCTGGTCGGTCTGTACAACGACCTCAAGAGCCTGGCCATCTCGGCCACGGGTGATGACCTGCTCGCGCTCGACTTCTTCAACGCCTACCACTCCGCTGATGGGGGCGCGACCTGGTCGACGGTTCAGATGGTGCCCTTCGGAGGCATCCTGACGGACGCCTACTACGCTCCGGGCGACGCCTCGGTGGCCTACATGACCGGCTCCTCGGACCTCTACCGCAGCGCTGACGGCGGGGCGAGCTTCAGTGGCCCGATCCCCTTCACTACGATTATCAATGACATCGCGATCTCGCCCAGCGACCCGGACGAGCTGTTTCTGTGTACGGGCTTCGCCGGCCTGTTCCACAGCACCGACGGCGGCACGACGTTCTCGAGCATCGGCAACGCAGAGATCAACGATCTCCACGGGAGGTGGTTCGCCTGGGATCCTGACGGAGGGCTCTGGTTCGCGGGCCTGACCAGCACGTTCTACTCTGCTGACAGCGGGAGTTCGTGGCTCGAGATCACCGAGGGCTGGCCCGCGCTCAAGCCCATCATGTCGACCCTCGTGGTCGATACGCAGGGTGTGCGCTACCTCGGCACCGAGAGCAACTCGATGTTCGGAGACCAGAGCGGCGGCGGTCTGTACCGCATGCCGGCGGGGGTGCCAGCGGCCTGGGAGCACATCGCTTTCTTGGCGTCGCCCATTCACGCTGTGGCGGTCGCCAGCCCCGGTGGCCGGCGCGTCATCGGCCTCGGAAACGGCGTCTATAGCGGGGCGTTGGGCGAGCCTGTCGCACCCACGTCCCTGTTCCTCTTCGACACGCATGCCCTCGCTGTCGACCCGGACGACTCAACGCGCTGGGTGGCGGGCGGCCTCATCAACCTGGGGAGCACCGCGCGGGTGCACGTGCTCTCCGGCGACGGCGACAGCACGGTCATGACCTACGATCGCCCCGGCGCCGGGGCCGTTCAGGACATCGAGTTCGACCCCTTCGACTCCAACCGGCTCATGGCCGGCATCTTTCCGGCCAGCTCCGGAAACCAGGCCCTGATCAGAAGCTCGAACCGCGGCAACTCGTGGGTCGACGTGGCGGGCACCGCGGGCTGGGCCACGCGCGCGGTGGCCTACGACCCCCACACGCCGGGTCGCGTGCTGCAACTCTCGTACAACAACCAGTGGTCGCAGAGCCTCGACGGCGGCTCGACCTGGCTGCCGCTGCAGTTCGCATGGGCGGGCACCGGTCCCGCCATGCTGCTGGTCTTCGACCCCTTCGTCCCCGACCGCATCTACCGCGGCGAAACGGGCTCGGGCCTGTGGCGCAGCGACGATGGCGGCGACAACTGGCTGGCGATGGGCGTGGGCCTGAGCTCCACGTCGGATCTGCTTTGTCACCCCGAACTGCCCGGCATGCTGTGGGTGAGCGACGACTCAGGGCAGATCCTCGTCTCTGTCGACTACGCGAGCAGCTTTGAAGTCGCACTGGACGTGCCCCAGGGCGCCAATGGCTCGGCGCTGGCCCTCGACGTGTCCAACGGCAGCCTGCTGCTGGGCACGGACGGCGCCTCGGCCTGGGAACTGTCCGGCGCATCGCCCGTCGTGGTGTTGGGTGGCGGCACGCAGGGCAGCGGCGGACTGAAGCCGATCTTCAGCACCAGCGGGGGGCTGCCGCAGCTGGGCAGCGCGCTGTTCGCGCTGACGGGTGAGGACCTGGTGGGCGGCGCCACGGTGTTCGTGGTCCTGGGTGTGGCGGAGATCAACGCGCCGGTCTTCGGCGGCGTGTTCCACGTGGGCGGCATCGTGGAGCCCATCATCGCGTTCTCTGTCGGTGGCGCTCCCGGCGTGCCCGGCGCGGGCGCGTTCTCCATGTCAGCGCCCATTCCGAGCGACCCGATCCTGGCCGGATTCTCCGTGATCGCCCAGCTCGGCGTGGCCGATGCGGGGGCCAGCCATCCGACGGGCAGGGTCCTGAGCAACGGGTTGCGCATCACCATGATCAACTGATCCCGGCGCGTGACCTCGCGCGTCGCTCTGCTCGAGCGCTTCAGCTCGAGCGGGGCGAGCGCGGGGTCGCGGATCTCGAGTCCGGCGTCTGACGGCGAGGACGCCTCGAAGGCCCTGCGTCATCCGCTATCCTGCTCCGCGTGGAACAGTTCCAGGATTGGATCGACGCGACGGTCGGGTTCGTCTGGGGCTGGCCGTTCATGCTGCTGCTGGTCGGGACGGGGCTGTACCTGACCATCCGCCTGCGCGGGCTGCAGTTCCGCCAGCTCCTGCCCGCGCTCTGGATGGCTCGCCCCGGTGGCGCCAAGAGCGAAGGTGCCGGCGGCGACATCTCCAACTTCCAGGCGCTGATGACGGCGCTCTCGGCCACGGTGGGCACCGGCAACATCGCGGGCGTGGCCACGGCCATCGCGGCCGGCGGCCCTGGAGCGCTGTTCTGGATGTGGGTGGTCGGGCTGGTGGGCATGGCCACCAAGTACGGCGAGGCCATTCTGGCGGTGGAGTACCGCGTCACCGACTCCAACGGCCAGTACTCCGGCGGGCCGATGTACTACATCTCGCGCGGCCTCAAGCTGCGCTGGCTGGCGGGGGCGTTCGCGATCTTCACGGTGGCGTCCGCCATGTTGGGCATCGGTTGTCCGATCCAGTCGAACTCGATCGCGCACGCGCTGCACGACACCTTCGGCATCGAGACCTGGATGACGGGGCTGGGTCTCATGCTGGCCACCGGCGCGGTGCTGTTCGGAGGCATCCAGTCCATCGGCAAGGTGGCTGGCGTGCTGGTGCCGACCATGATCGTCTTCTATGTCGGCGCCGCGGGCACCATCCTGGCGCTGAACGCCGAGAAGATCCCGGGGGCGCTGGCGCTCGTGATCGACGAGGCCTTCACGGGCTCCGCGGCCGCGGGCGGCTTCGCCGGGTCCTCCGTCATGCTGGCCATGCGACTCGGCATCGCGCGCGGTTTGTTCAGCAATGAGTCCGGGCTCGGCAGCGCCCCGATCGCGGCGGCCGCGGCCAAGACCGAGCACCCGGCCCAGCAGGCGCTGGTGTCCATGACCCAGACGTTCATCGACACGCTCGTCGTCTGCACGCTCACGGGGCTGGTGCTGATTGTGACCGGCACCTGGAGCAACGGCGCCACCGGCGCGGCGCTCACGTCGCAGGCCTTCAGCGCGGGCATCGAGGGCGGGCAGTACATCGTCTCGATCGGCCTGCTGCTCTTTGCGTGGTCCACGATCCTGGGCTGGAGCTACTACGGCGAGAAGGCGCTCTGCTACCTCGTGGGCGACAAGGCCACGCGCTGGTACCGCATGGTCTTCGTGCTGTTCGTCGGCCTCGGCGCGGTGGCCGAGATCGAGATCGTCTGGGGCATCGGCGACATCTGCAATGCGCTCATGGCGCTGCCGAACCTGATCGCGTTGATCTTGCTGACGCCGGTCATCGTGCGCCTGACGAAGGAGTACTTCTCCCGCCAGACGCTCTCCTGACGGAGCGGGGGGCCAGGAGGACGGTCAGCAGGGTCGCGGGGTGGGCTCGCGACTCGGCCGGTCCAGGGCTGATGGACCGCGCCTGACTCTCATCGGCTGATGCCAGCCAGGCGCGGGAGCAGCGCGGGCCGGACCTCAGAGCCAGCCGCAGTCCGCGAGCAGCCGACTCCAGAGCTCGTAGCCCGCTCCGGTGAGGTGCACGCCGTCCACGGTGTAGCCGGACGGAAGCTGGCCGTCTGCGTCCGTGAACATCGGCGTCAGGTCCATGAACTCGCAGCCGGACTCGGACGCCACTCGCTTCAGGCCTGCGTTGACCTGGGCGATGGCCCGGTTGGCGGCAACGCCGGCCGGCCCCGGGCGGCGTACGGGCAGCAGGCTCATGAGCACCACGCGCGTGTCCGGCGCGCCGCTGCTCAGGCGGCGCACGAGCTCACGCTGGCGCGTCTCGATGCTGGCGCCAGGCACGCCCGAGAGCACGTCGTTGAGTCCCACCATGACGAACACCGCCCGGGGGCCCGCGGCCACGATGGGCTGCATGCGAGCCAGCACGTCCGCCAGCTTGTCGCCCGCGATCCCGCGGTTGCGGACGGAGTGGCCGGGCAACAGCTCGGCCCACTCCCCGTGCTCGATCAGGCTGGCGCCCAGCAGGACCACGTCGTGGGCAGCGATGGGCAACAGCTCCAGCTGGGAGACGCGGGAGCTGCGCTGCCAGCTCGGTCTCGCGCTCGAATCGTCCGGGCCCCGCGGCATCCAGACCAGCATGAGCGCTGCGGCGACCAGCGCCAGCAGAACCAGCGCCAACAGCCGCCCCGCAACGCCGCCTCGCTCTGGCCTGCGAAGACCTGACGACGAGGGGCGCAGGCCCTGCATCACGACTCCTCCGCGAGCAACTCCGTGAGCGTCTCCAGCAAGATGGCGGAGTAGGCCTCGCCGCCGCCCCGGTTGAGGTGGTCCGGGTCGTAGAACCACTCGTCGGGCAGGGCCATGTCCGCGTGGTTCACGATGCGGATCGTGGGGAAACGCTCCACCAGGTCCTTGAGCAACGCGGCGTAGGCGAGCTTGTGGCGCTCGGGGATCGCCACGCGGAAGCGCTCGTGGGCCGGCGTGTCCACCAGCACCAGCTGGATCCCTCGCTCGTGAACCCGCTGCGCCAAGCGCTCCAGGCTCTGGATCGCCAGCTCCGACACGCCACCCACTTCGCCGTCCTCGTAGAAGTACTTCTTGATCACGAAGTCGGCCCAGCGCTGGGCCACGTGCGTCCCGCCGGGCGGCGTGTAGCCACCCCAGAAGCGATAGTGTTGCGGCTGCATCTGGCCCAGCAGGTGGCGCACGTACAGACCGGTGTCGTCGGTGTAGTTGAAGGGCACGCCAAAATCGTACTTGAGCGCTGCCAGCAGCACGTCCGGGTTGCTGAGCGGGAGCAGCGCCCGGGTGTGCTCGCCGTACAGCGGGTAGTAGTCCATGATCTGGGCGCGCGAGTGGGGGCTGCGGCCGAACAGGTGCTCGTCTTGCCAGGTCGCCATGTGAATGGGAGAGACCGCGAGGATCACCCGGCGCACGCCCGGATTGTCGTCCAGCAGCGCCTCCAGCTTGGCGTCGGTGGAGAGCATGAGCTCCGCCTGCCGTGCCACGCTGACCACCTGCCCCAGGGCGTCCCCGCTGAGCACCTCCGGATTGAAGGCGCAGGCGGCATGGGACGCGCCCACGAGCAGGGTCTGCACGCCGCCCTCGAGTTCGAGGTCCACGTCCCCGAACAAGGGCCCGATCAGCGTGGCCTTGGCCAGCGCCGACACGATCAGACCGGCCACAAGCACCAAAGTCGCCACGCGCAGCAACCAGGCGCGCGCGGACCGCTGCGACGTGCCGGGCTCGCCGGACGCAGCGCAGCTGTCAGACGCGGCCGGCGTGGAGCCGGCCTGGTGCGCGTCTCGGTTGTGGGGCTGGGATGGTGGGCTCATCAGAACTGGAAGTAGAGGAAGTCCATGGGCCGGCTCATGTCGAACAGGCAGGCCAGCATCAGTCCTGCGGTCACCAGTGCGTGCCGCCAATCGGGGCGGAATCGCTCCCGCAGGCGATTGCTGTTGGGGAGCAGGAACACGATGGCCAGGCCCGCGAGCATGTAGGCCGGCTGCTTGATCGCCAGGTACGTGTGCCCGCTCAGCGAGAACGAGCTCCAGTCGAAGGCGGCCACGAACACGTCCGATGCGTCGCCGAAGCTGCTCGACACAAACAGCACGCGCACGCCCACCACGCCCAGAAACGTGAGCCCCCAGGCCAGGGGCAAAGGCAGGGCCCACTCGCGCCGCTGCATGGCGTGGGACATGGCCACAAACACGCCGTTGACCACGCCCCACACCACGAAGGTCCAGCCGGCCCCGTGCCAGAAGCCCGACACCAGGAACGTGCCCATGATGGCGACGTAGAACAGCGCGCTGCCGCCGCCCTTCTTGTAGATCGAGCGGAAGACGTAGTCGCCCAGGAAGCGCGAGAGCGTGATGTGCCAGCGCTGCCAGTAATCGGCGAAGTTGCGCGCCTTGTAGGGCGAGTTGAAGTTGATCGGCAGGCTGATGCCAAACAGGAGTCCCAGCCCGATGGCCATGTCGGCGTAGCCCGACAGGTCAAAGTAGTACGACAGCGTGTAGCTCACCGAGGCGGCCCAGGCCTCCACCATGCTGAGCAGCTCGGTGTGGTCGAAGCCCTCCTGGGCCCAGCGGGTGAGAGGGTCGGCCAGCAGCAGCTTCTTGGCGCAGCCCACGGAGAACAGGAACAGGCCCAGGGCGATGCTGCTCGAACGCTGGGTCTTGCGTCCCATCTCCTGGTACTGCGGCACCACGTCGTTGTGGTGCACGATGGGACCCACGACCAGCTGCGGGAAGAACGTGATGAAGAGCAGGTAGTCGAGCAACCCGTAATGACTGGTGAGCCCACGGTAGCTGTCGACCAAGTACGCGATCAGCTGGAACGTGAAGAACGAGATGCCAATGGGCAGCACGATGTAGAGGTACGTCATCTCCAGGTCGAACATCATGTTCAGGTTGAAGATCGTGAAGTTGGCGTACTTGTAGTAGCCGAGCAGGGTCACGTTGCCCACGATGCCCAGGGTCAGCACCAGGCGGGCGGCCCGGGCGGCGCCGCGCTCCCGCAGCAGCGAGAGCCGACGACCCAGCACGTAGTTGAACAACACGCTGGCCACGAACCACCCGAAGAACGCACCGCTGCCTACCCAGTAGAAGAACAGCGACGCCACCACCAGCACGCTCTTGGCCGTGCGCACACGCTCGCTGCGCAGCGCCAGCGTGTACGCCAGGAACACCGCTGGCAGGAACAGCAGCAAGAACGAGAAGGTCGAGAAGATCATGCCGGCTGCTGCGGATGTCGGGCGATGGGCGCGAGGCACGCCCAGGGAGGAGCGCCCACCGTAGCCGAGCCATCGGCACGGCCCCAGTGGGCGTCACGGCGCCGCGTGGCTCAGCCCGCGCTGATCATCTGGCCACGCGGCTGTTGAGCCGCAGCCGCTCAGCCGTCGGCGCCGATGGCCTCGACGGGGCACTGCTCCATGGCCTCGATGCAGAGCGCGATCTCTTCGTCCGTCGCGGGCTGGGTGTGGACGCGGTCGTGGTCGCCGTCTTCGCTCTCCTTGAACATCGCAGGGGCGATGTCCGAGCACAGGTGGCACAGGATGCACTGCGAGTCGACGTAGAAGGGACCCGGAACGTTGTCTGCGTACTTGTCGTTGACGTCGGCCATGGCTCGTGTCGTGTGGGGGTGACGGCAGCTCGCCGCCGGTAGATGCGGATGCGAAGGAGGCGAATGATAGACCCGGATTGGGGTGCGGTCCAGGGCTCAGGGTGTCCCGACCAGCAGGGCCGAAACTCCGTTGGAAGCCGCCCTGCGAGCCGCGCAGCGCGCAGGCCAACAAGCGTTGAGATGGGATCTCAGTCCGAGGGCGAGAGCACCAGCCGCGCGGCCAGCTCGTGGACCCCGTGAGCCGCCAGGGTGAAGCTGGCCAGGCGCTGGCCCAGCAGGCTGCGCACGCGGTCCACGGCGTCGGCGGGCACGGCCTCGGTGTAGACCGTCCACTCGTGCAGGTCGAACTCGATGCGGATGCCGCCCAGGGCGCTGAAGACCTGGCGCAGGCGCTCCAGCTCGGCGTCCGGCAGGGTCGGCTCGGCCAGCAGCGAGCCGGACTCGATCCAGGTGCCCTCGCCGTCGACGCCCACCAGCACCTGGGCGGAGCCCGGGCGCACCTCGGTCACGAAGCCGCACCGGTCGGCCAGCCCGCGTGAGCCGTTGGCGCGGCTGCGACGAAAGCGCACCACCTGCCCCGGCAGAAAGCCGTCGCGGTTGTGCTGGTTCTCGGTGCCGGGGAAGCGGGCCATGCGCCCGAGGGTAGCGTCGCGCGCGGCCGCCGTCAGCCGTGGCGCGCAACCCGCCGTCAGCCGCCCGGGGTGCCGGGCCCGTGCGTCGCGCACACCCGCCGCCGTCAGCCGCCGGGCTCAGCCGTGGGCGCGTGCCCGGCGGGCTTCACACTCGCCATCCAGGCCACGCAGTCGGCCAGGGCCAGGGCCATCTCGGCCGGCGGCAGCTGCACCATGCGGCCATGACCGGGCAGCACCCAGGAGAAGCGCTGGGCCATGAGGCGCTCCACCGACGCGCGCTGCAGCTCCCAGTCGTGCCAGCAATGCTCGGGAAAAGCCGTCAGCGCGCCACGCCGCTCGCTCCAGGCCAGGTGGTCGCCCGTGAACAGCCAGGTGCGATCGACCGCCAGGCACAGGCTGCCCGCGGTGTGGCCCGGCGTGGGGATGATGGTCAGGCCGGGGGCCAGCTGCACCTCGTCGCTGCCTTCGAGCAGCACCTCCACCTCGGCCAGGCCCGGGCCCATGTCGCCGGCGTGCAGGATGCGGCGGGCGCCGAAGCGCTCGGCAAAACGCGCGTGATCGGCCACGTCGTCCTTGTGCGTCAGCACCATGGTGTGCACGCCCCCCAGGGCCTCGATGCGCTCCACCAGCGGTGCGGCGAAGCGCGGGCTGTCCACCAGCACGTTGCCCGACTCACGCAGGATCAGCCAGCTGGCCGCGCCGAAGCTGGCCTCGGCGTGCCAGCCGCAGTGCAGCACGGGGCCGTCCACGGGGGCGGGCAGTCCGGCCATGGCCTCGGGCAGCTGCTCTAGTTTGCCCTCGCTGCGGATGGAGCCCGTGGGGCAGGAGACCAGGGCCCTCAGCGCCGCGAGGAGCTGTTCGGGCTCGTCGGGCTGGGTGTGCACGCGACTCTTGCCCGCCTCGCGATCAAAGCTCGCGGGCGCCATCCAGCGACAGGTGTCGCAGTCGATGCAGGAGTCATCGACGAACAGCTCACCGGCCACGTTCTCGGGGCGGCGGCGGCGCTTGGCGGACATGGGGGCTCCGGGGAGTGGATGCCATCTCACACTCACAGCGCAGAGCCCGCCCGGGACAGGACAGGACAAATCGAGCGCCCCCGCGAGGGGGGCGCGTCCTCAGGACCTCAGGGGCTCACGGCCCGCAGCTGACGGGGCCTCAGCGCTTGGGTTCGGCGGGCTGCACCGACAGGGCCAGCAGGCCACCGATGATCAGGGCCACGCCGATGCCCGGGTAGAGGATGCCCACCACCCAGGCTTTGATGGTGTCGTCATAGGGCCCGTAGCGCAGGGCCAGCCCGGCGGCCACCATCAGGCCCACCAGCACGAACATGAAGGGCGAGAAGATCGTCCACGGCGGGGCGCTCTCGCCCTTGTCGACGATCTGCCGCACGGCCCGGCGCGCGCCCTTCTTGAGCGCCGACATGCCCTTGCCGATGCCCAGGATCACGCCGCAGCCCAGGGCGATCCAGCGCTCGTTGCCGGCCAGGCCGACGATGTCTGCGTTCTCGCGCAGGCCTGTGTAGGGCAGGCCGCGCCAGATGAGCAGGATGCCCACCGCGACCCAGATCACCATCACCGTGGCACGTCGTCCGCCGATACTCATCTGCTTCGGTCCTCTGTCTAGCTGGAGTGTGGGGCCTGAGCTGCTTGCCGGATCGGCTGGCTCATGCGCTGGAGCGGTCGGCTTGGCTGTTGGCCAGGCCGTCCGAGCCCCGTGGAGCGGCTCTTCATAGCACGACGGTCAGGGCCGCCGCAGCCGCAACGCCCGCCAGCAGCGCCGGGGCCCAGCTGCGCGCCGGGCTGGCCGGATGGTCGGGGTCGAAGCGCGCGTTGAGCCCCAGCCCCAGCACCAGCAGGGCCACGCTGGCCACGCCGAAGGGCAGCAGCGGCACCCTGCGGTAGCCATCGGTGCCCCAGCGCAGGTACGACCACAGCAGCAGGCTCTGCACCGAGAACAGCAGCAGCACCCGCGAGAGCTGGAACATGGGCGGCAGGGCCACGGCCTGCTCCGCCTCCAGCAGCGCCTCCATCTCGGGCGTGTCGGGCTTGGGCGGCTGGTGCAGCTCGGCCAGCTCGTCCATCAGGGCGCTGTTGCGCAGCATGGCCCGGGGCACCCTGAGCATGGCCATGACCTGGGAGCCCATGGCCGCCAGGATCAGGATCGGATGCACGAGATGGTGGATGCGCCCGGTCTCCGCCATGCCCCCGGCGATGGCGCCCAGGGCCGTGACGAAGGGCGCGATGTACATCCAGGGGTACTCGTTGCCCTTCATCCACAGGCGCTGGCGCTGCTCCCACTCGTCGCCCGCCTGGCAGGCGCGCACCCAGGCCTTGACCCAGAAGTGCGTGCCCAGGAAGTAGGCGAAGGGCAGCGACTGCACGGCGCCCGCCACCAGCGTGGCCACCAGCCCCACGTTGAGGTGCCAGGCCAGGGCGGGGGTGCCGTCAGCGGCCGCGAGACCGGTGCTCAGGACGTAGCCCCAGAGCAGCAGCAGGGCGGTGGAGAGGGCTCGGTAAATGGTGGCCATGGCGAAGGCGGGGGGGGCGGCGATATCCTGTCGGCCTCGCCTCCGTTCACGGGAGGGCGAGATCGTAGGACCGCT
>Ga0164313_10003649_pt1 | contig 13695 bp, 11 predicted proteins | sample GuaBasSedimGuay4_FD_113735 | JGI IMG/M metagenome (GOLD analysis project Ga0164313, IMG submission 113735) | Subseafloor sediment microbial communities from Guaymas Basin, Gulf of California, Mexico - Guay4, Core 4569-4, 0-3 cm | ecosystem: Environmental > Aquatic > Marine > Hydrothermal vents... | reverse complement strand
TTTTTCCCTCGGCCTTGAGTTTGCCGACCTTGATCAGGTGGTCGGCCATCCCGTAAGCATGGTCCCGCTCGTTGATGATGATGGAGCGCGGCTTGAGCGGTTTGTCCGTCAGATTGGCCGGGCACATCTCATCGCAGCGGCCGCACTCGGTGCAGGTGTACATGTCCAGGAATCGCCGCCAGGAAAAATCTTCCAGGCGTCCGACGCCGAATGTCTCACGGCCTTCGAACTCCATCTTTTCCATGGCGCCGCTGGGCGTCAGGCGCCGCAGGAAAACGGCCGGCAGGGCTGTGATGACGTGAAAATGTTTGCCAAAGGGCAAAAAATTCAGGAAGGCCAACAGCATGACGATATGCAGCCAGAACATGGTATGGCCCCAACCGGCGACCACGGATTCGGGTTGACCCGAAAAAACACCGGCGGCAAGGGTCGATACCCACGCCCAGCCCTTCTCCGCGTGCTCGGGCTGCTGAATGAAAAGAGCGGCGTCGGCCAGGAAGTCCGTAACCATTAGGGCGGCGATCCACACCAGGACCAGCAGGGCTTCGAAATTCAAATGCAGACGGCTCGGTTTTACGACCAACCTTCGCCAGATGGCGTAAAAAACCGCGATCAGCACCAGGATGGCAAAGGTGTCCTTGATCAGGGCGTAAGCCAACCCCAGCCCCCCACCCAGAAGCGGCAGGTGGAAATCAGGTGAAAAGCCCCGGCCCATCAGGGTCACCGTCCGCGTGAAAACCACCAGGAAACCGAAGAAGATGGTCACATGCATCAGGCCGGCCCAGCGTTTGTACAACAGGCGTTGTTGGCCAAAACCGATGATCATGAGGGATTTGAATCGTTCCCAGGGCCGGTCCATCATGTTGAGGTTTTCGCCGGAGCGCATCAGCCAATAACGATCGGCCATGGTACCAACGAACATGGACATGGACAGGAACAGGAGGATGGACATGAAAACCGGGTTCACGCGGACCCCTTCCTACTGGTTCTCGCCGGGCGGATTGCTCCCTGCCGGCACCCTGAATGAATGGTCATTCAGCGAGGATAAGGCATGGGTCACCTGAAGCCCAGAGAAAAAGCAGGCCCAACCTGGACCTGCCCATGATTTTGTTCTGAATGGATTTAGCTACCGGAACAGCGCCTTGACTCCGCCGAAAGTGGAGTTTGTGGCCGGAACGGCGGGATCGATCTGGATCAGGTCTCCGATACTGTGCCCGAACCCCAGGTCGATATTATTCACGTCGCGCACATCCACATCCTGGAAGAGCACCGGGGTCGACCCGAATCCGTAGGCCGTGAAATGACAAACGGCGATGGTCAGCGACTGGTCGTTGGTCCCATCCAGGATCGAGCTCGCGAAATGGATCGTGCCCGCCGGGTCATCATCCGAGTAGTCGTAGAAGAAAAAACTCTGCCCTGAGCCGGTATACCAGGGCCCCGGAGTGATGGCATCCAGATGAAGCAGGAAGGGGTCGAAAGCCAGAACGACTTCCACACCCTTGACCGCCTGGCCGGCACAATCGATGCCGATGTCCACGGTGAAGACGAAATCGTTGGGAATACTGACCGAGGGATCAACAAAGATTTCCTGGGCAGAGACCGCGGTCAGGTCACCCAGACCTGTCGCCGATGCCAACAGAACCGCCAGAATGATTAAAAACCGACCCATATCAATCTCCCCGGGACGCAAGCGACCCGCCCGATAAGGTATGAATTACAAGTAACCTGCAGATAATATCAAAGCAGGGGACGATAGTCTCGAACGGCGAGTTTAACCCAAATATAATGATTTTTAAAGCGATTTATTCAGATTACGATACAAATTGCCATCAACCCGGATTTCATTCTCATTTGTTTACAACTTGGGCCCGGGACGATAGATTTCCGGCATACCTTCCGGATCCCCGACCAGTCGGGCTTTAACAGGTTTTGCGGAAAGGAAACCCCATGACTGATACACGGAATCTCCACAATCCTTCCGACGATCGGATACGGGAAATACTGGGCGGCATGAAACGCGTGGTGGTGGTTGGACTTTCGGCCAGGGAAGACCGGGCCAGCCACGGGATCGCCAGGTTCCTGGTGGGCCAGGGTTTCGATGTCGTGGGAGTCAATCCGATGCTCAAGGAGGATGTCCTGGGAATCAAGGTCTATCCCTCCCTGGCCGAGGTTCCCGGAACCGTGGATGTCGTTGACGTGTTCCGACGCAGCGACACCGTGCCTCCGGTGGTGGATGAAGCCATCGACATGAAGGCCGGCATGATCTGGATGCAGGAGGACGTCGTGCATGAAGAAGCCGCCGCCAAGGCCCGCGCCGCAGGGATCGACGTTGTCCAGGATCTCTGCATCTACAAGGAATGGCTGCGGCTGATGAACGGTTGACCCAGGTGAATGATTTAATGAATGATTTCAAGACAGACCAAATGTTCCACCAGCCGTGCAACCTGGTCACCGGAGCCCTGGGTTTCGTGGGGCGGCATCTGGTGCGCAGCCTCCTGATGGCCGGCCACCCGGTCGTGGGTGTGGATCTTTTCCCCGCGGATGGGAACCTGCCCCCAACTTTGGGCCCATTCACCCTGGCCGGTCCCGCTGACGACTGGCCCGAAGCCATGGTGTACACGGCTGATTTCGGTCGTTTTTTCTACCTGTCGTGTCCCCTGGAAAAGCCGGGACGCATCGCGCGATTGATGGAAATGCTCCGTCCGGTCATGGTCTACCATCTGGCTGCCCAAAGCTCGGCGGCCGTTTCGTTCGGGGACCCCGGCGGCACTTTCGAGGCCAACATCCACGGTACGCTCAATCTGCTCGAAGCCGTGCGCGCGGTGCCGGACGTCGAACGGCCAGCCATGTTGTCGGTCGGATCCTGCGAGGAATACGGTCCCCAGCCGGAAAGCGCCTATCCTCTGCGGGAAGACGCATCCTTGAACCCTCTTTCCCCCTACGGGGTGAGCAAGGTCGCCCAGACCCTGCTGTGCCGTCAGTATGTCCGATCCTATGACCTGCCGGTGGTCATGACCCGCTCTTTCAGTCACACCGGCCCCGGTCACGACACCAGGTTCGCCTTCCCCAGTTTCGCCCGCCAGATTGCCGCCGCCGAGGCCGGGAAAGGGCCGAAGGAAATCCTGACCGGGGATCTTTCGTCGGTGCGTGATTTCCTGGATGTGCGGGACGTGGTGGCCGCTTACCGCCTCCTGCTCAAGGAAGGTCGCCCCGGAGAAATTTATCATGTAAGTTCCGGGAAATCTTTGACGATAGGTCAGGGACTCGAGATATTGGTGGGCGGCGCGAAAACAGACATCGCCGTTCGCAGGGATCCGGGCCTGAATCGGCCCTCGGACACACCATTCATGGTTGGCGACAACTCGAAACTGCGCCGGGATACCGGGTGGGAGCCCGAGTGGGAGATCAACGACACCCTCATGGGCCTTCTGGACGAGGCCCGAAAGGAATTTCAATGATTCGAATCTGTATGGTCGGCACCGGTTACGTCGGCCTTGTGTCGGGTGCCTGCATGGCTGATTTCGGTCACAATGTGACCTGCGTGGACATCAATCGGGAACGCATCGAAGGACTGGTCAAGGGTGTCATCCCATTTTACGAGCCGGGCCTGGACCGCCTTGTCCTGAAAAACGTGGACGAACAGCGGTTGCAGTTCACCACAAGCCTGGCCGAAGGCATCAAGGATGCCGACGTCGTTTTCATCGCCGTGCAGACGCCCATGTCCGAGTCCGGGGAAGCGGACCTGCAGTACGTCATGAAGGTCGGCGAAGAAATCGGTGAGCTGCTGGACCGTTACATGGTGATCGTCACCAAGAGCACCGTCCCGGTGGGCACCAATCGCGCTCTCGAAAAAGTCATCCGCGCCAAGCTGAAGACCGACGTGGAATTCGACATGGCCAGCAATCCCGAGTTCCTGCGGGAAGGGTCCAGCATCGAGGACTTCATGCGTCCGGACCGGGTAGTCATCGGTGTGGATTCGGAACGTTCCGAAGAACTGATGCGTGAGATCTACCGCCCCCTGTACCTGAGCGACACACCCATGGTCAAGACGGGCATCGAGACCGCCGAACTGGTCAAGTATGCCGCCAACAGTTTCCTGGCCGTCAAGATCTCCTTCATCAACGAGATCGCGAAACTGGCCGAGGCCGTGGGCGCCGACGTGTTCGACGTGGCCAAGGCGATGGGCCTGGACAAGCGCATCGGACGCAGGTTCCTGCACCCGGGCCTGGGTTTCGGCGGCAGTTGCCTGCCCAAGGATACCAACGCCATCGTCCACATCGCGGAAGAGGCCGGCAGTGAGATGTCCATCGTCAAGGCGGCCATCGAGGTGAACCGGAAGATCCCCGATCTGGCCATCGCCAAGGCCGAAGGACTGGTCGGGGACCTGGCCGGCAAAACCGTCGCCCTGCTGGGACTGGCCTTCAAGCCCAACACCGACGACATCCGGTCGGCCGCCAGTATCGAAATGGTCAAATTGCTGGAAGCCAAGGGCTGCAAACTGAGGGCCCATGACCCGGCGGCCATGGAGAACTTCAAGACCGTCCATCCCGGCATCAGTTACTGTCAGTCGCCCTACGAGGCCTGCGAGGGCGCTGATCTGGCCATCCTGGTCACCGAGTGGAACCAGTACCGTCAGCTTGATTTCAACTGGTTGACCGAGGCCATGACAGGAAATGCTTTCCTGGACTGCAGGAATGTGTATGATCGACCCCACTTGGAAAAATTCGGTTTCAAGTACGATTGCTTCGGCCGGGCGGATCACACCTGGCCGGTAAAATGAGGACATCATGGCACCGACAAGCGACAAACGAGTTGGCCGTTACGACCTGATCACACCCATGCTCCCGTGCAAGGATGAGATCCTCGCCAAATTCGAAAAGTTCCTCATGTCCGGGCATTATATCCTGGGCGAAGAGGTGCGCCTGCTTGAAGAGGAGCTGGCCGAAGCCTGTGGCGTGACGGACGCCGTCGGCGTGGCCTCGGGATCATCGGCCCTGTTCGTGGCCCTGGCCATGGCGGGTGTCCGCCCGGGGCACGAGGTCATCACCACTCCCTACACCTTCGACGCCACCATGGAAGCCATCATCCTGCTGGATGCCGTGCCGGTTTTCGTGGACATCAGGCCGGGAGACCTGAACATCGATCCCGACATGATCGAAAAAGCCATCAATCCCAAGACACGGGCCATCATGCCGGTGCCCATTTTCGGCGCGCCCTGTGATATGAACCCCATCAACGAGGTCGCCGCCAAACACAACCTCGAGGTCGTGGTGGACATGGCCCAGGGCTACGGCACGCTGTACCACGGCCAGCCCATGGGATCGTTTGGCCGCATGAGCACCCTGAGTTTCTACCCGACCAAGAACCTGCCCGGCATCGGGGACGGAGGCATGGTCCTGTGCCGCGACCAGCGGGACGCCGACCGGATCCGTAAGATCCGCGCCCACCAGGCCGTCCGTGCCAACGACCACCTGTACTCCGGTTGGAACAGCCGGCTGGACGAGGTGCAGGCCATGGTCATCAGGGTCAGGCACGGCCGCTTCGGCGATGAGCAGGGCGACCGGGACCAGGTGGCCGCCATATACGACAGTTACATTCCCGAGGCAAACCGCCTGCAATTGCCCATGGGCAACGAAGGCATGAAGGTGACCCATCACCAGTACTGGGTCCGCTGCACCGAGCGTGACCGGCTGAGGGATCTCCTGGATAAAAATGGAATCGACACGGCTATCTACTACGACCCGCCGCTGCACCGCCACGAACTGGCGGAATATTGTCGGGCCGATGGCGAACTCACTGAAGCCGAACGGGCGGGTCGGGAAATCCTGATCCTCCCCATCCACGCTGCCTTGCCCTTCGAGGACGCTCACCGCGTCGGTAAACTCGTTCAGGGCTTTCTCAACAGCGATGCGAAAACCGCTCACTCCTGAGGTATGACGAGGTCTGTGCATTGAAATCCAGGGTCATCAGTTTCGGCAGTCTTGCCTCTCCCCTGGCCAGGAACCAGACGCAGGCCATTATCGACCGGATCCAGGAGCGCCAGCCCCGCCTGACCTGCCAGTTGAACATCTGGGAGTCTCCGGTCCCGGCCCGGGAAAAATTTGACGAACCCTTCCTTGCTGCCAGTCGTCAGGAAATTGAATTCCTGGAAAAACAACTGATCCAGGAGCAGGCCAGCCTGGTCGTGGTCGAAGCGGCCGACATGGTCCTGCCGCTTCCGGAGGAACTCGCGGTCATCTGCGTACCGGATCGCTCCGCTCCGTTCGACTCCTATCTCAACCGGCAGGGCCTGATCATGGATGAGATGGATCCCGGCACCTGCATCGGCGTACTCTCCATGCGGTCGCGGGCGCAGATGCGGTCCAGGTGGCCTGACATCTCGTTCCGCATCCTGCGCGGCGGGGTGGACCGGGCCATGGAAACCCACCTCAAGAAAAGTGAGATCGACGGACTGGTGCTGCCGTCCGCCGTTACCGAACATCTCGGCATTCAGGGCATCGTCGCGGAAATCTACGCCCCGGAATTCATCCTGCCGGGTCCGGGACAGGGCACCCTTGTCATTCTCGGCCGAGCGGCCGACCAGGAAGCCCGGGATCTTCTGGCGAATCTTCATTCGCCCGATACCGCAGTCGAACTGGAAACGGAACAGGCCTTTTGCAGCCGCATGATTTCGGATCAGGACCTACCCGTGGGTGCCCTCGCCAGGGTCAATGGCGGCGAAGTCGAGATTACCGGAACAACCGGCCCCGGCTCCAAACGCATCGTTATCAATGGGGAAATCCATGAAGCCGAGGCGGTGGGCAGCGGCCTCGCCCAACAGATTCTTTCCCGCGGGGAATCCTTCGCGGACTTGCTGGAGGCCGACTTTCCCGATGGTCTGCCTGAAGAAAATGATGAAGATGTCGCCATCCTCGAGGGCCCGACCGAATCCCCTGATGAAAACGACTGGTCGGGTCTGGATGAAGACCTGGATGAGTTGGAGAATCTGAAAAGGCTGGAGGATCTGGCCGGGATCGAAAAAACGCCGGCTTCAGTCCATGAGGATGATGACGACGACGATCTGAATTCGTATCACGACGGGGATTAACCCTGCTGACCAGGAGTCAGGTCCCGCGCGATGCGGGCAGCGGCAAACGGATCGCGCATCTGGGCCGTTCCCACCTGGACAGCGACAGCCCCGAGCGCGAAGAACTTCAAGGCATCCCGATAATTTTCGATCCCGCCCACTGCTACCACCGGCACACCTGACCGCGTGACGATTTCATCGACCTTGGCCAGGGCGATTGGCCGGATTGCGGGTCCGGAGTAGCCGCCGAACCGTCTGGGCAGAACCGGTCTGCCGGTCTCCAGATCAACTTCCAGACCGATCACCGTATTGATGGCGCTCACCGCGTCTGCCCCTGCTTCGGAGGCCGCGGTGGCCAGTTCGGCGATATCGGCGACGTTGGGGGTCAGCTTGGCCAGCAAAGCGCGGTCCGGCAGGTTCCGCCGGGCGGCACTCACACACGCGGCCACCGTGGCCGGATCACGCCCGAAATCGTGGCCGCCCTCGGCAACATTGGGACAGCTCAGGTTGACCTCCACCCCATGCCAATGGATGAACCCGGCAGCCTTTTCGTGAAGCATGCCGGCCATGTCGCCGAATTCGTCCGGCCGGGTGGCGGCCAGGCTGACCACCGTCGGCACGCCCAGTTCCTCCAGGGCGGGCAGGGTTTCGGCAAGGAAGGCCTCGAAGCCCACGTTTTCCAGACCGATGCTGTTGATGGCGCCGTGTCCCGTCTCAGCCAACCGCGGCATGGGGTTGCCCGGCCGGGGTTCCGGGGTGACCGTTTTGGTGACCACCGCGCCGATGCCCTGGTAGGGCGAGGCGAACCCCGCGGATTTCATGTCATGACCGGTCAAACCATAGGCGAAACAACCGGACGCGGTCCAGATCCGACCTGGAAACTGACGCGGCCCCAGAGTGAAGGGTTGATTGGGATCGATGGTCCACCAGGCAGGCAGGGACAAGATGATTCCTCTTCCGTTATTGGGGGCCGCGGGGCCGTTCCCAGGCCAGGACAGCCGCGTTGAAAACCGGACCTTCTTCACAGCAGGTGGCGTTGCGCAGGGCGTCCGGACCATTATCCGGATCATGCACCGGCACGACACATCCCTTACAGACGCCGTACCCGCAGCCCATGTGTTCCTCCAGGGAGAGCCAACAATCCCAGCCGCGCTCCTCGGCGAACCGGGCCGCGGCTTTCAAAAGCGGAGTCGGGCCGCAGGCCAGGACCATCCGGTCCCGCCCTTCCCGAAGGTCTTCGCGGGAAGCAGCCAGGTCGGTCACCCGTCCCTCCCACGCCAGACGCCCCTCCGGTATGTCCCGCGGGGAATCCACACTGACATCCCACCGGTCCTTCAGCAGCCCCCAGGGCACGTCGGCACCGTCCCGGGCACCGAAGAAAGCATTTATTTCCACACCGGAATTTTCGTTATGATGGGCCAGCCATGCTGCCAACGGGGGGAGTCCCACTCCCCCGGCAATCAGTACCACCGATTGGCCGGCTTCCGGTTCGGGGAAAGGTCTGCCCAACGGGCCCAGGAAGGTCATGGTATCCCCGGCGGTCAGGGCATCCATGGAGCGCGTACCGCTGCCGACCACCCTGTAGAGGAAGGACATCCGGCGACCATCCGCTTCGAATATGGAAAATGGCCTGCTGAACACGAGGGACGCCGAGCCTGCCAGGTTGAGCATGGCGAACTGCCCCGGCTGGAATGAAATGGGCTGGTCCATCTCGAGGTCGATCCTGATCAGTCCACTCGAAACCGGTTCATTGGACACGACGACACCGTCGCAGTGGACCGCGGGCCTGATTTCAGGATCAACCATGGGCGGCATCCCGCACGTCTGAAACAACCGGATCAGCGAAGGAAATCCCAGTTGTCATCCTTCTTCTTTTTCTTGTCATCTTCTTCCTTGTCTTCTTCCTTTTCCTCATCCGTTTTCTCATCCATGGCATCCTGCGCGCCATCTTCCCCGGCGCCGGCATCCTCCACGGGATCGACTTGATTTTCCTCGGAGATCGCCGTGCCTGTCACCGGCGGCACGCCTCCACTATCCGGGAGGGCCGCTCCTTCCTCCAGGGCGCCAGCCCTCACTGAATCCCTGGCTGCTATCCCCCTGGCTACCTCCTCAAGTGCTTCAGCCTGCTTGACCTGGGCGGATTGGACAGCCATTTCGGGAGGTTCGAACAGGATATTGGGGCGCCGGGACAAAAAGACCAGGCGCCGGCGGACTCCCGGCAAACCCCGGATATCACCGGCCAGGGAACCGCTGAAATCGCTAGCCTGATTGAGAGCGGTTTTTTCCTCTTCGCTCATGTTGGCGTATCGATCCCGCTGTTCGGTTTCCTGGCGGGCCAACAGGTAACCCAGCAGGTTGCTGCTTTGACCGGAACGGACTTCGAAAGCCTGGGGAGAATCCGGATACTTCTCTTCGAGCTCCCTGGCAAAAATCGAAGCCGAGTCAGGGTTGTCAAGATACTGGTCGTAAGTGAGGTAGGCCCCATAAAGAGCGCGGGCGGAAACGGTGCTGTCCGCGGCCGTATCGGCCGCGGCCTGGATGTAGAGATCGGCCGCCACTCCGGGATGTTCGAAACCGAAAAGCATGGCGTTGGCCTGCAAAAGCTTCAAGCCCGCGATTCTATCGGGTTGGGCGTCAGGCAAGGCTGCATCCGCCGCCAGGTAATCCCTGAGGTTGGCTGTCAGACGCCGCGTGCGATCCTCGTCATCGAGTTCATTCCGCTTGAGCATGGCGGTCTGGAACCTGGTTCTTGCCTCTTCCCAATCTCCTCGTTCGAGGTAGAGATAACCGAGAAGATCCGCGGCGCGGGCCTTGACCACCGGTGTCTCCCATTCGACCGGCATGTTCTCCAGAAGCGGCGAAGCCTCGTCACCCTTGCCCTGCTTCACCAGGCTTTCCGCCTCGACCAGAAGGACCTCTCCCTCGGCCTTGTAAACGGGAGCCTGTTTCCGCAACTCAACCAGGAGCAGGTCGACGACCTCGAAATCCCCCATGCGCACATGGACCCGAGCCCTCAATAATTTGGCCCGGAAACCAAGGTCCGCGCTGGTGGTGTTGTTGCTGACTTCCTGAAGCACCTCCGCGGCACTCACGTAATCCTCCAACTCCCAGTAGCATACGGCCAGCTTCAGGCCGATCCGGTCCCTTTCCTCGATTTCGGCATCGAGTTCAAGGTAACCGCGGTAGTTCTCGGCTGCGGCCTCCCAGTCCTCCATGGCAAAGGAATTGTCCCCGCTGACCTTTCGTGTCTCTGCCTGGTATTTGCTTTTGGGATAGCGTTTCGCCAGTCGGTCAAGGTACTCCTGGCTGCGGTCCACCGCGCCGATCAACAGATAGTCCAGAGCGGTCAGGTAAAGAGCTTCCTCCAGGTAGGGAGTCTGGGGAAAGTTGGTGAACAGCAGGTCGAACTTGCGGATGGACATCCGGTAGGACTCGAGCCGGTAATATGATTTTGCCTGCAGGAAAAGAGCGTCATCGGTCAGGCTGTGCCCCGGGTATTCGTCGAGTACCTTCTGTGCCTTCTTGATGGCCTCGTCGTAGTCGCTTTTCTGGGTACCGATGGGCTTGGGAGGATCCTCATGTCTGCGGATGGCCTCTTCCCTGACATGTTCAGCGCTATCGAAACTTCGTTTGGCATTGTAGAAAGTGTTGTACTTGGCACAGCCGACCAGGACCAGTATCAAAAGAGATAAAACCGCCGGCCACAGGAGGCGGGGCGTCCTTTTTCGCGGACGGACCGACCCCGTATGGCCTCCCGCACCGGAAAGTGATCGGTCCTTCCCCGTAGATCGAGAGTCACCCTGGAAAGGTGTCCCTGAATTGTTACTGCGTTGATAATCCACAACTTACCTTCGGTCGGCCGATCTCCGGACCAGACAGACGAAACCTTACCCGAGGGCCTGCGCCCCCGTTTACAAAGCAATATCCATTCCGGCCGTCGAACTGAATGTCAGCTGTTGGCGCGCCAGGTCAAACGCCCGCCCCTGAAGGTGGCGGTCACCTGGCCGGTCAGGGACTCGCCAAGGTACGCGGAATTTCGGCTGCGGGACTGGAATCCATCGGCTTTGACCACCCATTGGCGAGTCGGATCGAAAAGGACAAAATCCGCCTCCGCACCCTCTTCCAACCGGCCGCCCGGCAGATTGAAGATGCGCGCGGGATTTTCACTCATGCACTGGACCAGCTTGCCCATATCCATGACACCCGTATTGACAAGATAGGTGATTCCCACCCCGAGAGCAGTTTCCAGGCCGGTGACGCCGAAAGGCGCCTGGTCGAACTGGTATTCCTTTTCCGTGGCTGTGTGGGGCGCATGGTCGCTGGCGATGCAATCGAGGGTTCCATCGGCCAGTGCCTCGGCCACCGCGTTGACGTCGTCGGGTTCCCGCAGCGGGGGATTCACCTTGAACAGCGGCGAATAATCACGGCATCGGGAATGGTCCAGGCTGAGATGGTGAGGCGTGGCCTCGGCGGTGATCCGCAGGCCTTCGTTTTTCGCCCGGCGAATGATTTCCACCGCGCCCTTGGTCGAGACGTGCGCCACGTGAAGATGCGCTCCTGCCGCCCGCGCCAGTTCGATATCCCGGAAAACCGCGGAATCCTCGCCCGCGCGAGCCATGCCCGCCATCCCCAGACGGGCGGACCAGTAGCCTCCGTGCATGCAGCCCTTGCCCACGATGGAGCGGTCCTCGGCGTGGGTGATAATGGGAACACCCAGGACGTTCGCGTATTTCAGCGCGTTGGACATCAGGCCACCGCTGGTGACGGGGGATCCGTCATCGGTGAAACCGACAGCGCCCGCATTAACCATGTCGCCGAACTCCGTCATGCCCAGGCCTTCGCGGCCGGGACTGAGGGCACCGGTGGGATGGATCCGGCACAGGCCGGCCTCCCTGCCGCGGTCGATGAGATAACGGACCATGCCGGTGTGATCGACAGCGGGATCGGTGTTGGGCATCGTGACAACGGAAGTGTATCCTCCCGCGGCAGCGGCCCGGCTTCCGCTGGCCACCGTCTCCTTTTCCTCGTGGCCGGGTTCGCGGAAATGCGCGTGCAGATCCACGAAACCGGGAGCGCACACCAAACCCTCGCAGTCCAGGGCGGGAATGCCTTCGACAGACGGGATACCGACACCCAGACCCTCGATCCGGCCCTTGCGCACATGCAGGAATCCCTTGCGTTTACCCAGTTTCCCCTGGCGGCAGAGTTTGACCCCGGTCACCAGGAATTCCGCGGGAATGCGCTGCCAACTCCACTCCATATCCAGACCTCTTTCCGAATTACCAATCGCTCATTGTTCAGTTTATCAAATGGGGCGGTAGCGACCCAGAACGATCAATCCTGTCCGCCGCCCAAGGCTCCCGGATCGCCATCGGAAAGCAGATAGATCAGGGCCATCCGAACGGCGACCCCATTGGCCACCTGGTCGAGAATGACCTGGCGCGGGCCGTCGGCCACCTCGCTGGAAATCTCCACATCCCTGTTCATGGGACCGGGGTGCATCACGATGGCATCGGGCTTCAGGGTTCGCACCACATCTTCAGTGATCCCGTACATTCGGTGGTATTCCCGGTTGCTGGGAAAAGACTTGCTGGAATGGCGCTCCAACTGGATCCGCAGGACGTTCAGCACGTCCGCCTCGGCGACCGCTTTTTTCAGATCGTATTCGATGTTCACACCCAGACGGGCCAAAGCGCCCGGCACCATGGTCGGTGGGCCGCAAAGGGTCACTTCCGCCCCCAGCTTGTTCAGGCCCCAGATGTTGGAACGGGCAACCCGGCTGTGGGAAATATCCCCGATGATGGTGACCTTCTTGCCGCGAAGATCGCCGAGCCTTTGCTGCATCGTCATGATATCGAGTAGCCCCTGGGTGGGGTGTTCGTGGGCGCCGTCGCCGGCATTGATCACCGAACATTTCAACACCTTGGCCAGATAATGGGCAGCCCCGGCCGAACTGTGCCGGATGATCAGCATGTCGATCTTCATGGCGGCCAGGTTTTCCGCGGTGTCGCGCAGGGTTTCGCCCTTGGAGAAACTGCTGGTGGCGGTGCTGAAATTCACGATGTCGGCGGAAAGTCTTTTTTCGGCGAGTTCGAAACTGATGCGGGTGCGCGTACTCGGCTCGTGAAAGAAATTGACCACCGTCCGCCCGCGCATGATCGGGACGCTTCGAACCGGGCGGTCGAACACCGCCCTGAAGCGGGAAGCGATCTCCAGGACGCCCAGGATCTCCTCGGCCGACAGTTCCTCCAGACCGAGCACATCCTTGTTTTTCAGGATCATTTTTCGTCGACCTCCCCTACCACGACTTCCTCTTTATCGTCGAATTCCTTGACCTTGACCTTGATGATCTCCTTTTGGGACGTCGGCACGTTCTTGCCCACGAAATCAGGACGGATAGGCAATTCCCGGTGACCGCGGTCAACGAGGACCGCCAGGCGGATAGCCTCGGGACGGCCCCAATCCATGATCACGTCCAGGGCTGCCCGCACGGTGCGGCCCGTATACAGGACATCGTCCACCAGGATGATGATCTTCTCGTTCACGTCAAAGGGCATCTCGGTGCTGGATACCTGGGGAGTCGGCCCAAGCGTGGACAGATCGTCACGATAGAAGGTGATGTCCAGGGA
>Ga0164313_10003647_pt1 | contig 13699 bp, 5 predicted proteins | sample GuaBasSedimGuay4_FD_113735 | JGI IMG/M metagenome (GOLD analysis project Ga0164313, IMG submission 113735) | Subseafloor sediment microbial communities from Guaymas Basin, Gulf of California, Mexico - Guay4, Core 4569-4, 0-3 cm | ecosystem: Environmental > Aquatic > Marine > Hydrothermal vents >... | reverse complement strand
GGTTATCCAAGAGGATAACTCAGTTAAAGTAAGCGATAACGGACGTGGCATTCCAGTGGATATGCACGAGAAGGAAGGCCGAAGTGCTCTTGAAGTCGTAATGACCGTGCTTCACGCCGGGGGAAAGTTCGATAAGGGTTCTTATAAAGTATCTGGTGGATTGCATGGTGTAGGTGTAAGTTGTGTGAATGCACTGAGTGATCTTCTTATAGCGGAGGTCTACCGAGATGGTAAGGTTTACAGGCAGGAATACAATGCAGGAAAACCTAAAGAGGCAGTTAAAGAGGTCGGAGAAACCGATAAGAGAGGTACTACCATCACTTTTCATCCGGATCCATCAATTTTCGAAGTAAACGAGTTCAACTACACTACGTTGGCTGCTAGATTACGGGAGCTTTCGTTTTTGAATAAAGGTATTACGCTTGAGTTAACGGACGAGCGCCACAAGACCGAAGAAGGCGAATTCATTTCGGACAAATTCCATTCGGAAAGGGGGCTTGTTGAATTCGTTCAATATCTTGATGATACTCGCGATTCGCTAATTCAAGATATCATCTATTTCGAAGGCGAAAAAGCCGGAACGCCTGTTGAGGTCGCAATGGTGTACAATACCTCTTTCTCGGAGAACCTTCACAGCTATGTGAACAATATCAATACCCACGAAGGGGGAACTCACCTTGCCGGGTTTCGTCGTGGGCTTACGCGTACGTTGAAGAAATATGCGGACAATAGTGGTATGACATCTAAACTGAAATTCGATATCAGTGGTGATGATTTCCGCGAAGGACTGACAGCGATAATTTCAGTGAAAGTTGCCGAGCCGCAGTTCGAAGGACAAACAAAGACCAAACTAGGGAATAGTGAAGTCAGTGGAGCCGTAGATCAAGCTGTGGGTGAAATGCTCGAGAATTATCTTGAGGAGAATCCGAAAGATGCTAGGACAATAGTTCAGAAAGTTATTCTTGCTGCAACTGCACGCCATGCAGCTCGAAAAGCTCGGGAGATGGTACAGCGTAAGAATGTGCTCTCTGGAAGTGGACTACCGGGTAAACTTGCCGATTGTAGTGACAAGGATCCAAAGAATTGCGAGCTGTACTTGGTTGAGGGAGACTCTGCGGGTGGAACGGCTAAACAAGGGCGTGATAGGATGTTCCAAGCAATTCTGCCGCTAAGGGGAAAGATCCTTAACGTAGAAAAGGCTATGCAGCACAAGATCTTCGAGAATGAGGAGATCAAAAACATGTATACTGCTCTTGGGGTCCGTGTAGGTACGGAGGAAGATGAAAGAGCACTTAACCTCGAAAAGCTACGCTACCACAAAGTGATCATAATGTGTGATGCCGACGTTGATGGCAGCCACATACAAACACTCATTATGACTTTCTTCTTCCGTTATATGAAGGAGTTGATCGAGAGGGGCTACATCTATATTGCTACTCCGCCCCTGTATTTGGTAAAGAAGGGTAAAGAGCAGGTTTATTGTTGGAATGATGATGAACGGGATCTTGCAGTTCAAAGATTAAAGGGTAGTGGGAAAGAGAGCAGTGTAGGAATTCAGCGTTACAAAGGTCTTGGAGAAATGAATGCTGAGCAATTGTGGGAAACCACAATGAACCCAGAAAAGCGGACTTTACGCCAAGTGACCATTGACAATAGCACAGAGGCCGATCGTGTGTTCAGTATGTTGATGGGTGATGAAGTACCACCAAGACGGGAGTTCATCGAAAAGAACGCAACGTACGCCAATCTGGACGTATAAATATTGCTCGACCGAATATCGAGAATAAAAAACCCCACAGCGATGTGGGATTTTTTATATAAATGTTTTTAAGTTTTATTGAGTGAATGAACCGTTCAGTAAGGTAACATGACCTAGGTATTCACTTTTGATCTTGGTAGAATACGATCGGGCTTCCACGCGATATGCGTAGATACCATCTTGAACAGTTTTATCCCCGTTGTTGTTCATTGATCCAAACCATGGTTCTTGTGGATCCTCTGTCTCAAATACCAATTGCCCCCATCTGTTGAACACCTGTAAAAGAAATTCTTCAGGATCGATGTCATTGCCATTTACGTAGAACCAATCATTTACACCATCACCGTTCGGCGTAAAGGCATTGGGAATGTATACAGCCAATTCATCCCGGATCTCTATGAGAACGGTTATTTCATCCTCACATCCCAGCGCATTGGTTACAACAAGCGTCACTGGATATGTATCACCTATCAAATTAGGGAAGGTGAAAGAAGGATTCACATCCTGTGATGTTCCAAGTCCTCCAAAATCCCAATCGTTCGTAGTATTATTTGAAGAGTAGTTGGTAAAGATGATCTCCGTTTCAATGATCGTCGTGGGTTGTGGACTACCAGTAAATGCTGCTTCAGGTGGTAATATCACCGAGATGAGATCAGTAACCGTAGTGTCGTCAGTACAGCCATTGTTCGTCGTTATGGTCAATGTAACATCGTAGGTGCCTGGTAGGCCATAATTGTGCGATACTGGCGAGCCAGTTCCTGTACTTCCGTCACCAAAACTCCAATCTTGTTGGACTACTTGGTTCGGGTCAGAAAGGTCAGTAAAGGTTACTGGAAAAGGAGTGCAGCCTTCGGTGGTATCAACGCTGAAAATAGCATCTGCAGTTATTTCCAGTTCTATATCAAAACAAGCTGTAGTATCTGGAGTTTCACAGCCGTCGCTAACCGTTACACAATATGTAGTGGAGACACTTGGAGTTACATCATATGTGTTGTCAGATGAAGGCCCATTGCCCCAATCATAGGTATATGGTCCACCATCTCCGCCAGTTGCATTGGTCACGATCAAGGTGGTTGTTGAATTAGGACAAATGGTGTCATTGCCACTTGTGGTAATACTAAGCGGACCGTTCAAGTCAACTTCGATAGTGTCACTTAAAGAAGTACAATTATTAGCGTCTTGAGCGTAAACAGCGTACTGCATGAATACTGTGGGTGATACTACTTGAGGACTTCCATTTGGAAGTCCATTATCCCAGATGTAGTCGAAAGGAGCAGTTCCTCCGGAGGCCACAGCGGTCAACGTAGCTGAACCACCTATGCAGATCGTTGTATCGTTGCTCAGCACATTTTGGAGTGGAGGTGGTCCAACAATCGTTAAAACAAAAGACTCGAAGCATCCACTACCATTCGGGCCTTCATAAATGGTCACAGTGTACGTTCCCGGTCCGGCGGCGTACAACGTGTCGCCGATCGATCCAACGGTGTTCTGTATCACGATCATATTGGCATCTTCCCAAACATAATCCCAAGGGCCGCCATTGCCTGTTGTTTCGATAATAATAGTACCGTCTGCAAGACCAAAGCACGACTCATCAATAACAATAGTATCATTTGTCATGGTCGTAGTGATACCGAAAATGGTGACTGTTGTGTCAGCAGAACATCCAGCAGAATCTTGAACTGTGACGGTGTAATTCCCAGGAGGAACATTTAGAAAAGTCCCACTTGGCTGTCCTCCAGCTCCAATGCTGTATTCATGCGGAGCAATTCCGCCTACAGCCAAGGCGTCTATCTGTCCCTGGGCAGTGGTGTCTTGGCAGTCTACATCCGTGGCGATAACAGCGAGGTTTACAGCACCAGGTAAATTGAGGTCATAGTCGAATGAATTTGTAATGTTCCCGCAGAGGTCTTGAACATCATCAACAATGCTGAATGTATATAAGCCTGTTTGTGAGAGAGGTGGGGCTACATCGAACGTGAAGAGAATGTCTTGAGTTCCTCCAGAATTGCAAGAATTACCAAAAATATTAGAAACAGTATATGGACCGCCTGGACCTGTAAGGCTGAAATCAGCATCCTGTATTGAGAAACATAGGACATTCTCTGAAAATTCGAATGTGAAACTGTCATAGTCACAACCAGACCAGTACACAGTGTCAATGATCGGTGGACTATTGTCGAAAATTACGGCTGTACTGCCTGGTATTCCAAAATCTAAAGTATAGCCACTAGGAGATTGTCCGAAATTGCTAACATAGACAGCGTAAGTCTCTCCAGTAATAACGGGAATACATGGTTCATTCTGAAGCCCTGGCAATCCGTTGGGACCGGTTACGCCAGAATTGACCTCAAAATTGCAACTTACTTCAAGTGTTTGGTCCGTGAAAATATCTTCACAAGGGTTGTTCGTTAAGTTGTAAACCGCCCAATCGTAGTCATCAGGAAAATTGTTCGGTGTAATGGAAAAGCATACATCTCCTGTAGTTTGCACGGTAAAAGTGTACCAGATCCCGTTCACTTCCCCGCTTCCTAAACACGAAAATCCGTTGATGCCACCATTTATCTCATTTGGGTAGTTGCCTTCACCAAGGGGAGAATTCAACTCCTGATATACATCCTGACAAACAGGAATAGCACCTCCACAATCTTGAATGGTTGGTGGTGGCAAAGGGGCTAAAGGTGGAATGAGGATCTCAAAATCAGGATGGCAAATAGGATTAGGCCATGAATCCACCATAATATAGTAGGTGGTCCCAGCTTGAACATTGACAAAAAGAAATTGGATCCCGGCCGCACCTTGGGCACTTGCTAAGCACATCCCCGTACTTGGACAATCATCGTAAACCGTTACACCAAGATTTGACGAGCCAGAAAATATAAGAATAGACATAACACCTGGCGCTGAAGGTGTGTATGCGTAGAGATAATCTTCACCATCTAGATATAAAGGAATTCCACAAACGGTTGAATTCTGATCATTATAGTTATTACCCATACCGCAGGTAGTTTGCGTAGAAGCGTTGAAAGGTAGGGCTAGAATTGGTGATGCAGCTGCAGATATGCAATCTGGACCACCTTGAGCAAAAACGGTAGTAATGAAAGAAAGAGCAAATACAAATAGGGTTAGAAGGCCCTTCATAGGTTCTTGAACAGAATTACCCTGTAAAGATGCTAGATCCAGAGCTCATATTCAGTTTTTTTTCTATCGATATTAACGAACCCTATTTTAGCAAAGTAACATGGCCGAAGAGTTCTTTGTTAAGGCCAGTATTAATATCCTTAACTCTGATCTTCCACGCGTAGGATCCTTCTTGCACAATATCACCGCTGCTATTGCGATAAGAACCTACCCAATGCTCATTTGGGTTACTCGTTTCAAATATTACAGATCCCCAACGATCGAAAATAAGCATACTATAATCTGCAACAGAAATACTGAAACTTGGGCCGAACCAATCATTGGTACCATCTCCATTTGGAGTAAAAGAATTCGGAACATAGATCAAGAGCTCGTCATCTATCACCACCGTCTGACAGAATTCATCAGAACATCCATTCAAATTGGTGGCAGTCAAACAAACTTCATACTGCCCTGGTCCTGTATTCGGAAACTCAAATGTTGGTTGATAGTCGGTAGAAGTTCCAAGATCTGCAAAATCCCATAAGTACGTGATCGCACCTGTTGAATTATTCAAGAATCTAATGCTTGGGTCTAATACAGTGGCAGGTTGTGGCGTATGACTAAACTCTGCTTCCACTTCTATAGGACCACCAATGGTGGATATTCCGATCGCTTCACAGCCGTCAATATCTTGAACGACGATATTCAAAGTGCCTGTACAAAGGTTTACTAATGAATTTGTAGGACCAAATGAATTTCCACCGTCAAAACTGTATTGGACTGAGGTTGAAGCATTGATCTCTACTTGGCCATCGCAATCCCCGAAACATGTTTCATCAACAGAAACGATTGAATCAATAACCATAGGTGGAGGTTCAGTAATAATGAATGTAGTATCACTTGAGCAGTTATTATCGTCCAATACTGTCACAATATAGGTCCCATCACAAAGAGCAGATGCGTTGTCATCATTGGGTCCAGCTATACTATTGGACCAATTGTAGGAATATGCTCCTAACACATTACCTCCGACAGGTGCTGATTGAGCAGTTCCAGTACAATAATCAAAGCATATGGGGTCTGTAATAGTGATATTAGGGAAGATCTGTTCAGTGAAGGTTATAATAACACTATCAGCGACTAAACAGGTAATATTATCATCTTCAGTCCAGTAGAACATATATGTTCCACCGGAATTCATAGAAACAACAGCGTTAGTGTCGGTCGGGTCGCTATAAGATGCCCCTACAGGACCTGTCCAAGCTCCTACATTTGGATTGCCTGCTGAGGCGTTGAACGTATAAGTTAGGTCACAACTAATATCGTCGGGGCCAGCTTCAGGTATCCCGCAACAAACTGGGTGACCAAGAGGTAACACTTGAATATCCAAAAATGCTGAACCAACACAGCCTAATAAACTTGTGACAGTGTATATGAAAACATCATCAGATTGGTTCGAAGGATCAAATGTATTTGATACGGTGTTCCCTAAAGTATCGGTCCACACACCTCCAGGATCCGGTGTCCCTCCAAGCATATCGATCATATTAAATATTGGATCGGAAGCACAAACAACTACTAATGTGTCTTCTCCTGGGTTTAGTGCTGGGTCAATAGTTATCAACAAACTATCAGTGTGGGCACAATCGGGATGACCTTGTTCCCACGCGGTTACATAATACATTGTAGACACAGTAGTATGGACTAGAGGGTTTGAAATATTCGGATCCGATATTCCAATGATCGGAGACCAGTTATACAAATATGTGGGAGTAGGTGGAGGTGGAAGATTCAAGATCGAAGCCCATAGTTGAAGTGAATCATTACAGATGACCTGGTCAGGTCCGGCTTCAACTTCTGGCCCAGGGGTTATCGTAATTTGTAAAGTCGTATCATAAGTACATCCAAAATCATCAGTAGCTGAATAAATATAGTCGTAGATTCCGATTAAATTTGGAGTTATACAAATCCCATTGCAATCGGGTGAGGTCGTCGTTATGTTTGGCCCTGTCCAATAGGTGCTGTCGCATCCAAGTCCAAATTCAGGCGTAAATTCAGTTAGATCAGGAAATAGCACAGGGTCAAAATCTATCGACCAACCACACAAGAATCCATTGTCCGACCCCCATAAGTCACATATTTCAATGGTCCAATCACCATTCAATTGAGAGCCGATGAGGCCGGAAAGTGATTGAACACTTTCATAATTTCCAGGCGCAAGAGCCGTACCCTGTCCTACAGGTACAACATTAGGTGTTGGACCGAACTGTGAATTATCTACCCATGTCCCATTAGTGGCAAATGGGTCAAAGCAATAAGTCCAACATGTACCTGGTATTGGATTTCCATCATCTCCGTCATTTGCATCCCCTAAAAAAGTTCCACCTCCTCCTTGCTGATGTAGTATTACTGCTTGCCCAGTAGGCGAAATAATTGAAATAACCAAATCACCCATGAAGGAGTGTTCTATTTCCAGACAGATAAGTCCAAGTTGATTTATATTGGTTAATGACTGCCCAGGAGCAAACTGCGTAAACTGTAAGATTGAGGTAAAACAAGATCCAACATTATCAGGTAATACTACACCACTTCCAAAATTTGCATCAGGTAGCTCATTCCATGTTACACCTTCAACAATTCCTGTGACACATACTTCTTCTCCTAAACAACCTGTAAGGTCTCCCATAGTCCCTTGAAAAGACGGTGTAGTACTAACCCAAACGGCAAGGTCGGTAAGGTTTGTACTCGAGCAACCATTATCATCGATCACCTCCAATTGTACTACATATTCTCCTGGGTTGGTAAATGAATGAGACACAAATGGTCCTGATGTGGTATCAATAGAGCCATCATCAAAATCCCAATTATAACTAACCACATTGAACCCAAGAGCTGCCTGCGAAGCACTACCATTGAAATTAACAGTATCACCTTGACATATCAGAGCTGGGGCAGGTTGTCCCATGTTTGCAGTAGACAGCGGAGGCTCGCACGGAATGAAGCAAGTAATTGACCCTGCGAATATTCCTACACCCGTTGCGTTGCTGCTCCATTCAAAAGTGAGGCATCCGCTAGTGTTTCCAAATGAGGCTGATATCACTTGCCCTTGCAATGAATTTCCAGTGTAAATGCCAATTAATGGTGCAGAAACACTATTGCCATCATAAATTGTAAGGTTATCAACTGGTGCGATCCCAAGCGTTGATAAATTGAATGTGATCCAATTCACAGAAATGGCATCACCAGGATTGTCTGGACATAAAACATAAGTGTAATTTTCGTTATTGCTGTAACCCGAAGCACCTTGTCCACCGCTATCAAGTAATGCACCAGTACATGTTTGGTCACTTCCATTATTGATCATAAATATTTGGGCATTCGACTCAGACAATAAAATGAGTGAAACAATGCATAGAAAAATTCTAGTTCCCATTTGCTCTACAGCTACTTTTATTCGGTTAGTAAATTCTAATACCCCGTGAATTGCTCATTAAATAAAAATGCAATCGATTCTTATACAAACATTCCTTATTTAATAAACTCTTCACTCGAAAGGACGGTTGAAAAGTTCATATAGTTGCTTCATGACAGGTGCGTTTTAGGTATAAAAAAACCGGTGAGAATTGATCACCGGTTTTTCATTTTGAATTAAAGTCACATTAGCGCAACAATGTCACTTTCCCGTTATAAGATTCTTGAGCGTTGAACCCATCGATCACATCGATCACCCAAACGTATTCTCCTTTTTCGCAAGCAGCCCCCTTATTGTTGGTCCTACCATTCCACGGTGCATTGATGTCTGATGTTTCATAGATCAATCTACCAGTCGTTGGTTTAAAAATGCTCATTTTGAAATTGATGTCAAGGATCTTAAGTGCTTCGGGTATGAACTCATCGTTCGTTCCGTCTCCATTAGGAGAGAACGTATTTGGGGCGAGTAACTTATAGTCATTAGCAACTTCTACCAGTTTGGTCACCTTATCCTCACAGCCCATTGGGTTGGTGGTCGTTAACGTAACATCATAAGATCCCTTTTTCTTATAGACGTGTTCAGGATGACTTTCAATGGATCCACTTCCATCTCCTAGATCCCATTTCCAACGTACTCCGCTTTGCGAAGTATTCTCGAAATGGATAACTGGGATATCATTTGATATGACCTGTTTTTCCCAAGAGAAATCTGCGTAAGGAGTGTCATGTATTACTATAAGGTCACGTGCTGGTTCAGAACTTATGGAACCATCATCTAATGAAGTGATGGATAGAGTCACTTCGTAATTGCCTGGCTTATCGAATTTGTGGTCAGGATTAGGTTTATTTGAGAAACTACCATCTCCAAAATTCCAAAGATAAATACCATTTTCAGGCATATCGACGACATTAAAATCAATGCTGGTCCCTGGGCATCCTTCAGCAACATTAGAAGAAAATCCAACGGCCATTTCTTGATCTTCATTGTTACCCGGTGTATTGATATTCCCTTTGTCGTCATCCTTAACAGAACCCGTTGATCTTGGAGTGCTTGGGCCTTTCTGGGCAAGAACATTCGTGTTCACCTTGTTCATTTTCTTAACATCTCCATCTCTTTGAGTTCGATCAGATACATTCTTAGGGTCGTCTTGTAAATTGTTATTATGTTGATTACCTGAAGTCCTAAGTCCTTTATGATCCCCTTCCTTCTCAAGGTCAGTACCAATTGTTCCGATCGAATTAACAGCTTCACCGTCCAAAGCATTAAAAGATCCGTCATTACTGTCATCACCATATGGAGGAATAGCAGAATTCTCGTTAAGCTCTCCTATAGGGTCACCACTTTGATCCATGACCTGTTCGGTCGAAGAGATCTGATCTGCACCATTCGTAGCAGTTTCTTCACTACCAGAATACCAAAGTATCGCAGTAAAGGTCATTGCCGCTGTCAATAACACGCCGTAGAACAATGCGCTCGAAAGGTTCCCTTTTTTGGAAGAACTATCTAAGTTCTTTTCCAACTCTGTCCAATCGGCAGAGTTATAGGGGACGGTGTAGCCTTCCAGCACTTGCTTTACGCTTTCCTCAAATCCCATGTTGCTCTTCATCTTATATTGTAAATATTATCAATGGAGCCTGAACTCCTTCTTAGCAATTTCTTCAAATTATTCTTCGCCTTAGCAAGATTCGACTTTGAAGTTCCCACACTTATGCCCAATATTTCGGCGATCTCTTTATGTGTGTGTTCCTCAAATATGTACAGGTTGAAGACGGTTCTGTACGCAGGTGATAACTTCTGCATTGCATTGATCACCTCAGTTGCCATTAATCCCCAATCCGGTTCATCATCTTCATTATCTTGGATCTCGTCAGCGAACTCCTCCATACTTCGGTCTTCGCCCAAAAGCAAGTAGGAATTTTTTGTTTTTCTAAAATGGTCTATAGCGGTATTCACCATTATTCTTCTTATCCATCCTTCAAAAGATCCACTCCGGTTGAATTTTTCCATATTCCGGAACACTTTGATGAAGCCATCCTGAAGGATGTCTTTTGCCTGATCCATATTTTTGGTGTATCGCAGGCACACCCCCATCATTTTACCATAAAATAACTCGTAGGTGCGTTGTTGGCTCAAGCGATCGCCTTCAATACAACTATTTATTAGCTGGTCGAACTCGTGTTCTCCATCGTCATGTATAGCTCGCACCGTAGGTGTTAGACGTTTCGCTTTATGAATGGTTGCCATTGCCATGTGGAGGACCCGGAGGCCGATCTTACTAGAAAGACGTGCTCAATATAGAAACGTGGCCAACATAAAGCAAGTCAGATCGTGTTATTCCCAAGACCAACCTGAGCTACAGATACTTGAACATAAATATTATTATGAAATTTAATGTGACCGACCAAGACCCTTTCTTTCCTTCGTACTTTCGCGCTCCCACCAATTATTTTAAGAACAGCAATTAGCAAAAATGAAAGTAACAGTAGTAGGAGCAGGCAATGTAGGAGCAACCTGTGCCAATGTTGTGGCCCACAAAGAATTGGCCAATGAAGTCGTTCTCCTTGACATTAAGGAAGGTGTAGCAGAAGGCAAAGCCCTTGATATTTGGGAAACGGCGCCCATCAATTTATATGATTCTAGAACCATTGGTTCTACTAATGATTATACTAAGACAGCTGGATCCGACGTGGTTGTGATCACTTCTGGAATTCCGCGTAAGCCAGGAATGAGCCGTGATGATCTTATCGCTACGAACGCTGGAATAGTAAAAAGTGTAACTGAGAATATTCTACAACATTCTCCAGATGCCAAGATCATTATTGTTTCGAACCCGTTGGATGTAATGACCTATTGCGCATTCTTGGCAGCAAAGATCCCATCTAACAGAGTATTTGGAATGGCTGGTATATTAGATACTGCACGGTACCGTGCATTCCTTGCCGAAGCATTGAACGTTTCCCCAAAAGATATTCAGGCAGTATTGATGGGAGGACATGGAGATACTATGGTTCCGCTACCTCGTTATACCACTGTAGGTGGAATTCCTGTAACTGAAATGATAGATTCCGAAAAGCTCAATTCTATTGTAGATCGAACAAAGAAAGGAGGAGGAGAGATCGTTAATCTTCTCGGAACTTCTGCTTGGTACGCTCCGGGTGCGGCAGCTGCGCAAATGGTGGAAGCTATTGTTCGTGATCAAAAAAGAGTATTCCCAGTTTGTGCATGGTTGCAAGGAGAATATGGATTGAACGATATCTATCTTGGAGTACCTGTCATTCTCGGAAAAAATGGTATCGAGAAGATCATTGAATTAGATCTTAACGCTGATGAAAAAGCATTGCTTAGTGATTCAGCAATTGCTGTAAAAGACGTGATGTCAGTTCTTGATGGAATGGATGTTGTCGCCTAAGGAAAATTTAAGACTTTGGAAAAAAAGCGCCCCAAATTCGGGGCGCTTTTTTATTGCTTTATAAATGATGCTATCCCGGAACCATGATCGGAATGGAACATTAACGTATAATGCCCTGGGGCTAGATCACTGGTATTCATCTGGTAATTGGAAATTGACCTGATCTTTTTACTGAACAACTTCTTTCCAAGGATATCAACCAACTCCACCGTTAATTCTGCAGATCTTAAGGAAGATAGATCCACAACAAGCTGATCTGTTGCTGGATTCGGATATACTGTTAATCTGGTCGGTCCAGAATATTCGCCAATACTATTTGTAAAGTCATTCTTGTAGAATCCAACTCCACCACGATAATTGCCAACCACAGCGTCAAGGAGGTCATCGCCATTAACATCAGCCAGAGTAATACTGCTTCTTATGCCTTCGTCGATACCTTGGAACAGGGAGTCGACCAAGTTGAAGTCGCCACCAATATTGTTGTCGATATCATTAAAATGCCATATATATCCTGCCTCTGATCCAACAAGTAATTCGTATTCAGCATTTTCATTTTCGAACATCAATGGTGTGGCATAACCTGTAATGTTCCACCATTCCCCAACTGCAACTCCGCCAAGTGTATCTTCAATAAGTTTCATGCTCGGGTTGCCAACCGAACCTATATTTTCAAAATAATTGATGTTCCCATTGCGCTCTCCAATGATCAGGTCTGGTAATTGGTCACGATTTACATCGAATATTTGGGGTGCAGCAAATTGTCCAATATCTATAGCGTTACCAAGATTGTCAGGAAAGTTGGGTACGGTTAATTGAAAGTCCGCAACGAGCCCAGTACTAACATTCTCAAAATAATGAATGCTCCCTTGTACATCCCCAATGAAAAGGTCTTTATCCCCATCATCATCCATGTCTCCAAAAGATAAGTGCATCCCTTGCCCGAGCCCAATTGTTGAAAGATCTTGGTAATCCCTTGTGATCAATTCGAAATGCGGTGCTTGTGCAGTTCCGATATTCTCAAAATAAGCCACCTTACCAGGGTAATTACCATTTTCCTGATAATAGCCGTAGTTGCTAAGTATCAGATCCTGGAGCCCATCACCATTATGGTCAAAAAATATCGGTTGTGCACCTTCCCCTACATCGATGATCTGGTCTTGTAAGAAATTATTCATTTGATGTTCAAAATCGGGAAAATCATCTGCCCCGGCATTGTGGTAGTACCAAATACTTTCAAAATTTTCACTCAAATTCCTATTGTTCGGGCTGACCAACAGATCCCGGATCTGGTCGTTATTGACATCGACGTAAAATGCACCAGGGAAAATGTCTAGATCTAAAGGAACATCATAAACAGGAAATGCTGTGTCTTGACTGTACATTACAGCATTATCCACGGTTCCTCCGTTGTACAGAAACGTTAAGTTACTGAACGATACATCGCCAAGAACAAGTTCCTTCACGCCATTCGCGTCAGAATCGAAGGATAATAGAGATGAACCGCTATGAGCTGCTTTTAAACGGTTTTCAAGGTCATCAAGAATGCCTGGGTCTGGTTGCGCTTTTTTTTGCTCGTTATGGAATAATTCAACGATCTCTTCCATTTCAGGGTCGACCACATTGTAATTGCATGAATCCAGAAGATTGACTGAATTCGTATTCGCATTTTCAGAGAAATATCCCCAGCAACGATTACGGATCATGTAATCCAGACTATCGCAAGTGCCATAATTCTCCATGCTGAAATTCTTGTGGTATTCGACATAAGATCCGAATATGGAAAATGTCAAGATATCAATGTCGCCATCATTGTCGACATCAATTAAGGCAGGAAGGTCAACAGAGGTTACGAAAAGGTTCGCCTCACTTGGGTCGTAATTGGAATAAACAAGTTCGGTCGCGATCTCGAATTGAAGTCCGTCTATTGTATTGGAAG
>Ga0164313_10003646_pt1 | contig 13700 bp, 11 predicted proteins | sample GuaBasSedimGuay4_FD_113735 | JGI IMG/M metagenome (GOLD analysis project Ga0164313, IMG submission 113735) | Subseafloor sediment microbial communities from Guaymas Basin, Gulf of California, Mexico - Guay4, Core 4569-4, 0-3 cm | ecosystem: Environmental > Aquatic > Marine > Hydrothermal vents... | reverse complement strand
CTGTCGGTCGCCGGATCGGCGACGACGACACCCTCAGCTTCCAGTCGATCATGGTCAGAACTTCGAAGGCCGGCCGGACACATGATTGTCACCCGACAGATTTTCTTACGAACCAGATCGAACGAGGCCTCGATTACCCTGGGGTCGTCACCCTCCGCCAGAGCAACGTGCCCATCCAGCTCTCGTGCTCTCGTTTCCAATGTGTCGAAGAAGGTCATTTTGGCGGCTCCCCGTTGCATTGTAGCGTAAACCAGTCCCTGTGCGAGACTTGGGGAGCGCCGGTGTTTGTGGGTCCGGGTTCGGTTGGTCCCGGTCACTGTTCTTCCAACCCCGGCCTTCGGGTGCGCTTCGCGCCGTCGGAGAGGGCGCTCCTTGGTTTTGGGTAGCGGTGGGCTCTGGTGGGGCGGCTAAACCCGAGGCAGCCGCACAACCAGCGGCTTGGGGTGAATCGAAATTTCCACGGGCAAATGCCCCTTAAAATCCCCGTCGACCTGGTAAGAAACCGGTTCCGGACCACCGGCGCCCTCCAGACGAACGGTTTCGAGCATTCGCCCTTCGACATCAGGTCGGGACAGATGCGTTCCACGCGCCAACCCAAGAGCGAAGGCCAGTGCCGACCTGCGAGACCGCCCACGGTTGACGACCATGTGCAACGAAGGTGCGAAAGGGTCAGCATCCGGACACGCCTGGAAAGGACCGGCGTACGACCGGCTTTTTCCCACAACGGCCCAGCCGCATTCAAGAGCCTGCCCGTCGACGATGGCCCGCAGGATCGGCATCGGCGACGGCCGCATCAATTCGATGACTGCCTGAAACGCCACGCCAACTCGGCCGCCCAGGGGCTTGAGCCACGGCATCAATCGCTCGAGAACCACGGCGTCGGGGCCGGCGGAGAGCATGATTACGATGATGTCATCCCGATCGGTGACACCAACCCGCATCACCCGGTTAACTCCTCCAAGCAGTGCACCCAGCGACACACCAACGGGGCGAGGCACCCCAAACTCATAGGCCAGGACCGAGGTCGTTCCGGCCGGAACGACACCCATTGCGGTCTCGGTTCCCAAAAGGCCCCGGGCCACTTCGTTGTAGGTCCCGTCACCCCCAAAGGCCAGGACCAATGGGTGGTTTTGCTGGGCAGCCTCCGCCGCCAACTCCACCGCATGGCCTGCAGCCTCGGTCGCCCGCCATTCAAGGCACACTCCTTCCCGGTTCGCGGCATCCTCAAACTCTTTCCGCTGATGCCGAGCTCGGCCACCTCCGGCGGTCGGGTTGAAGACAACCGGTATTTGTTCAGCCCGCACTTCTCACCGGTTTTCGTCGCGAGGGCGTCAAGGTAGGGACCCAATTGGGGAATACTCCAACCCAGAAGTGTGGGCTAGTCACTCCGACTCCTTGAATAAGGAATCCATCGTACTTTTTGGGTCAAGACCCAGATGCCGGTAAGCCTTCGCAGTGACCATGCGGCCCCTGGGGGTTCGTTGAAGTAGACCACTCTGCAGGAGGTACGGCTCGCAGATGTCTTCCAGGGTTCCGCGGTCCTCACCCAGGGATGCAGCCAACGCCCTCAATCCCACCGGTCCCCCCTGGTACACATCGATGATGGTCATCAACAGGCGTCGATCCAGGTGGTCAAGACCAAAGGCGTCAACCTCCATCTTTTCCAGACCATACTGGGCGGCTTCTAGCGTGATCTGCCGATCACCACGATGATGCGCAAAATCCCGAATACGCCTGAGCAACCGATTGGCGATCCGCGGTGTTCCGCGGGCTCGCCGAGCCACCTCGAGGGCAGCATCATCCGTGATCGAAATATCGAGAATCCGAGCAGAGCGTCGTGTGATCGAGGCCAAGTCGTCCCGCCCATAAAACTCCAACCGGTTGACGATGCCGAAGCGGTCTCTCAGAGGCGCCGTCAACAACCCGGTGCGGGTCGTGGCGGCCACTAACGTGAACGGAGGCAGTGTCAAGCGAACACTTCGCGCAGCCGGACCCTCTCCAATGACCAGATCCAGTTCAAAATCCTCCATCGCCGGATACAGAATCTCTTCAACCGCTGGGCTTAAACGATGAATCTCATCAAGGAAAAGCACGTCGCCCTCTTGGAGATTGGTCAAGATGGCTGCGAGGTCTCCTGCTTTTTCCAGAACCGGCCCTGAGCTGACATGAAATTCCGCGCCCATCGCCGTTGCGACAATGTGGGCCAGAGTGGTCTTGCCGAGGCCAGGCGGCCCAAAAAATAGGATGTGATCCAGGCTCTCTCCTCGATCCCGAGCGGCGTTGATGAACACCGCAAGATTGTCCGTCAGGCGTTCCTGACCGACGAAATCCTCCAGCCTGCGTGGGCGGATTCCTTCCTCGAAACTGTCTTCGGTTCTCTCTCGATCAGCCTGAAGCACATCGCTCATGTGGCCGACTTTAGCAGAGCTGGTCCGCACTTCTCACCAGTGGAGAATTTGCTCTGGTGGGGCACTGCCTGGAGAGGCGATCAGCCCCTCATCCCTGACCCCTACTCCCAAACCCTTGTCTCTTCATGATGTCAGAATCTGAAGAGCCTGCCGAATCAGGCTGCCCAGGTCACCGACCTCCGGAAGAACCCTCGCAGCATTGACCGCTCGCAACGCATCGCGCTCAGAATAGCCAAGATTGACCAGGGCCGACACCGCATCGGACACCGGATCACCCTCGTTGACGGCGCCACCTAGATGATCCAGGCGTCCCTTGAGTTCGAGCACGATTCGTTCGGCAGTTTTTCGCCCAACTCCGGGCGTCCGCTGAATCCGAGGGAAGTCGCCTGTTTCCACGGCCTCGGATAATTGACCCGGAGACATCCCGGATAGAACTGCCAGTGCAATCCGTGGACCTACGCCGGAAATACCGATCAATCGCTCGAACGCACCAAGTTCATTTCGATCGGGAAAGCCAAAGAGCACGATGGCGTCATCCCGCACGTTGGTATGTATCCACAAGGATGCCTGACCGGCAGCTCCAAGGGTTTCCCAGGACCGCAGGGTTGTCGAAACCAGGTAACCAACCCCTCCGGCGTCGATCAGTACCGTACCGGGATCGAGCTGTTGCAGACAGCCTTCCAGGCGCCCGATCACCCCGCACCCTCTTGGGGCAAGGTCTCTAGGTTATCCCTTGGGTGCAAACTGTGCCACCAGCTGAGTATTGACGGTCACCGATGTGTCCCGCCTCCGCTCGTTGACGATCGCGGTGATCAATCTATCGGCTCGTTCACTCATCAGTTGGCGACGCTTGTCCTCACGGTCACCTTCGATTTCTGCGGGGTCAATCAACGTCAGCTGTTCGATTCCGGCCATGACGACGCCCCGTCCAGGCAAGGTGACAGGACCGACAACATCGCCGACGCCCGCGGCGAAGACTTCGCTATCAAGGCCCGGCATCACACCGAGGGCGCCAAACGCCGCACCACGCCGATGTGCCTCTACATCAACGACCGTCGTATTGTTCTCCTGAGCCAACGTGGCGATATCGGCGCCGCCACGCCAGGCCTCGGCAAGAACCAGCGCGCTTTCTTGAGCCAGAACCATCGCCCGATCTTGACGGAGTTGCTGCTCGACCTCGGCCCTGGCGCTCTCGAAATCAGGTACACCCTGGGGCCGGATCTCCTTGAGTTGCCACACGATCCAACCGCGTGGAATCAAACGGGGACCACCAACCACTCCCTCATCAGACTCGAAGATCTTCTCGGTAAACGCCGGGTCGGAACCGGTGCCGGGGATCGTATCGTCGATACCGAATGGTGGACTCTCATTGAGAACTACTGCCTCGTCCCCGTCGGCGATAACCTGCCATGCTTCATCGGTGTCCGGACGCTCACCGACCACCTGTTTGGCCAAGGCGCCCGCCCGAACCTCCGCCTCAGAAGCAGCGTGGGCTTCGAGATAGTTGAAGCGTACATCGTCGATGACTTCATCCAGTGGACGAACTCGATCTGGTCGATATCCTACGACCTTGATGATGTGGTAGCCGAACTGGCTCTTGACCGGTCCAACCAGGTCGCCCGGCTTGGCGCCGAAGACCGCCTCTTCAAATTCCTTGGGCATCCGATCTCTACCGAACCACCCCAGATCACCACCGTTGTCTTTGGTTCCCGGGTCGTCGGAGTGAACCTTGACCAGTTCGAGGAAGTCGGCCCCACTTCGAGCCAGCTCTGCCACCCGCTTGGCCTTGAGCTCGGCGATGGCTGCATCATCACTGGACGCACCCTGACCCAACCGAATCAAGATATGGCTTGCCTGAATCTGCTCGCCTTCCCGAAAATCGCTCGTATGCTCATTATAATAACTCTCAAGATCGGCGTCTTGAACCTCAAGCAACCGGCGGAGTTTATTGGTATCAACTACCAGATAGCGGATGACCCGTTCCTCTTCGCGACGAAAGTCTTCACCGTGGCTGTCGTAATACTCTTGTGCAGCGCCTTCATCAAGGTTGACCTCCGAGAGAAAACGCTCATATCGAAGCTGGACGGCCTTAACTGAAGCCCGCTCCCTCTCTTGGCGGATTTCCCGATCAACCTCGACATCACTGACCCACATACCCTCGACCATAAGGGTCCGAAGCTTGTCCAGGAGGAGGTTGTCTTTGAGTTCTGCCTCAAACTCCCGGGGCGTGGTTTGATTGGCCCGAAGAACCCTCTTGTAACTTTCCTGGCCGACGAATTGCCCGCTTTCGTCCGTGAACACTGGGAGGGAGAGAATGCGCTTCCGGACCTCAGCCTCGGAAACCACCAAGCCGGCATCCCCGGCCTCATCCAGCATCAATTCCCGTTCGACCAATTGCTGAACCGCCTGTTCACCGAGGTTGATCTGGTCCTTGAACTGATCCCAGTTGTCGCCCAACTGCCGCTGGTAGAGTTCCTGGAGATTCCGAACCTGGTTGACAAAATCCTGTTCGCCAATTTCGCGGTTGCCGATTTTGATGGCCGCTTCGACCCGACCGCCCCCTGGTCGACCGGAGCCCCAGTCGACAAATACCAGAAGGACAAACACCACCACTACACCCCAGAGCACAAACTTCAAATGTCTGAGATTGTCACGAAGCCACTTCAGAGCCATGCGCGTCTCCTCGTTCTCTGGGGTTCTCCTCCGCTCTACGGCGGACCCGGAACGAACCGGCCCACAAGCGCTACCTCATTGAGGACCCCAAAGGAATGTTCCCGGGAAACTCAAGCCCGGGGGCACGTAGTGTAGCCCAGGGACCACCGACACGCAAGAGCCTTAAAGCTTGCCCACAGAAAAGCAGCATGTTACTGTCCGAAAGGAGGTTGTCCCCCTTGGCGCGCGTCATCGAACTCGACTGGGTCGTCATTAAGATCAATACCGTCAGCAAGGTTGTCGCTGTGTTAGTCACGGCTGCCCTCGCTGCGGCGTTATTGGTTGTTGTTCACTACCAAATGAACCCAACCCCAGACCTCGCTGCCCGTAGGGCCATCCGAAAGGCCGAGAGGGCCCAAAACCGCGCCGAAAATGCCAGTCTCCCGGAGAGTTGGGCAAGCGAGGTTACCCAGGCGACCGTGCAGTTGGACGACGCCAAAACAGCCTACGGAGAAGAAAACTTCACCGAGGCCCTCGACCTCGCGAAGAACGCCCGATCCCGCTTCGCCGCATTGGCGGGCGCCGGAGCCCGGTCATCAGTCGGCTCCGGCCAGTTCTTCAGCATTAACGGGCGCGTCACAATCGAGCATGCCGGTCAATCCGGCTGGCAAATGGCAAAACCCAGAATGCCGGTGTTCAACGGTGACTTCGTCAAGACCGGGCGCAACGGATCAGCTGAGATTCTCTTCTCCGACGGTACATTGTTCCTCGTCGCACCCAACTCCCTGCTCGAGATTCACCACAGCCACCAGGCCTCCCCCGACTCAGGCACCGTTAAGATGGTCGTTGGCAAAATCAATGTCTCCACCGGACGTTCGTCTTCAACCGTCGCCACAGATTCGATCGAGACCCACATCGAGAGAGACAGTCGAATCGCTGTCGCTGTCTTGGGTGCTGGCGGTGACGACGGTCAAGGCACCGTGGTGTCTTCCTTCTCGGGAAGGGCGGTCCTGCGCAACGAAGACGGGCATGAGGTCCGGCTGTCGACCCGCCAGCAGGTCGCCACCACGGCCGAAGGCCAATTCAGCGAACCACGGATACTGCCCAAGGCTCCTGTGCCGATGATGCCATCCAACAGTGCTGCCTTCGACATTCGTGACAATCCGGTGATTCAGTTGCAGTGGGCCGAGGCTCCAGGCTCGGAAGGGGTCAGGCTCCAGGTCAGCCGATCCAAGAATTTTTCAAAATCCGATCTCGATGTCGACTCACCTGTGATCACGACCTCCGGGGCTCGGCTTCAGACCATTCACCCAGGACTCTACTTTTGGCGCCTGGCCAGTGTTCAGAACAATGAGATCATCTCCGAATGGAGCGTTCTTCGAAGATTCCGCGTTCACTCGCCCGAACACAGGCAGGTCATTCGCGATCTCGATCCACCCAGGCTTTATGTCGCTTCCGTTCGCCAACTCGGCCATCTCTTCATTGTTGAAGGCCAGACCGAAATTGGAGCAACGATTACAATCAACGGCGCCAAGGTTGAAACCGATAACCAGGGCCGCTTCCGAAGAGCGGTCGAAGTTCATAGTTTCGGATGGAACGAAATAGTTATTCGGTCCACCGACCCGGCCGGAAATCAAATCGACCGGCGGGAACGCGTTTTTTTGGAGGATTTCTAAATGGGACTTTCCAGCCTCCTAGGGCTGTTTTCATCCGACCTGGCGATTGACCTCGGTACGGCCAACACCCTGGTGTTCGTCCGCGGCCGCGGCATTACCGTCTGTGAGCCTTCGATCGTTGCCGTCAACCGGGTAACAAATCGCGTTGAGGCCGTCGGTGCCAAGGCAAAGGATATGCTGGGCAAGACCCCCGGCAACATCCAGGCCATTCGACCGATGAAAGACGGTGTCATTGCCAACTTCGACGTCACCGAGCGGATGTTGGAACACTTCATCCGACAAGCCAACGGTCGCTCCTTCCTCGTCAGGCCGAGGATCGTCATCTCGGTTCCGTCGGAGATCACCCAGGTGGAAAAGCGAGCCGTCAAGGACACCGCCTTGAAGGCGGGGGCCAGCGAAGTCTTCCTGATCGAACAGGCGATGGCCGCAGCGATCGGCGCCGGCTTGCCGATCACCGAACCCTCGGGCAACATGATCCTCGATATCGGAGGCGGCACATCGGATGTCGCTGTCATTTCATTCGCCGGCGTCGTCCACGCCCGCTCGGTTCGGGTAGCCGGCAACGAGATGGACGAGGCGATCATCCTGTACCTGAAAAAGAAGTACAACCTTCTTCTCGGGGAGAGAACAGCAGAGCAGATCAAGATGGAGATCGGGTCCGCCTTTCCTCTTGACGAGCCTCTGACAATGGAAGTCAAGGGACGAGACCTGGTCGAGGGTGTTCCCAAGAGTCTGATGGTTTCCGACGAGGAAATCCGAGAGGCCCTGGCTGAAACCGTCAGCACCATTATCGACGCCGTCAGAAACGCCCTGGAAAAGACACCGCCCGAGCTTTCGGCAGACATCATGGACAAGGGCATCATCCTTGCCGGAGGAGGTTCGCTCCTCAAAAATCTCGACAAACGGCTCAGGGAAGAGACCGGTCTTCCGGTCAGCCACTGTGAGGAGCCCAGCTCTGCGGTTGTTCGGGGCACCGGCATGATGCTGACCAATATTGATCTCCTCCGAAAGATCGCAATCGATTGACGGCGGCCGTCGTGTGACGAGTGGACCATGACGCACCGCACGCTTTTTTACCGTTCGCTGCTGCTGTGGATTCTTTTCGAATTATTCGCGGCTGCCCAGGTCCAGGGGCCTTCGGGCACTACGGTCTTGGCGTCATGGGCTCGTGCGCTGCTCACCCCCCCGGTCACCCTGATCGAGCGTTTGGCTCACGCCACGGGTGATCTGGTCACCGGTTTCGGGGATTCCCGCGCCTTGGCCTCCGAAAACCGGCGCCTGACGGACCAGGCGGCCACCCTCAAGAGTGAGAACGCCACCCTCCGGACCGACCTCCAGGCGACACTGCAGGCAGCCGAAAGCCTTCGTTCCTTGCCAGTGTTTACAGGCACCCCGGCACGGTGCCTGTATCGAGACCTGGGGAGAGGGCTCTTGTTGGTCTCGATGGACGCCGGTGGGTTGACGATCGGCCATGATACGCCCGTCCTCGGCGAAGGCGGCGTGATCGGCCGAGTCATCCGGGTGGAAGGGCAAACCTGCTGGGTCGAGAGTCTGACTCGTGCAGCTGCGGCCATTGCCGTCACGACCCTTGACGGCGTGACCCAAGGGTTGGCCGAGGGAACAGGTGGACCTGAACTCCAGATCCAATTTGTTTCCCTTCGAGCCCCCCTGACCGTCGGACAAGAACTGGTCACCAGCGGCGCCGACGGTATTTACCCCCCCGGCTTTCCTGTGGCCAGGATTTCCTCAATCCTCGAGAGAGGTGGGCCCTTCTTGGAGATCAAGGCCCACCCGGTAGCCAACCCGACAACCGTGCAATCCGTCTGGCTTATCGACGATGGGCGCATCGCTAAAGCCCCAGGACGGGAGAGTCCATGAAGCTCGGCCTGAAGACCCTCGTCCTGGTTGCCGTCACCCTGGCGGCACAACGACTGTTCGGTCATCCCCAAGCCCTGCCTTATGCCGCTGCTCTCCTGCTTCCCATGCCCTGGGTCATCGGGCCACCCCTTCTGGACTTGGAACGTCGATGGTACTGGCTGGCCTTTGGGGTTGGCCTTAGCTGGGATCTGCTCTTCGAACCGGTCATCGGCACCGGTGCCATTTCCTGGAGCGTCCCGGCGCTGTGCGCCTGGTTCGGCGCCTCCGTCATAGCCGAACGAAGGACCCGCGCCTGGTTCGTTTATGGCATCGGGGGCACCCTGGTCTTTTGGCTCGTTCGCTCCATCTGTTTCTTTCCGCTGGATCTTCCCGTGGCCCCAACCTGGGCCTGGATTGGCGCTTCCGCCCTTCTGACCGGAATCTGGTGCGCCGCAGTTCACGCCGTACTTGCCCTTGATCTGGCGGCACGATGGCGCCGGCACCGTGCCCGCCGGCTCCGTTGATGAGGATTCGCACCGACCCCATTCTTTTTCGCCGCCGGTCTCGCGTGGTTCTCGCCATCATGCTTGGCGCACTCGGCCTCCTCCATTTCAAATTGGCCCACCTCCAGATCATCCAGGGAGAAAAATGGGCCCAACTGGCGGAGAATAACCGGCTCAGGAGAATTCCAATTCCTGCGCCTCGCGGTCGAATCTTCGATCGGCAGGGCGGACTCTTGGCCGACAATGCCCCCGCATGGCAACTGCTGGTTTTTCCCGACGAAGCCGATGATCTGGACCGGACGGTTGATTTCTTGACCGACCAGGGCATCATCGAAGGCCAGGCTCTCAACCAGAGATTCAAGGCGCGGCGGATCGGTACGATGGCGCCTCTGGTTGTCGCTGAAAATATCAGTTGGGAGCACGTGGCCCGCGTCCGTGCTCATCAAAGTGACTTTCCGGAACTCTCAATCGTCAGTGGGTACCGGCGATCTTACCCGTTGTCGGCCGGCACAGCTCATGTCGTAGGCTACCTGAGAAAGATGACTGAAAGTGAATCTGAAGGTCTTGAGGACTTTCAGCCGGACCAGATGATCGGTGCAACCGGAGTCGAAGCCCTCGGCGAAGACCTTCTTCAAGGCCGGTACGGGAAGCGACGGGTCATCGTCTCAGCGGTCGGCCGCCAGTTGGGCATGGTTGAGGAAGACGGACCCACGCCCGGGCAGGATCTGGTGGTGACGATCGACACACGAATCCAGAAGGCCGCGGTCGAAGCATTGGGCGATAACGCCGGTGCCGTTGTTGTTCTTGACGTTCACAGCGGCGCCGTCCGGGCACTCTATTCATCACCGAGTTTTGATCCCAATATATTCAGCTCTTCTATGAGTCCCGAGCAGTGGTCCGAAATCTCAGGCGATCCCCAACACCCTCTTCAGAACCGATGTCTTCAGGGAACCTACCCTCCCGCCTCGACGATCAAGCCCTTTCTTGCTCTCGCTGGACTTCAAGAAGGTCTGGTCGATCCCCAATGGTCCGTTTACTGCCGAGGTTCGATCAAACTGTACGGCCATACTTTTCGGTGTTGGCGCCGCGGCGGGCATGGCACCGTCAACATGAAACGGGGCCTTGAAGTCTCCTGTGACATCTATTTCTACCTTCTTGGCCAAAAGCTCGGCATCGAACGGATGGGGTCATGGCTGGAACGGTTCGGTTTGGGGCGGCCAACAGGTCTGGGTCCGGCCCAGGAGGCTTCTGGGCTGATCGGAAACCCCGAGTGGAGCCGTCGCGTTCGGGGCACACCATGGTATGCCGGCGAAAGTGTTTCAGTCTCAATCGGCCAAGGGCCGGTGCTGGTTACCGCGCTGCAGATGGCCCGGAGCTTCGCACTTCTGGCCAACGGCGGACATCTTGTACAGCCTCATCTGATTCCGCAGTCCACTCCGTTTGAGCCCGAAGAGGTGCCCCTCGAACAGGCAAACCTCGGTGTAGTTGTCTCCGGGTTGGAACGGGTCGTTCACGGGGAACAGGGAACCGCCCGAGGAGCCCTCAGGAACCTCCCCATCGCAGGGAAGACCGGAACTGCTCAAGTCGCTCGTCTGCCTGATGAGGATTCTACCGCCGAACGCCCACACCACCTGCAACACCACGCATGGTTCGTCGGTTGGGGGCCGATTGAAGACCCGGAGTTTGCGGTTGCGGTCTTGGTTGAGCACGGTGGCGGTGGAGGGTCGGTTGCGGCGCCGGCCGCGGCCGCCATCTTCAGAGCCGCCTTCCGATCAGGTCGTAAGGCCGTGAGTGCAGGGAAAGGGGAGTAGGAATCAGCCATGCACCACCGGATTGACAGCGCGTTAATGTTGGCCATTGGCAGTGTATTGGCGGCTTCATTGGTCAATCTCTACGGAGTCTCGTCAGCCGTCGGCTCGGGACTCCTGCTGAGGCAGGCGATCTGGGGCATCTTCGGAATGGCCCTGCTTTGGGCTTGCTCCCTGGTCCGTGCAACCTATTGGGAGAGGGCGGCGCCAAAGATCTATGCCATCTGCCTGCTTGCCCTGGTCGCCGTCCTATTCCTCGGTCAGGTCAGAGGGGGAACCAGGGGCTGGTTCGTTCTCGGCCCGGTCAGTCTGCAACCGTCCGAGTTTGCTCGTTTGGGAACAATGTTGATGGTCGCGGCCTTCTTGGGCAAACGAGAAGAAGATCACCTGGACATTATGGCCTTTCTGATCATCAGTGCTCTCGTCGCTGTCCCGGTTACCCTGGTTCTCTTGGAGCCTGATCTCGGGGTCGCCCTGACGTTCGGCCCAATTCTGGTGGTCGCCTGGTGGTTGGGTGGCTTGAAGCCTCGTGTGTGGGTCGCCGTGGCCCTACTTGCCGTGATCACCGCCGGAGTAGCATGGACAACCTTTCTCAAACCCTACCAAAAGGAGCGCGTTTTGACGGTTCTTGACCAGGATCGAGACCCTTATGGTGCGGGGTACCAAGTTCGACAGAGCCGAATCGCCGTGGGCTCCGGCGGCCTGACGGGGGAGGGCATCGGTCAAGGTTCTCAATCAGTGCTTCGTTTCCTTCCCGCCCAGCAGACAGATTTTGCCTTTGCCGCCTGGGCCGAAAGTACCGGCTTCATCGGTGGGTCTGCACTCTTGTTTGCCTTCGGTGTGATCCTGTTCCGGCTGGGCGTACTGACCGAAAAATCCCAGCGGCGCTCCGACCTCAGTTTTGTGACCCTGGTATTCGCATGGCTCGCCTTTCAGATCATCGTCAATCTGGGCATGGTCATGGGCTGGCTTCCAACCACCGGCGTCACCCTGCCGCTCTTTTCATATGGGGGCTCGTCTGTGATCTCGACCTGTGCGACACTGGGTATTGTGCAGTCAATCTGGCGCCACCGTTTTGTGAATCAATGATGCGTTCTGTTCTCTATCTCTCCGTCAACCCCGTAGAAACCAGGGTGGCCCAACGCGAAGATGGACGTCTGGTTGCCTACCGCGCTGAGCGGCTTCGAACCACCTCGGTCGTCGGTAATCTCTACAAGGGCCGGGTCACCAGCGTTCTTCCGGGCATGCAGGCAGCTTTCGTCGATGCCGGCCTCAACCGCGATGCCTTTCTCTACGTTCGCGAAGCGGGAGGCATTCTCGACGAGTTCAGCGAGATCTTTGCGCCCCTCGAAAGCGAAGGTGATCCACCGGATCTCGGCTCTTCGACGATCGACGATCTACTGCAGGCAGGGCAAGAGGCCTTGGTCCAGATCGTCAAGGACCCCTTGGGATCCAAGGGAGCCCGGCTGACCACCTATATCTCCCTTCCCGGCCGATTCCTGGTATATCTGCCGACAACTCCTCAACTGGGGGTTTCTCGTCGCATCGTGGACGAAGGGGAACGAGAACGGCTGAGGGAAATCATCAGCAACATTGACCACCCCGGGGGCTGGATTGTGCGAACCGCCGGTGAGAACCAAAAAGCTGAAGACCTTGTGTCGGACGGCAAGGCTTTGCTGGCCCTTTGGGGTCGCGTGCAAGATACAGCCGAGAGGACCCCGGCGCCCGGCCTGGTTCACCGAGAACTGAGCCCGGTCTTGAGGACAATTCGCGACATGTTTACGCAGGTGATCGACGAATGCTGGATCGATGACGAAGAGGCCTTCCGTGAGGTCCTGAATTTCCTCGAACACTCCGACCCTGACTTGGTTCCCCGGGTCAAACTCTTCCGACACTCCAGTGATCTTATGGTTGCCCACGGCATTGACCGTGAACTGGAAAAAGCCCTTCGCCCCAAGGTCTGGTTGAAATGCGGTGGATATCTCGTTGTCAATCAGACCGAAGCCCTGGTGGCCATCGATATCAATACGGGAAAATATGTCGGTTCAACGGACCTCGAGGACACCGCCTTTCATGTCAACCAAGAGGCCGTCGGTGAAATTGTTCGACAGCTTCGTCTTCGGGATCTTGGCGGCATCATCGTCATCGATTTCATCGACATGGAGATCCAGGAACATCGGGAGGCCCTGTTCTCCAGCCTTGAGGAGGGACTCCGCCTCGATCCTGCCAGGACCCAACTGGTGCCGATGTCCGATCTCGGTCTGATCCAACTGACCCGCAAAAGAACTCGCCCAAGCCTCGACCGCACCCTCAGCCGCTCCTGTCCCCACTGCCACGGAACAGGACGCATCAAAAGTCTGGCGACCATCTGCCTGGAGATTCGAAGGCAGCTGCTCGACCTCAGCCAGACCAACCATGTCGAACAGATCTCCCTGATGGTGCACCCCGAGGTGTCACACTACCTTCAGGGCCCCTTCCGAGACCTGCTCCGAGAACTTGAGGAGGTTCACTCCCTCGAGGTCATCCTGAGGGAGAACCCCCTGTTCCATCAGGAGCAGTATGAGGTCGATTAAGGGCTGAAGACCGCGCCCGGTCAGCCGACCCCTACCTCAGAATTCAAGAGCGTCCCACACCCTGAGACGGGAGGTGCCGCTCTTTTCCCATTTTTGCCAGGGGGACAGCGTCTGTTTCGTTGGACGCGATGTTGATCCGGCTGCGGTTGAGTTGGGGAGATTCCTCCACTCGCTCCGCTCGGTCGGAATGACAGAGGGATGAGGGCGCTCGGTCAGAATGACG
>Ga0164313_10003645_pt1 | contig 13700 bp, 9 predicted proteins | sample GuaBasSedimGuay4_FD_113735 | JGI IMG/M metagenome (GOLD analysis project Ga0164313, IMG submission 113735) | Subseafloor sediment microbial communities from Guaymas Basin, Gulf of California, Mexico - Guay4, Core 4569-4, 0-3 cm | ecosystem: Environmental > Aquatic > Marine > Hydrothermal vents >... | reverse complement strand
CTGTATTCAACCGGCATTTCACCTGAATGCGATTACCTGGTATCTGTTCCTGAGTATTCTGAAAAACAATTCAAGGTATTTCCTAATCCTTGCCAGGGAGTTCTAAATATCCATACTCCAGAAGAGCTGACCGGAGCAGAGCTCTCGGTCTATAACAATATGGGGAAAAGGGTAGCTTATAAAACCAGCCTGGGTTCGCAGGCTACAATTGATTTATCAGGCTTGCCGCAAGGTATTTATTGCATATCAATTAAGATGGGCAATTATTTTGCAAATCAATTAATTGTATTGAAATAACAAATCAGAATATGACCTGGCAGGTCGCAGACCTGCCAGGTCATATTCAGCAGCTACTAAAATGAGAAGGCTGCAGTACCATACAGGTCATTGAACTTCTTATTCCCTTCATCCAGGAATTTTACAAAAGCATCTACATCCAGGTCGTAAGCCCTCGGCTTTACGAGGATCTCGCCGTCATGCCCTAGGAGAATATAATATGGTTGAGCGTTGATGTTAAAGTTATGGATCTGCAGATCTGCATATATCTTGCCCACGGTTTTCTTGAGTTTGCCATCAGCACTGGACCGTATCCATTCCTCTTCGGGAACAGCTGTTTTATCGTCTACATACAGGGCGACAACGATATAGTCTTCCTGTAAGCGTTTCAAGACCTTTGGGTCAGACCATACATTGGCCTCCATCTCACGGCAGTTTACGCATCCATGGCCGGTAAAGTCGATGAACATCGGCTTATTCAGGCTTTTCGCGCAGGCAAGGGCCTGCTCATAATCAAAGTAACCATCGAGGCCATGTGGCAGGTGAAGGAATTCATGATATTTGGCCGTTTCACAATTCGACGGAGTGTCATCCTCCGGCACCATCAATTTCACATTTTCACGCACGATGGCATTCAGGTCGAAGTCATGGCTTTGCGCCGGTGGCATATATCCTGATAAGAATTTCAGGGGTGCTCCAAACATGCCCGGAATGAGGTATACCACGAATGAGAAGGTAATGATCACGAGGGTAAGCCTGGGAACACTGATATTTTTTACGTCGCTGTCGTGGGCAAACTTGATTTTGCCAAGCAGGTAGAAGCCCATCAGTACAAATATCACGATCCAGATTGCCAGGTAAACCTCCCTGTCGAGAAGTCCCCAGTGATAAGTCTGGTCAGCGATGCTGAGAAACTTAAGTCCAAGTGCCAGTTCAAGAAAACCAAGCACTACCTTAACAGAGTTAAGCCATCCGCCTGATTTGGGCATCTTCGATAGCCAGGCCGGGAAGAAAGCAAAGAGAGCAAAAGGCAATGCAAAGGCCAGAGAGAAGCCAAGCATACCCACGATGGGCTCAAGCCAGGCTCCGGTGGCTGCTTCCACAAGTATGGTTCCGACCAGCGGACCTGTACAGGAAAAAGAGACAAGTACCAGAGTAAAGGCCATGAAGAATGGGCCGGTGATGCCTCCCCTTTCAGCATTTTTATCTGATCTGTTAATCATCCAGCTGGGCAATGTGATCTCAAACATGCCAAAAAAGGATGCTGCGAAGATCACAAAGATCAGGAAAAACAAAATGTTTGGCAGCCAGTGTGTCGACAACCAGTTTGCAAAGTTTACACCCAGGGTAAGCGCGATCACTGTTCCGATCACGGTATATATCAATACGATGGAAATCCCGAATATGATGGCCTGGAACTTTCCTTTGGCCTTACTTTCACCTTCATGCATAAAGAAGCTCACAGTCATAGGGATCATGGGAAACACACAGGGTGTTAAAATAGCGATCAGGCCGAAAACAAAGGCAAGAATAAACAGGTCCAGCATGGTAGAATACTCAAGCTCGTCCATCTTCATTTCTTCAAGTATGGCCTTATCTTTAATGATCTCAGTGGTTGCTTTATATTCCCCATCGGCCAGGGCAGGATCTGTTATTGCCGCCTGTGAAACAGCCCCATTGTATACAAACTCAAATTCAGCATCTTCCGGTGGCAGGCACTGCTTATCATCACAGCTCATGAAGTTTATGGCGCCGGATATTTTTACCGGTCCATCAGTAAGCAAATTTATCTTTTGTTGAAATAAGGCTTCATCTGCAAAGTACTTGAGAACCATGTCGAAGTTAGGATCATACTCTTCAATCGACTCCGACTCTGTAGCAGTGCCGATCAGATCATACAAGGCTGTATCCCCTTCAAAATAAAATGTAGTAGCCGGCGGGCTCATGGGAATATCCTGTGAGTACAGGTGCCAGTGCTGGTCGATCGCTGCTTTAAAAGTCAACAAGTACTCATTCTCCCCACTTTCTTCACTTGAAAACTCCCACTTCACAGGCTCATAGATCTGTGACCATGCCATAGAACTGAACAAGACGCTGATGATAAGAGTCAGTAAAAAACGCATTCCGGATAATGATTTTATAGCTTTCATGTAATTGAATTTGAAAGGGCAAAAATACGAGAAATATATATACGTAGATAGCTTAGAAGGCTATATTTTAAGGGCTATTAACATAATTATTGTTAATGGGATAGCAGGTTAAGGGCACAGGGTGCAGGGTACGGGTTTTAAAATCAGCTAATTTTAATCTGGTAAACAGTGCCGGTGTTTTCTGTGATTTTGAACAGGTCGGAGATGCGGTGGCCAAGGATCCAGACGATATTGTCACCAGAACAGAGAATCCAGGTTCTTTCTTTTTCCGGGAGGGAAAACTTTTCATCGATAAAGAAATCGCTGAGTTTTTTATGGTTCTTCATCCCCAGCGGGATGAAGGAATCCCCCTGCCGCCACTTACGCAGTTGCAATGGGAAGCTCAATACATCCAGGTCAAGGGATGCAATCATCTTGTCTGTCGGAATGCTATAATCTTCTGCCGGATGAACAACAAATGATAAAGCAAGCGGTGAATCAATCCCTTTAGAATCCAGAAAAATCTCCACCTCCTCATCAATAGTGTTGTTTAAGGATGATATCAGAATCTCCTTTCTGTCAATGACCAACTGATGGGATTGAGTCAGGAATTTTTTACCCGGGATACCGTTCAGGGCAAGCATTATTTTTTCAATATCATCCTGTTTGTAGCCAAAAGCAGCAATAAGCTCATACAATATCTGTGATACAGGTGAAAACATCTTCAATTTGGCAATATCAAGTCTGATCTCATTTTCATGTAATTCAACAACTTCTTTTCTTGCCAGTTCAACAACTTGCCTGTACACTTCCTCTGTGGCCGCAAGACGTTGGATATTGGCTGACATTTCTTCACGGAAGGATGGGTTCATTTCGAGGAAGACAGGCAGAAGTTCGTGCCTGATCTTATTTCTCTGATATTTCAAACTCTTATTGGAGCTATCTTCACGAAATGCAACATTATTGCCAATGACGAATCCTTCAATATCTTTTCTGTAGGAAAACATAAGGGGGCGGATGATCTTCCCGTTTTTAATCGGGATACCATGCAAGCCTGCAATGCCGCATCCGCGGCTCAGGTTGATAAAAAATGTTTCTATCTGATCGTCAAGGTGATGTGCTGTAGCTATATGATCAAAGCCATGCTCCGATGCGATCTCCTCAAAATAGGCATAGCGCAGGTCACGGGCCACCATCTGAATTGAGTTGCCGGTCTCATCGGCAATCCTGGCTGTTTCAAAAGAGCGGTGGAAGCATTGAATACCATATCTTTCCGCGGCCTCTATAATGAAGGCTTCATCTACATCCGCTTCTCTGCCCCGAAGCTTGAAATTGCAATGGACAAAAGAGAATTCATATCCCGCCAGGGAAAACAGCTCAGCCATAGCCATGGAGTCCATGCCGCCACTTACAGCCATTAGTATGCTGTCATTTTGAGAACACAATAAGTGTTCCTTCACAAAGGATTTGAATTGCTCGATCACAAAGCAAAGATAATAAGATTGTTAAGCTAAGTTGTGGCCTGGGCTCTATTCCACTATGAAGGATTTTTCCTCCATAAGATCCTGTACAGATTTGAAGTTGCTGTTCTTTTTTGCCTTTTCCATCTGGAGTTCAAGCTCAGCATCATAGGAACTCACACATTCGCATGCGCGGATCACTCCGGTTGCCACTGGATATTCCGGCAGGGTCATCCTCACCAGCATATAATGTGTAGTATCGTCAGGATTATGAACATCATGAACAAGTATGTCTTCTTCACTAACCCCATTCTCACCTAAGGTCACAACTTCCAGCCTGGAAGCTTTCAGTACCAGGCCTTTATTCATTTCTTTACCGAATATCATCGGTTTTCCATGCTCGAGGTGGATCTGATGATCATCCCTGACCTCTTTACCTGTAATTTCTGAATGGATACGGTTGTTGAAGATCACGCAGTTTTGCAGTACTTCTACTACCGATGTGCCACGATGCCTGGTTGCTTCCAGAAAGACTTCCCTCATCCTTTTAGGTTCTGTATCAACCACCCTGGCAAAGAAAGATCCCTGTGCACCCATACAAAGTTCACCAGGTTTGAAAGGATTTTCTATGGTTCCGTCGGGCGAGGTTTTAGTGATGCTACCACGGGGTGTTGTTGGCGAATACTGTCCTTTGGTAAGGCCATAGATCTTGTTATTGAACAAGATGATGTTCATGTCGATGTTCCGCCTCACTGCATGGATAAAGTGGTTTCCACCGATGGCCATGCTATCACCATCACCGGTAATATGCCACACATCCAGCTTCGGGTTGGCTACCTTCAGGCCGGAGGCGACGGCAGCACCCCTTCCATGAAGCCCGTGAAAGCCATACGTATTCATATAATACGGAAACCTGGATGAACATCCGATCCCTGAAACGAAGACTACATCTTCTTTCCTTACGTTGCTGTCGACAAGAGCGCTCTGTATAGCCGAAAGGATGGCAAAGTCGCCACATCCCGCGCACCATTTTACAACCTGGTCGCTTTTAAAATCAGCCTTGGTATTCTGTAGTTGTTCTGTCTTGATTTCTTCAGCCATGATTTATGCCTCCAGAATTTGATTGAACTTTTCCTTGAGTTCAGAGATCATGAATGGCAGTCCCTGAACTTTATTATATTGCTGGTAACTGAACTCGGGAAGATGCATGCGCAGGTAATTTGCGAATTGTCCGAGATTGATCTCGCAAACAACAATACGCTTGAACTTTCCAAATACTTCAGCTGTATTTTTAGGCAGCGGCATGATATAATTGAACTGCGCAAGGCTTATCTTTTTTCCTGTCTCCTGCAAGTCTTTCACAGCAGAGATGAGAGCACCATATGTACCGCCCCAGCCAACAATAAGCAGATCACCGCTATCTTCGCCCGAGACTTTCAGCTCAGGAATAAACTCAGCAACCTTCTGTACTTTTTCTTCCCTCAGATGTACCATTAATTCGTGGTTGAGAGGGTTATGGGACACATTGCCGGTTACATCTTCCTTTTCCAGCCCGCCAATGCGATGACGCAAGCCCTCCTGTCCGGGCAAAGCCCAGTATCTGGCCAGGTTCTTGGGATTCCGCTCATATGGCTGATAATCCACATTATCTTCTACAAATGGAGGATTGATATCGGGTAAGTTCTTAATCTCAGGTACATTCCAGAGTTCTGATCCATTGGCCAGATAGCCATCAGTCAGCAATATCACCGGAGTCATGTGTTCCAGGGCAATCTTACTTGCTACATAGGCATAGCGGAAGCAGTTAGCAGGCGTGCTGGCAGCGATAACCACACAAGGGCTTTCGCCATTACGGCCATACAATGCCTGCATAAGATCCGACTGTTCAAGTTTGGTCGGCAAGCCTGTTGCCGGTCCACCACGTTGTACATTAACAATCACCAGCGGGAGTTCCGTGATCACTGCCAGTCCGATGGCTTCCCCTTTGAGGGCAAGTCCCGGTCCTGAAGTAGTCGTTACTGCAAAATCGCCGGCAAAACTGGCACCAATGGCAGAATTGATCCCGGCAATCTCATCCTCGGCCTGGAAAGTTTTTACTCCAAAATGCTTCATTTTGGAAAGTTCCTGCAGGATCTCCGAGCCCGGAGTAATGGGATAGGAACCAAGAAACAGTTCCATGTTGGCACGTTCTGCTGCAGCCATCAGGCCCCAGGCAGTAGCTACGTTGCCAGTGATATTTCTGAACCTTCCTTTGCGGTTTTTGATTGGATTGATCTGGTATGTAGTACGAAGTGCTTCTACCGTTTCAGCATAATTATAGCCCGACCTCAGCACCCTCTTATTGGCCTCAGCCAACAAAGGGTTCTTACTGCCAAACTTACTATCGATAAATTCCTCTCCAAATTTCAGGTCCTTATTGAACAGCCAGTAAAGTATGCCCAGGGCAAACTGGTTCTTGGTTCGATCTGCAGATTTGGCATCCACACCAAGGTCCTTCACAGTGGCTTTACTCAACTGAGATATCGGCGCCTTCACAACATTATATCCATCCAGCGAACCATCTCCCAGGGGATCTTCGATATAGCCGGCCTTTTTATAATATTTGTTATCGAAGTTATCGATATCGATAATTATGGTAGCCCCGGTCTTGACCCACTTCATATTTGCTTTAAGCGCAGCAGGATTAAGTGCTACCAGTACATCCGCAAGGTCACCAGGAGTATCAACCTCTTTATGCCCAATATGCAGCTGAAAACCAGACACACCGGCAATAGTGCCCTGTGGCGCACGGATCTCAGATGGGTAGTCGGGGAAGGTTGCAAGGTCATTTCCAGCAAAGGCTGAAGTATCCGAAAACTGGTTTCCGCTAAGTTGCATGCCATCGCCTGAATCACCGGCAAACTTCACAACAACTGCATCCAGTTCAATTACTTTACTTGTTTTTTTCGACATTGTGCCAGATTGTTAAACAACCCTGCAAAGTTATAAGTTTTATATGTTTCCAATCACCAATTATTAACAAATTTTCAACACAAATTTTTACATCTGCATTAAGCTGTAAATCAAGCCATTGAATGGCAAGTAATTTATTTAGAATTGGAATAAATAGTGCACTCCCTTTTCATTAAAGTAAATCGTAATAAATATGTGCTTTATATTTGCAAAAAACTTTTTATCATTCTTAAAAAATAAGACTATGGCTTACAAAATCACAGACGACTGTACTGCATGTGGAACCTGTATCGACGAATGTCCGGTAGAGGCTATCTCAGAAGGTGATATCTATGTAATTGACCCTGACGTATGCACTGACTGCGGTTCATGCGCAGATGTTTGCCCGGTAGAAGCTATCGAGCCGGAATAATATCGATCTGTAAACAAGATTAATCCATAAAGAAGTTCTCCTGAGCAATCAGGAGGACTTTTTTTATGTTGCAATGAACCCTCAAAGCCCCTGGCTTGTTACCTATATTATCTTGAACCATTCTTAATTATTCGTACCTTTGCACCCTCGCACACGCAAGCAATATGGATACACAATCCTTTATCAACAGTTCTGATCCGGATACTATAGATAAGCTATACCAGGATTTTCTGAACGATCCCCAATCCGTTACCGAGGACTGGCGGCATTTTTTCGAAGGCTTTGAATTTGCCCGGGAAGATTATAAACCCAAACCGGTTACAGCGGAAGAATACCCCTTAGAGTTTAAGGTGCTCAGCCTGATCAATGCTTACCGGCAGCGGGGCCATCTGTTTACGCAGACGAACCCTGTCAGGACCCGGCGCAAGTACACTCCTACACTCGATTATCAGAACTTCGGATTTACCGAAGCAGATCTGAAGAACGTTTACCAGGCAGGGAACGTTATTGGTATCGGTCCGGCCACACTGGAAAAGATCATCGATAACCTTGAAAAGACATATTGTGGTTCCATCGGAACTGAATATATGTATATCAGGCACCCTGAAGTCGTTGATTGGCTGCAAAAAAGGATGGAATCAAGCTGCAACACACCTGATTTCGACAAGGAATACAAGAAAGAGTTCCTGAAGTTGATCAGCAGGGCTGTTTTATTCGAAAAATTTATTCATAAAAAATTTCCCGGACAGAAGCGCTTTTCCCTGGAAGGGGCCGAGTCGCTGATCCCGGCTTTAGATGCCATCACACATACCGGGGCTAAACTTGGCCTGAAAGAATTTATCATTGGCATGCCCCATCGTGGTCGGCTGAATGTACTGGCAAACTTCATGCATAAGCCTTACCAGAACCTGTTTCATGAATTTGAGGGGGCAGAATACGAAGAAGAATACCTCCTCGGAGATGTGAAGTACCACCTTGGATATACCACCAGCAGAAAGGCAGGCGATAAGGAAGTGAAACTTACCCTTGCTCCCAACCCTTCCCACCTCGAAGCAGTGGATCCTGTAGTCGAGGGGATTGCGAGGGCCCGTATCGACAGAGATTATAAAGGCGATTATAAGCGCCTGGCTCCCATTCTGATACATGGTGATGCATCTATAGCAGGCCAGGGCATTGTTTATGAAGTCCTACAGATGTCGGAATTAAGTGGTTACCGTACCGGCGGCACCATACATGTGGTTATCAATAACCAGATCGGGTTTACCACTAACTACCTGGATGCCCGCTCAAGTACCTATTGCACCGATGTAGCTAAAACAACACTCAGCCCGGTATTCCATGTGAACGGGGATGATGTAGAAGCACTTGTGCATACCATCAATCTGGCGATGGAGTACCGCCAAAAATTTCATAAGGATGTATTCATCGACCTGCTTTGTTACAGAAAATACGGACATAATGAAGGTGATGAACCCCGCTTCACCCAACCCATCCTTTACAAGCTCATTGAAAAGCATCCTAACCCCCTGGAGATTTATAGCGAAAAGCTGATCCAGGAAGGAACGATAAAGGCTGAAGAGGCAAAAGCCTTTGATGAAAATTTCAATGCTTTGCTGGAGGCAGACCTCGAAAAATCAAAACAGATGGGGAAAGCCAGCATAGGCTCATTTCTTGAACAAAGCTGGCACGATATTCATAAGGCCAACCCCAGGGATTTTGACTATTCGCCGGAGACAGGAGTAAAAAAATCCGAACTGCTGAAGATAGGAAAACAGATTTGTTCGTTGCCTGCCGATGAAAAGCTTTTCAGGAAGCTGGTACGTTTGCAGGAGAGCAGGTTGGAAATGTTAGAAAAAACCGGCATGCTCGATTGGGCCATGGGTGAACTACTGGCCTACGGAAGCCTGTTGAATGAAGGCATCCCTATCAGGCTCAGCGGACAAGATGTAGCCCGTGGTACTTTTTCCCACAGGCATGCAGTGCTGAAGGTGGAGGATTCAGAGAAAGAATACCTGCCCCTCAATCATATCAGCAAAGAACAGGCAAAGATTGAAATATACAACAGCTCCCTCTCAGAATATGGTGTACTGGGTTTTGAGTATGGATTTGCATTAACATCTCCATATGCACTCACCATCTGGGAAGCACAGTTCGGCGATTTCGCCAATGGCGGGCAGATCATCTTCGACCAGTTTATCAGCAGTGCTGAAGACAAGTGGAATGTAATGAACGACCTGGTGGTACTTCTGCCCCATGGGTATGAGGGTCAAGGTCCTGAACATTCCAGTGCACGCATGGAACGCTTTCTGTCACTATGTGCAGAAGACAATATGCAGGTGATCAATCCCACCACACCAGCCAACCTCTTCCATGCCTTTCGCAGGCAGCTCAAGCGTGAGTTCCGGAAACCCCTGATCATCTTCACACCTAAAAGCCTGCTCAGGCACCCTGCCTGTGTTTCGCCCCTGGATGACTTCACAAAAGCTGGCTTTAAGGAAATCATTGAAGATGGTTCCGATCCCAAGAAGGTTAAAAGGGTGATCTTTTGCAACGGAAAAGTTTATTATGATCTCCTGGAGGAGAAACAAAAAGAGAATAGAGAAGATACAGCTATTATCAGGATCGAACAATTGTTTCCCTTGCCAATGACACAGATCAGGGGAATCATCGAAAAATATTCACCTGTCGAAGATTGGGTATGGGTACAGGAAGAACCTGTGAATATGGGAGCCTGGCCATTCCTTAGATTGCACTTTACTTCACTCGAACTCAGACTGGTAGCACGACCACCAAGCGGAAGCACTGCAACAGGATCCAGCAAGTTTCATCAGATACGGCAGCGGAAGATCATCGAAAAAGCCTATGGTGTGTGTGACTGCCCCATGGTTGACAACGAATGCCGAATGATCTGTATTGGTAACAGATGGCAATCGTTCAACGTAGAAGTAGATGAATTAGGAGAAGCAGAAGTAAATGCAGGCCATTTTAATGCTAAAAAACGTGTTAAAAAACTGCAGAAAAAATAGTAATTGACCTATGATCATAGAGATAAAAGTTCCCAGTCCGGGAGAATCCATCACCGAGGTACAGCTTGCCAGCTGGCTCGTGGAAGATGGTGAGCAAGTAGATAAGGACCAGGAGATTGCAGAGATCGATTCCGATAAGGCTACCCTGACCATCAGCGCTGAAGACAGCGGAAAGATCAGCCTCAAAGCTGAAGAAGGGGATAACCTGGGAATTGGGGCTGTAATAGCTACCATCGATACCGAAGCCAAAGGGAAAAAGAAAGAAAAGCCTGCCTCCGCTGAAGCGTCTGCAGACAAAGTAAAAGCCGAAGTGCCGGTGAAGGAGTCTCCAAAGAAAGAAGTTGTTGAAGAAAGCAATGTACATCTGTCACCACTGGCGAAGAAGCTGCTTCAGGAAAGTGGAAGTACAGAAAAGGAATTTGAGGACTTTTTTCGAAAATATAGGGCTGGCAAGAAAGATGTGGAGTTTTTCGTTTCCGAGCGTACCAATCAGGCTCCGTCCACAGCTACAGTACCATCTTCCAACTGGGGTGGGACACGTGATGCAGACCGTCAGAAGCTTACCAGATTGCGGATGAAGTTGTCGGAAAGGCTGGTTTCGGTTAAGAATGAAACTGCCATGCTTACCACCTTTAACGAGGTGAACATGACCCCGATCATGGAGATCCGCAAAAAATATAAAGACAGCTTCAAGGAAAAGTTTGGTGTAGGCCTTGGCTTCATGTCATTCTTTACCAAAGCCGTGACAATAGGGCTGCAGCACTTCCCAAAGGTGAATGCACAGATCTCCGGAAATGAGATGGTCATGCACAATTATGCCGATGTTGGCATCGCCGTGAGTGCTCCTAAGGGGCTAATGGTGCCGGTACTGCGAAATGCAGAGCAGATGAGCCTGGCCGATATCGAGGGTAGAATAAGGGAACTGGCCATCAAAGCAAGGGATGGAAAACTCAGTCTTGATGAAATGAAAGGCGGGACCTTCACCATTACTAATGGGGGTGTATTTGGATCTATGTTATCAACGCCCATCATCAATCCCCCGCAAAGTGCTATCCTGGGTATGCACAACATTGTTGAGCGCCCGATAGCCGTTAATGGCAAAGTAGAGATACACCCGATTATGTACCTGGCCCTGTCTTACGACCACCGAATTATAGATGGCAGTGAAGCCGTTGGCTTCCTTGTAAAGGTAAAAGAGGTGCTTGAAGACCCTACAAAAATGCTTCTGGGTGGTGAAGACGCTGCAAAGGCACTTCTGCAGTTATAATAAAGCATTATGCGTAAACAAACGGATTTTCTGATCATTGGTTCCGGCATTGCCGGTCTCATTTACGCCCTGAAAGTTGCTGATCACGGAAAGGTCTGTATACTGACCAAATCAGATGCAGAAGAAACGTCTACCAAATATGCCCAGGGTGGCATCGCTGCCGTGATGTACACTCCAGACACCTATGAGAAGCATATCATCGATACCATTGTTGCCGGTGACGGACTCAACAACAGGGAGATCGTGGAACTCACCATCAAGGAATCCACAGCCAGGATCAGGGAGTTGATCGAATGGGGAGCCCAGTTTGATAAGAATGCATCCGGCGAGTATGACCTGGCCCGCGAAGGGGGGCATTCAGAAAGCCGTGTTTTTCACCATAAAGATAGTACCGGGTTGGAGATAGAAAGGGCCTTACTAAATAAGATCGCAGAACATCCTGACATAGAGATGCTCGAAGATCATTTTGCCATCGACCTGATCACCCAGCATCACCTGGGGAAGGAAATCAACAGAAAAAACGAGGATATCAACTGCTACGGTGTTTATTCCATGGACCTGAAGAAGCAAGAGATCTGGACCATCCTGGCCAAGACCACCATGCTCGCAACAGGAGGAGCGGGAAATATTTACAGCAATACTACCAATCCATATGTTGCCACCGGCGATGGCATTGCGATGGCATACCGGGCTAAGGCGCAGGTTGAAAATATGGAGTTCATCCAGTTTCATCCTACTTCCTTATACAATCCCACTGAAAAGCCTGCCTTCCTCATCACGGAAGCCTTAAGGGGCTTTGGTGCTGTTCTCAAGACCCAGGATGGAAAAGAATTCATGCAGAAGTATGATAAGCGTGAATCATTAGCCCCGAGGGATATAGTAGCCAGGGCCATCGATAATGAGATGAAGCTTTCCGGTGATGATTTCGTATATCTGGATGCAACCCATCTCGACGAGGATGAGCTCTTCAAGAATTTTCCGCGTATTTACGCCAAATGCCTTACTGTCAACATCGATATTACCAAGGAGATGATTCCTGTAGTGCCCTCGGCACATTATATCTGCGGTGGGGTCAAGGTGGATGAATTTGCACGCAGTTCTATCACGAACCTGTATGCTTCAGGCGAATGTGCTTCAACAGGTTTACACGGTGCCAACAGGCTGGCATCGAATTCACTGCTCGAGTCGGCTGTGTTTTCACATCGCGCAAGCATGAATGCCATTGATTCCGCTGAAGAGATCAACTTCTGCGCGGATGTCCCCGACTGGGATGCTTCAGGTACTGTTTTAAATGAGGAAATGATCCTAATTACACAATCGCTTAAGGAGCTGAGGGCTTTGATGAGCAGCTATGTCGGCATCGTAAGGTCGAATCTGAGGCTGAGGCGGGCACTTGACAGGCTGGAGATCATATACCGGGAAACAGAAGAGCTATACGACAGGTCCATTCTTACTATAAATATCTGCGAGTTGAGGAATATGATCAATGTTGCTTACCTGGTGATCAAAATGGCCAACAAGCGGAAGGAAAGTCGTGGGCTACATTATTCTATCGACTACCCACGGGATGTCATTGATGGCAGTTCCATGCTGGTAAACAACCATAAAGCTGTTAAGAAATAAAGTTATGGCGCTTATCAAATCCGTAAAAGGGATATCACCTAAAATTGGTAAGGAATGCTTCCTTGCCGACAACGCCACCATTACCGGTGAGGTGCTCATGGGCGATCACTGCAGTGTGTGGTTTAATGCCGTAGTTCGGGGCGATGTTACGCATATTCATATTGGCAATAATGTAAATATCCAGGACGGTGTGTGTATACACGGGACTTATCAGAAAGCTCCCGTAGAGATCGGCAACAATGTGAGTATCGCTCACAATGCAGTGGTACATGGCTGTACCATTAAAGACAATGTGTTGATCGGGATGGGATCCATTATCATGGACCATGCCGTGATCGAGAGTAATTCTATCGTTGCAGCCGGCGCCCTTATCCCTAAAGGAACGGTAGTTGAATCAGGAAGTGTGTATGCAGGTGTACCTGCCCGCAAGATCAAAGACATTGACCAGGACCTGATCGTTGGCGAGATTGAACGCATCGCCAACAGCTACAATATGTATGCAAGCTGGTACAAATAGGTGTTGGGTTTTGGGGGTTGAGTGTTGAGTGTTGAGTG
>Ga0164313_10003644_pt1 | contig 13701 bp, 11 predicted proteins | sample GuaBasSedimGuay4_FD_113735 | JGI IMG/M metagenome (GOLD analysis project Ga0164313, IMG submission 113735) | Subseafloor sediment microbial communities from Guaymas Basin, Gulf of California, Mexico - Guay4, Core 4569-4, 0-3 cm | ecosystem: Environmental > Aquatic > Marine > Hydrothermal vents... | reverse complement strand
CTTTTACAATTGGTGTTAGTATGATCAATTCCTTTCCATCGAATTCATTCAGTAGCATGTCGATGATCTGTGTTTCGGAATATCGGACCATTTCTTCGCCAGAATTATAACTGTAAGCTCTGGCTGCACGTGCATACAGTAATCGAAGGAAATCGTAGATCTCGGTAACTGTTCCCACTGTACTTCGTGGGTTTTTACTTATGGTCTTTTGTTCAATGGCAATAACCGGACTCAGTCCTGTTATTTGGTCTACATCGGGTCGTTCTAAGTTCCCAAGAAATTGACGAGCGTAGCTGGAGAATGTCTCGATATAACGTCGTTGGCCTTCAGCGTAAATGGTGTCGAAAGCCAACGAAGATTTTCCACTTCCGCTTAACCCCGTTATCACAACCAGTTTTTCACGAGGAATTCGTACATCAATATTCTTGAGATTATGCTCACGAGCACCGATCACCTCTATGTATTGGTCTTCTGTCACTAAATTGAAATATGACTCCGAATGGAGGTCTATTTGTTACTTGCCGGAGTATTGAAATCCGGATCTGGGAGCTTAAGAACATACACCTTCCCTGAAGGATTCTGAAGGAAGGTATCCCTCAGCCATGGGTTGAGCAGTTTCAGTGTTTTGTAATTCGTGTTGTATGTGGAAGCGAGCAGCGTGAGGTCAGCTATGGACGAATCTACTTCAACGGTGTAAAAATTATATGGTGAGTAAAGATCCTTCTCTCTTAAATGAAATCCATATTGACTGGAATTGTTCAAGATCTCTTTAAGCGCTATGGTGCGGTATACATAACGCCCAGTCTCTTCGTTCAGAAGAAGGTCGTAGTAATTATTCACCTTTTGCCGATCAATTTGTTTTTGAAGCCCACTCATGCCCATATTGTACGACGCAGCGGCTAATGTCCAGCTTCCATATTTATCCTTGGCTTGCTTCAAGTACGAACAAGCGGCTCTTGTAGAAAGTTCAACATGGTATCTTTCATCAACTCCGGTTCTGATCTCAAGACCATATTCTTTTCCGGTTTCCCTCATGAATTGCCAAAACCCTGTTGCTCCAGCGGGGGATACGACGTTGGTCAATCCACTTTCTATCAAAGCCAAATATTTGAGATCATCTGGAACATTTTCCTCGGCAAGGATCTGTTCAATAACGGGGAACCATCGGTTAGCTCTTTTGTGTAACAAGATCGAACTGGATTGCCAATAGGTGTTCACTAGTAATTCTCGATCCAGTTTTTCTCTTACATCCAATTTCTCTAATGGCACGGTTTCACCGGCAAATATGAGGCCGGTAGGTAGATTGAGTGAAAAGATCTTATAGCTATTGTTGAAGTAGCGTTGATGCTCAGAATCTTCATCACCGTTCGAAACGGAAAAGCTCAGCAACTGCACTGTTAGATACGAGATGAGCAGAAATCCACTTGCAATAAGAACTCGATCGAACATTGATCGCATCTGTAATTTAGACTTTAGTTTGTTCATTTATTTGGTCTACTGATCTTGGTTGTAACGAACAATCCCGCAAATATCAATAATGCATATAAAGCGAATAAAAAGAAGTAGATGTTGTTCCACTCGTCAAAGAACTTTATCAACACGTAGCTGATGAATACGGAAACCAGAGATAGCCCTCCAAAACAAAGTGCTACTTGGCTGTCGGAAAGCCCTAAATAAGAAAGGTGGTGTGTAGTATGGTCTTTGCCACCTATAAATGGAGAATTGCCTCTGGCTAATCGATTGATCACCACAGTAGTGGTGTCGGCAATGGGTAATATGAAAACAATGATAGCAATTACGAATTGTTTTGTTGGATACAAATTTCCAGCAATATCTTCTGCATTCCAAAAAAAACGAATACCGACGAAGGCAAGAAAAATGCCCAGAAATTGTGAACCCGTATCTCCCATAAAAAGTTTAGAAGGGTTCCAGTTGTAAAACAAGAAGCCAGTGAGAGAGGCTAGTACACCGAGAAGAACAAAAAAGTCAAGATCACCAGTTGCTCCGTGCATATATAAATAGACCAACGCCGCTAGAATGATCCCGATCGATACAACAGTAGTAATTGCATCCATATTGTCCAACATATTAATTGAGTTCATCATGCCCACAACCCACAAAATGGTTATTAAATAATTGATCCATTGTGTTTGGAATAATTCAATGCAGGTACCCGTAGCGATCAGAATAACCCCGCACAATACTTGCACGCAAAATTTGAGAACCGGCCTTGTATTATAAGCATCATCTGCAAGGCCCATTATGAAAGCGATCGCTGTTGTAGTTAACAAACCAGTGAATGCACTGTTATCAGTGATGTTTCCGTCAACATAAAACGTGCTATATCCCGTAAAGGATAATAGGAAGATAATGTAGAAAGCAATGCCGCCTAATGCTGGTTTACTCTCCGCACTCCAACGTATTACCGGTCCTTGTTGGTCTCGTATTCCAAGGGTTCTACTGAAGCGAAGAAAGATACTGTTAATGAGCAATGAGAATACCACTGAACCGATGAAGAAAGCAGTGTAGATCGCAAATTGTCCAAGGCTAGCGTCCATTGTTAAAATACTGTATCGAGTTCCTTGAGAGGATTTGCTGATCTGTCCTTGTCTGAAATTATCGGGTCAATCACTTCCCAATCTATTCCCAATTCTTGATCATTCCAAAGAATTGAATTTTCTGAGCTTCTATTATAAAAAGAAGAGCATTTATATGAGAAAATGGTATTGTCCTCTCTAGTAACAAAGCCATGAGCAAAACCTGCAGGAATGAAGAGCAAATGTTTGTTTTGTTCCGAAAGTTCAACCTTAATGTGTTTTCCGAATGTCGGACTTCCCGAACGTATATCAACACACACATCTGTAACTCTTCCCTTAATTACTCTGACAAGTTTGGCCTGTTCGAAAGGAGCTTCTTGAAAATGCAAACCTCTTAGTACATCTTTAGAGGATAACGATTCATTGTCCTGAACAAAGTCGATACTGAATCCAAGCGTGTTCTCAAGGATTTCTTTGTTATACGATTCGTAGAAATAACCACGGTCATCGTTGAAGACTTTTGGTTTGAGCAGGACCAGCCCTTGTATCTCGAGTTCAATGATTTCCACAAATAATTAATTTTTCTTTATGGATGAAAAGATCCTAGATCGTTTTTTCTTATCGCGAGGGCTTTTCTCTTCATAATATCCATAGCCGCCATCACCATATCCATACCCGTATCCATACCCATATCCATACCCGTATCCATAACTATACCCATATTTGTTTCGATCAATATCGACGCCATTCAAGATCACAGCGAGCTTAGTGAATTTGTGTTCATTTATCAACCGATCTGCATTTTGAACAAATTGTTTCTTGGAGTAATCAGATCGGAAAATGTATATCGGATAATCTGCTTTTTGGATCATAGTAATTCCGTCTGTCACCAAACCTACAGGTGGATTATCTATCAATATAACATCGTATGATTTCTTTAATGTATCCAGAAGTTCATCCATTTTTCCACCTATGATAAGCTCGGAAGGGTTGGGAGGAATAGGGCCTGCAGTAATGAAATCCAGATTGTTCAAATTGCTGTGCTGTATACAATCTTCAATATTGTCTTTTCCGATCAATAGGGTGCTCATTCCCTTAATGTTGTCAACCCCAAAGCCCAAATGTATTTTGGGCTTTCTCATATCAAGATCAAGAACGATCACCTTCTTGTTTGAAAAGGATATGATTCCAGCAAGATTAATTACTACAAACGTTTTACCCTCGCCCGATATAGTAGAGGTTACTGCAACCACTTTTGGGCCTGGGGAATTGTCAACGAACTGAAGGTTCGTCCTGATCGTCCTAAAAGACTCTGCAATAAGCGATTTGGGATTTTTATCTACAAGCAATTGAGATATTGGGATCTCCTTTTTATACTTTGGTATCATTCCCAAAATGCCGATCGATGCATTGCTTTGTTTCGAAATGTCGATCAAAGATGTTATGTTATTATGGAATAAGTATTTAATTACAATAATCAAGAGGCTTAGCAAAACACCAGTCATAATAAATGAAATATAAATCACATTTCTCCTAGGTGAAATTGGAGATTGAGGCCTTATAGGTTCCTCAAGTATTCGATTTTCCGGAACAAAACCTGCTAGACTGATGCGATACTCAATGTCCTTTTCAAGAAGCTTTGTGTAGTATTTCTCATTTATATTGAATAAACGTTGAATTCTGGAATATTCTAATTCCTTAGCAGGCAATCCGAAAAAATTACTTTCAAACTCGTCGAGTTGACTCTGAATATTCTTTTTACGCTCACCAACCCTTTTGTTTAAGGTTTTAATGCTTTCGATTATTAGTCTTTTCTGGATCTGGATCTGATACTCTAAAGCACGAACACGTTCATTTGCTTTAGTTACTTCAAAGTAAATTTCTTCCCTTTCCAAAAGGAGAGAGTGTAGGTCGCCGATCAGTTCGGATAGTGTGTTTTCATAGTTTGTTCCTACGAGTAAGGGAATAAGATTATAGACGTCTATTTCCTCAAACGGTCTATCCGTGCTTTTTTCTATTTCTTCAAGTAGTTTTTGTTCGATGTCAAGTTCCAATAATTCATTCTCACGTTCATTCAGCCTTTCAATGTAAATGCTACTCATATCCCGCATGTCATTTACTCGGTTTTCTTTTTGAAATGATTGAAGGAGAGTTTCGCTAGCTTTTAATTTCTCAAAGACCGTGTCTCTTTGATCATCTATAAACTTAAGAATGCTTTCAGCACTTTTGCTTCTACGTTCCAAGTCATAAAGTATGAACCTATCCGCTAAGGCCTGAACAAGGTCTTTTGCCAGATTTGGATTATTATCTATACAAGAGATTGATATCGTTTTTGCATTTGAATTCAAGATCTGGATAGAAAATTTGCCAGCGTATCGATTCGTGAGAGTGTTTATATTATTGAATTTAAAATAGAATATATTCTCACCTTTGAGTTGTTCAAGTGATTCTTTTCTTCTAATAAATATTCTGCAATCAAAGTGATCTGTGCGTACATGGTCCCCTATACCGAATTTGTATTTGTACTCTCTGCCTCTTAAGGCATATGATAATTCTAGTTGATCTTGATCAAGAAAAGTTATATATACGGGTTGGTTAAGGATAGTTGAGTCATGAACAGAAACAGCTTCTAATAAGTATGAATTATATAAGTAGTGCTCAAATGTCAATATATTCCCTTTTGTAAAATAACTTACTTCAAGAGGTAAGGTTTCAATTGACTTTTTAATAAGATATTTAGAACGAAGCAGCTCAATTTCTGCGAGTATGCTTCCTTCTTCATAGATATTTCCAACATTTAAAACCTTAGTAGCATTGTCACTTTTGCTTAGCTGTAATACCGCGCTAGATTTGTATACGGGTGCTGTGTATTTTAAATATAAGTATGCTGATGCTAAACCTAAAGTAGTACATAAAAAAACCCAGACCAAGGACCGTTTTACAATATGAATAAAAAGGCCAAGGTCAAAATCATTGCTGAAATTGGTTATCCGTTCCCGGTAATTCTCAACATTATGTACCTGATGTGTGTCGTTATTAAGCACTGATCTATTATTCGAAAGACTTAATTAAACCGATCACTAAAACTGTTGTGGTCAGTAGTGTTATTATAGGTGTTAAGTCATAAAGTAATTCTCTTGCCAATTCTGGGTTTGGTTCTACATAGATTATATCATCTGCCTGTGCAACCATATCTCCCCACTCCAAACCTTCAATTACTGAGAGGTCGAAAAAATAGACATCTCGGCCTCCTTCTTTATTCCTTCTGATCAATTTGACCTTGGAAGCATTACCACGTTTTGGAATTCCCCCAGATGCCCCGAGCACTTCCATTATTGTAGTGTTATTATTTTGCAAAGGAACCACCTTTGCGAGGCCTCCTTCTCCTGGAAAAATGGTTACCCGCCTGTTGATCACGTTAAGTTGCACAAATGGCTTGTTGTAGAATTCGACGTATTTTTCTTCAAGATAAAGCTCAGCTTGCCTGACAGTTAATCCACCCACTTTAACCCGACCAAGAATTGGAAGTTTTGCATATCCATCATGCTCTACTAAATAGGTAACGTTCAGGCGGTCATTAACTCCTCGCGCATTTTGTCCTGAAGACACAATGTCTACGATCTTAAACCCATCATTGGAAAAGAGTCGGAACATTAAGAAATCATTGGGCTGTACCTTGAATTGAGGGTCCACTGTATCTGGCTTCGAGGCGAACTCATAATCTTTCGGAGTCTTAAGCATGATATCCTTGTTGATGGTACAACTTGGTACCAACACAACTATGAGCGCAAATAGTAGCGCAAACTGGATCATCTTCCTCATTTCCCGAAATGGTTTAGGCAAAAATAGAATATTCAGAACCTGATCAGTTCAGAAGACTGTAGTATAAGGAAGACATATCATCCACTAATCTGGTATAATGGAATTTTTCCTTTACATGTTCCCAGCCTTGTTTGCCCAATTTTGAACGAAGTTCATCATCATTCACTAACGATAATATGTTGTTGACCAATTCTACATGATCATCAGTGGAACTCAACAATGCTGTCTTATTGGGAATAACAATATTTTCAACACCACCCACTTTTGTAGATACGATGGGTTTGTTGGCAGCTTGTGCTTCAATTAAACTTACAGGAGTGCCTTCATTTCTAGATGTAAGAGTGATAATATCGAGGCCTGCATTCACAACATCAACGTTCTTTATCCACGAGGTAAAAGTCAATAGCGCCTTGTTCTGAGTTGAATTCTGATCCGCAAAGGTCAGATCGAGATCTCGTGCTCGATTCTCAAGATTATTACGTTCTTCACCATCACCTACTATAAATGCGCGAATTGGGCGCTCTGTGCGTTGACTTACTTCTTTGATAGCCTGAAGGAAAAGTTCGTGGTTCTTAATAGGAACTAAGCGGCCTATAATTCCAATTGCTATTTCGTGTTCGCCCACATTATATGCTCTTCGAAATTCTTCTCGCTTCCTCCCTAATTCCTGTTGAAAACGTTGAAGATCGAAACCCAATGGGATCACAGATACTTTATCCGCAGAACAGATCTTATATTGATTCACCAATTCATCTTTCTGACTTTCGCTAATGGCTACAATACGCGAAGTTCGTTTGGCCAAATAGCGTTCAATATTCTTGTAAAGATTGGTTTTTACACTGTTGAAGTACGAGTGGAATACATGACCATGGAATGTGTGCACAACCACCGATACTTTCATCTCATTTGCGGCAAGACGACCAATAGCCCCAGCTTTTGACGCGTGTGTGTGAACAATGTCCGGCTTGAATTCGCGGATCATCTGTTTGATCTTCTTGTAAGCCATTCGATCACTTACCGGATCAACTTCTCTTTTCATTTCGGGAACTATGGTAGGTTTCAATGAAAGAGCGTCCAATATGTGATCTGAAGTATCTTCCGTCTTATCTATAGCACCACCAACTAGTTTGGTCTCGAATTCAGGATGCATGTACTTCGAAAGGTAAGCCGCGTTGTAGGTCGGGCCTCCTAGATTAAAACGATTAAGTATGCGCAGTACTCTTGGCATCTAATGATATCTGCTCGTTAATTCGGTTGGCGAAGGTACGGGTTCTTTCCACTCATTAATCGTAATTGGAGTCTATTACGTTCTTCTGCCACCACCTTTGAAAGACGAGCAGAGCATAGATGGTTGCCTGTTTATCGTCGCCTTGCCGATCTTTCAGGGCAATTAATAGTCCATTGACCGTCTTCGGGTCTAGAATACCTTGTTCATTGATCTGTTCAAAAGAAAAAAGGTCTTCAATTTCAGAGAAAAGATCTGTTTGGAACCATTTAAGTAACGGAACTTCAAAGCCTTGTTTGGATCTGTTGAATACGTGATCCGGCAATCGCCCTTTATATGCTGAACGCAGGATGGACTTGAGTTCTCCATTCCCGAATTTTTTAGATGCGGGAAGGCCGTTAGCGAATTCAACTACTTCATGATCCAAGAAGGGTGTTCTAACTTCCAGTCCATGGGCCATGCTCATGCTATCAACTTTCTTAAGCATGTCGTTTGGCAGAACATTCATAACATCATTCAGCAGTATTTCATTTAATTCACTCGGATATTCAAATGCCATTGACGAGAGCAAACGTTGAGTTATTTCTTCCTTGGGTGGGTGAGATAAGAAGTCAAGAGCCTTGCTTTGCTCAGTAAAGGAGGCTAAAAACCAATACCTTTCTTTTGGCTCCAAACTGGCACTACTTGCAAATCGATCAAGTTTTCTGAACAGATCACCGCTTTTGGAACCTCGTGATCCTTTCAATGCTTTCCATACAGGACCAAATGCTCGAATTCCTGCTACCCCGAGGCCACCTTTGGATATCTTGTATTCTGCTAAGTGTTTGTTGTAGCCACTAAATACTTCATCAGCGCCATCACCACTAAGTGCCACGGTAACGTGTTTTCTAGTTTCCTTACTCAAAACATATACTGGTATTGCGGAGCTGTCGGCGAACGGTTCATCAAGTTGGTCTATAACATTGAAGAACTCGTTCTTAAGGTCATCTTCTCTAATGTGAAAGGATGTGTGGTCTGATCCGATGTGTTTTGCAACTTCTTCTGCGTATCGACTTTCGTCATATTTGGAATGATCAGGAAATCCGATCGAAAAGGTTTTGAACCCTTTGACTTTTTTGGAAGCAATTGATGCGATTATTGAGGAATCCACACCTCCACTAAGAAAGGATCCTAGAGGAACATCCGAAACGAGCCTTCGTTCTACGGATCTATCTAGCAGTTCTCGTAGATCATTGTTGTGATCCTTACTTCGAACGGACTCATTTTTAGCGGTTCTTGGGTCATAATAACGTGACACTTTGGCGCCATTTTTATTAACTCTAACAGTGTGCCCAGGAAGAAGCTTTTGACAATTATTGAAGATGGTCCAAGGTGCGGGTATGTACGTCAATTGAAGGTAAATGGCCAAAGAAGATCTATCTAGTTCTTTGTCAATTCCTAATGCCATCATTGCTTTCATTTCGCTAGCAAAATGGAAATGGTCATTTTGCTCAGCCCAATACAATGGCTTTATTCCGTATCGATCTCGTGCTAGAAAAAGCGACTCTTCTTTACGGTCGTAAATTCCAAAGGCGAAAAAGCCGTTGAGTTCATCTAGGATATTATTTCCATACTCGATATATCCCTTAAGCAAAACCTCCGTGTCCGTTTCGGAATGGAATTGATGACCACGATCCAGAAGTTTCTTACGGATCTCTTTAAAGTTGTAGATCTCACCATTAAAGGTAATCGTATAACGACCATTTTCGTCTGAAAACGGCTGTTTTCCGGCATCGGAAGTATCGATTATCGAGAGGCGACGATGTCCTAATCCTACTGGACCGGAAACAAATTTCCCCTCGCCATCTGGACCACGATGGGCCAAAGATGATATTGCACGACCTAGCTCGCCATTATCCTCATATGGACCGTTGAAATTGAAAGAACCAACTATACCACACATGGTCGTAAGACGAAAAAATACGGCTTAGCTGCCAATAAACCCACTAAAGATGTATCACTTCGCCATAGGCGGCAGCTGCAGCTTCCATAATAGCCTCGCTCATGGTCGGGTGGGGGTGAACTGTTTTGATGATCTCGTGCCCCGTAGTTTCCAATTTTCTTATCGAAACGATCTCAGCGATCATTTCAGTAACGTTCGCACCTATCAAATGTCCGCCGAGTAATTCACCATATTTAGCATCGAAGATCAGTTTTACAAAACCATCTTTATGACCGGCAGCACTGGCTTTCCCAGAAGCAGAGAATGGGAATTTTCCAACTTTGACATCAAAGCCAGCATCTTTGGCTGCTTTCTCTGTTAAACCAACAGATGCAATTTCTGGTGAGCAATATGTACATCCGGGAATATTTCCGTAATCCAACGGCTCAGGAGTGTGTCCGGCGATCTTCTCAACACAAATAATGCCTTCTGCAGAAGCAACATGTGCCAGAGCTGGGCCCGGAATGCAATCTCCAATTGAATAATATCCTGGAATGTTCGTTGAGTAGAATTCGTCAACTAGAATTCGACCTTTGTCTGTAACAATACCAACGTCTTCAAGTCCAATATTCTCAATATTTGCTGCAATACCAACTGCTGAAAGCACCACATCACATTCAATAATTTCTTCTCCTTTCTTGGTCTTCACCGAAACTTTACATCCACTGCCCTTGGTATCGACAGCAGTCACTTCAGAATTCAACATGATCTTCATGCCTTTCTTTTTGAACGTCCGTTCTAGCTGCTTGCTCACTTCGTCATCTTCAACAGGAACGATCTGCGGAAGAAACTCCACGATCGTGATCTCTGTTCCAAGTGTCCCAAAGAAGTATGCGAATTCTACACCGATGGCACCAGAACCAACAACCACCATTTTCTTAGGTAATTTGTCCATTACCAATGCTTCGCGATAACCAATTATCTTTTTACCATCTTGCTTCAATGCAGGTAATTCGCGAGAACGAGCCCCAGTAGCCACAATGATGTTATCGGCGTTATATTCGGTCGTTTTACCGTTATCATCTTCAACCGCTACTTTTTTACCTGGTAATACCTTTCCGCTACCTTTTAGAACATCTATCTTATTCTTCTTCATTAAGAATTCGATGCCTTTGCTCATTCCGTTCGCAACATCACGGCTTCTGGACACCATGCTTTTTAGATCCGCTTTGGGTGAAGAAAGTGTGATACCATATTCTTCAGCATGCTGAATGTATTCGAAAACATTGGCGCTTTTCAAGAGTGCTTTGGTCGGAATACAGCCCCAATTCAGGCAGATCCCTCCTAATTCATTCCGCTCTACAATGGCTGTTTTAAGGCCTAACTGGGAAGCCCGGATCGCGGCTACATAGCCTCCAGGTCCACTTCCAACAATGATAAGATCGTACTTCATTTAATGACTTATTTCAAGGAGGCCGAAATTAGGAGATCGTGCGATAAGTTGGCGCTATTCGAACTAAGCAATTGAACCGATCCCATTGTCTATTTTCAGCGGGTTAAGCAAGCCCAATAATGGAAGAAGACAGAACATTGAACAGCAAGGAAAGAAAGATCCCACAATTTCTATCTATCCTACTCACTCTTTCTCTTATTAATGCAGCGGCTGCATTATTTTTTCTAGTAACATCTATTGGTGATGATCCTACGCTAACAATGGAGATATTGGTGGAAAGAGTTAATGATCAGATAGATGCTCAACCAGAGGAGGCTCCTGAATGGGTGCGAATAGATATTCAAGATTTTAGCGATAATTATTTAGCTAATTATCGGATCAACAGAGCTCTGGACACTGCGTATTATTTGGTGCTTTTGCCTTCTCTTTTGTTGATGTACCGAAAACGGATCATTGGATACTATATTTATGTAGCAACCCAAGTAGTAGGAGTGCTCTATGTGCCGTTTATGTATGGAAACAATGCATACGCTTGGTTCATGTTCGGTATGTTCAGCTGTACAGCAGTTTTGTTCATCGTGCTCTATTCGTTGAATAGAAGATACTTAAGCTGATCAGGCCAAAGCGATCGCCGATATTTCGACATTCACTTCTTTCGGAAGCGTTTTAACTGCAACTGCTTCACGCGCAGGAGGAGCATCGGTAAAATACTCTGCATAGACATTATTGACAACGGCATAGTGGGCCATGTCACTTAGGAAAATGCTGCACTTAACCACCTTACTTAAACTGCTACCTGCAGCCTTTAGAACTGCTGATAAATTTTTTAGTACTTGCCGGGTTTCGCTGTCAATATCTGAAATGACAAGTTCATTCGAAGTGGGGTCAAGAGCAATTTGGCCGCTTAAATAGATCATGCCATTGGCTTCAATTGCTTGGCTATATGGACCAATTGCAGCTGGAGCATTTTCCGTTTGTATAACTTTTTTCATTCTATGCATTGTATGTCTTAAGAAGTACAAGGATATACCGATCTGCTTGTTATTAGCTTTGCCCGATCAAAGAAATGAAGAAGAGACCGAAAATATTAGTCACCAACGACGATGGCATTTTTGCACCTGGAATTCGTGCATTAGTGGATGTGATGAAAGAGATAGGAGATGTACTTGTCGTAGCTCCGGATAGGCCACAAAGCGGAATGGGTCACGCCATTACAGTATCGGATCTATTGCGTCTTCGCAAAGTGGATTTTAATGAAGGTGTTGAGGCGTATAGTTGCAGCGGTACTCCGGTTGATTGCGTGAAGTTGGCCATTTACCAAGTGCTGAAAGGAAAACCGGATCTTTTGGTAAGTGGAATCAATCATGGTCCGAATAATTCTATCAACGTGCTCTATTCGGGCACAATGTCTGCAGCTGTTGAAGGGGCTTTAGAGAGCATTCCTTCGATAGGATTCTCTCTGATGGATCATAGTTTAGATGCCGATATGAGCGAGAGCAAACCCATCGTGCGACGCGTCGCTGAAAGCGCTTTGGATAATGGAATTCCAGAAGGTTCTTGTTTGAATGTGAATATTCCAGCTGTGCGGGCAACCGAAATGAAAGGGATAAGGATCTGTAGACAAGCAAAAGCTTTTTGGGAAGATGATTTTGAAGCGCGAACGGATCCTTTCGGTTCCGAATATTATTGGTTACGAGGCGAATTCAAGAATTACGATAAAGGAGAGGATACAGATGTTTGGGCCTTGGATCATAATTATGTTTCTGTTGTACCGATCCAATATGACATGACGGCTCACCACGATATAGTTACACTTAATAATTGGGACATTTGAATTGGCGCATGCAGCAAACAATGCTGGGAGTTCTGATCGGAATTCTGGGGAATCTTATCGGTTTTTTTCTCTTTGCGGCGATCGTAATGTTTTATCACAATGTAGATTTTCATATATTCTATAACGTCCTTTATTTAGGAAGCGATCAATTTAAAGCGAATATTATTTCTGGAGCGATCCTGGTGAATATCATCCTGTTCTTCATTTTCATGCGAAAGGGTAAAGACGAGCTCAATCGAGGCTTGATCGTTGTTGTCCTTTTCACAGTAATGGCTATCGTCTATTACTACGAATGAAGTTATACATTATAGCTGGGGAGGCAAGTGGAGATCTTCATGGAGGCAATCTTATCAAAGCATTAAAGCAAAGATCAGAAGGTCTTGAAATTAGAGCTTGGGGTGGAGACTTAATGGAAGCACAAGGCGCTGATCTTATTAAGCATTATAGAGATCTGGCTTTTATGGGGTTTGTAGAAGTGGCCATGAATCTGCGAACCATCCTTCGTAACATGGACTTCTGTAAGAAAGACATTCTCGAATGGAAACCTGACGCGGTCGTTCTGATCGATTACCCAGGGTTCAATCTTCGAATTGCTGAATTCGCGCATAAGGCTGGCATTAAAGTGATATACTATATCTCGCCTCAGGTGTGGGCATGGAAGCGTTCGCGCGTGCACAAGATCAAACGTTTTGTAGATCAAATGTTAGTGATCCTTCCCTTTGAAAAAGAATTCTATGCTGAATACGATTATGATGTGATCGATGTGGGGCACCCGCTACTGGATGCTATTGGAACGCTCCATGAAATATCAGATAAAAGAGAAGATAGGACCATTGCTTTGTTGCCAGGAAGTCGCTTGCAGGAAGTGCGTAAAATGTTAGGAGTTATGCTCACCATCGTGCCTAGATT
>Ga0164313_10003643_pt1 | contig 13701 bp, 8 predicted proteins | sample GuaBasSedimGuay4_FD_113735 | JGI IMG/M metagenome (GOLD analysis project Ga0164313, IMG submission 113735) | Subseafloor sediment microbial communities from Guaymas Basin, Gulf of California, Mexico - Guay4, Core 4569-4, 0-3 cm | ecosystem: Environmental > Aquatic > Marine > Hydrothermal vents >... | reverse complement strand
TGTTGGAGTCATTTATTTACAGTTGGGCCTGGAAGGGGAGAAACCAAAACCAAAATTGGACAAATCTTAAAGAGCGGATAAAAAAATATGAATCATTTAAAAAGGCCGGTCGTTTAACAACAGCTCTGTCTTATCTGGATCCATCTCGGAAAGAAGTGAAAGATGATGCTTACTGGGCATTCAGTGCGGCCAGATTGCTGGAAATAATCTGGTGGTCCAATTTGGGAAATACCGGTGCGGAACGACTTTATCAGGCCCACATGGGTAAAAGCCTGCAGCCTCTACAGGAAGTAGACCAAATTGCGTACAGAACTTTTGAAAATGGGATAATAGTTTTGAATGATGGCGTGGAAAATAAAGCAGTTACAATAAGCCTTCCCTCTGAGTTTCATCACAAAAAACTCATAGATTTATATGATGGGAAAAAACGAGTAAAAGTTGTTAATGATCATATAGAGGTTACCGTTCCCAGGCAGGGGGCAAGAATATATCTCGTAATGAATTGACAAATGATTGTGAACTATTAAACCATGTTGCTTTATGAATAAAATTACAGTGATCTTCGCATTAGTCCTAACCCTGGGATTGGCTTCAAAGCCCGCAGCTCAGGAGATAACCATTGAACCAACGGAAGGAAATCCGCACAATATGATGAGCCAATATCTTCTCAACCATGCCCGGGATGCATGGAAACAATGGCAAACAGATTTTGAGACTATTAAAACACCTGAGCAAATCGCCGCTTACCAGCGACAAATGCGCACACTATTTCTGGAAAAACTGGGTGGATTTCCGGAACGGACACCGCTCAATGCGCAAGTTACGGGTATGTTAAAACGTCAGGGATACAGAGTGGAAAAGGTCTTGTTTGAAAGCAGGCCGGATTTTCATGTAAGCGGTATCCTTTTTATTCCGGAATCTTCAAAATGGTCCGGTCCATATCCCGGCGTACTTGTGCCTTGCGGACATACGTTAGATGCAAAGGCATATAACCCCTATCAGTCCATGGGTGCATTGTTAGCGCTCAATGGAATGGTGGCACTGGTTTATGATCCAGTTGACCAGGGTGAGCGAATGCAACTCCTCGACGATAACGCCGAATACCTAATGTGGGGCACCAAGGGTCACACCATGGCCGGGATCGGCTGTATTCCGCTGGGAATAAATACTGCTACCTATGAGATTTGGGATGGTATGCGGGGCATTGATTATCTTCAGTCAAGGCCGGAAGTTGATCCTGAACGCATCGGAATTACCGGCAACAGCGGAGGTGGCACCCAGACTTCTATGCTGATGGCCCTGGATGATCGAATCAAAGCAGCTGCACCCAGTTGTTATCTTAATCATGTGGCACGACAGTTGGCAACTGCTGCGGGTGATGCGGAGCAAAATATCTATGGACAACTTGGGCAGGGACCGGACCATGCTGACTTCGTCATGATGCGGGCGCCGAGCCCGGTACTGATATGTGCTGCAACTGAGGATTTCTTTGATGTCCACGCTACCTGGGAGACTTTTCGTTTTGCCAAACGCCGCTTTACTATGATGGGGCAGGCAGAGAAAGTAAATATTCTTGAGAATGATGCCGGGCATAATTATAACCGGACTCAACGGGAAGGCATTGTCCGTTGGATGGCAAAGTGGCTACAACAACGCGTGGAAACGATTACCGAACCTGATATCGGGTTATTTTCAGAAGAAGAGCTTTTTTGCACACCACAAGGACAAGTTATGCTGCTGCCCGGGGAACGTTCCATCTACGATCTCAATGCGGAGTTTGAAAAACAAATCGCTGAGAAAAGAGCAAGCCGGTTTTCGCAAATGAGCACAGTGGAATTTCAGGCGATTGTTCGGGCTATTGCCGGCATCAGACCACTTGAAGAACTCCCTGATCTACAAGTGGAAGAAAATTTGAAAGAACAGACCGACGCTGGCATAATCTACCGCTACACCATTCGGCCTGAAGACGGGATCTGGCTGCCGGCTGTGCTGTATGCGCCGGCAAAAGTAAAAGGGACACCTGTGCTCCTGTTGCATGAAGATGGAAAAAATGCTGTTGCTGAAGAAGCCCGGAGCCTTATGAAATCAGGGCAAGCTGTCCTTACCGTTGACCTGCGGGGCAATGGTGAAACACAACAAACCGAACAATCAGATTATGGAAAACAGATCGGGACCGACTGGAAAGATTACTTTAAAGCCTATGTGTTAGGCCGGTCTTATGTGGGTATGCGCGCAGAAGATATCCTTGTCTGTGCCCGCTGGCTGGCAGCACAACATAAAACTGAATCGGTAGTGATACGCGTTACAGGCAATATCGGAGTTCCTGCATTGCACGCCGCTGCTATGGAGCCACAGCTTGTGGAGACGTTACACATGGATCAGACGCTGGCCTCCTGGCAATATGTCGTACATCAGAGCCCTACATATAATCAATTGATCAATACCGTTCATGGAGCATTGCGCTCCTATGACCTGCCCGATCTTACAGCATTACTTAAGCACAAGCTCACCATTACCCGGCCGCTTGATGCACAAGGCAACCAAATTGAGGAAAAGTAATGTATTTATAGTTATTATGAAAAACACAATAATCTTATTCATTATTATTTTTGGATTGTTTCCTGGAACAATTAAAATTGCTGCACAAGATGTTAATTTGAGGCAAAAAGAATACGCTTCCGGCAGCAAAAATGATGCTTTGAAATGGCAAATTGAATTGCGGGGCCAGCTTTTTAGTTTATTTAAAATGGATGATCTTATTACAGATCAGGAAAAACCGGTAATAGGTCCTTCTGTTCTAAAAACTAAAGATAGAACCAATTATGTCATCAAAGAACTTGAAATTAATTCCACTTCAACACGTAGAATTAAGATCATAATAACAATTCCCAAAACTAAAAAAGGGAATTTACCGGCTGTAGTGTGTATCGCTGGTCATGGAGATAATAGGTACTCTGTCTACGAAAAAGAATCCATATATCATGGTTTTGCTAGAGAATTGGCAAAGAAAGAAATTATTACGATTTCCGCAGATGTAGGCCAGCATAATGTCTATGAGCCAAATCGAATACTCATGGGTGAGAGGTTATGGGATTTGATGCGGTGTGTGGATTATCTGAGATCTCTTCCTATAGTTGATAAATCGAGAATTGGATGTGCCGGCCTGTCTCTGGGTGGAGAGATGGCTATGTGGTTGGGGTCGATGGATGAAAGGATTAAAGTAACAGTGAGCGCAGGATTCCTGACTTATATGGATCAAATGGAACAGAACCATTGCATGTGCTGGAAATTTGACGGACTTCGTGAATTGGTAGACTATCCTGATATATATTCTCTAATCGCTCCACGCTTCCTTCAATGTCAAAATGGCTTGAAGGAACCTCCCACAGGTTTTACACCTAAACTTGCAGAAGAAGCTTTAAAAGAGATTAAATCTATTTATATGGATTATAAAAAGGAGGATAATGTTGAGATTGTGATCCATGAAGGAGGGCATGAGATTGCACTTCAGGAGTTACTTGATTTTTTTAAAGAACATTTATAGAGAGTGATAAGCCCACAATGCTAAAATAATTGACTGAATTAAGTTGAATAAAAAAGAGCAATAATGTGCAAAAAGTAAGGTTCAGAGTTGAATTAAATTGGCCCTAATAGAATAGATTTTATGAAACATTTATTAATTTCTTTATACTTAGGATTTGTTCTCTTTGCTTCCTGTCAAAACAGGAACTCAAAAGATAGCAGTCAAGGAGGGAAGTTCAATGAGATTCTTCCTCAGATAAATATGATTCAAACCAGGTTACATACATCTTCCAATTTTGTCATTGGTCAAACATCTCATGGACCGGTTTTTGTTGTTCAGGGTGATTATTTCGAAAATCAAAAAAAATCAGCCTCAATTGAAGCGTATAATCCTCAGGGGAAACCCCTATGGAATAACCAGAAACAATCTGATCAACACGATTTTGGAGCAGGCGCTTACGTCCATTGGGTTGATAAATCCGGCTTGAATCATCCTGTTGTCACTTACTCTTATGTGCCTAAGCCCAAAGAGATGAAAGGAGGCGTGGTTTTTGTGAATGCGAATGATGGTTCTACTATTCACGAGCTATCAAATAATGCGCATTTTGGGAATAACAATTCTCTTCTGTTTGATTTCAATAAAGATGGTTTGACAGATTATCTTTATGCAGATTTGGCAACAATCTCTGCAATCCAACTTTCCAATTTTCAAAAGGAATGGACTTTTCAGGATGGAGTTCGATTCTGCTGGAGCCTCCCTGCTCTGTTTGAATTAAAGCATGATCAAAATCCAATTATTTACTTTGGAAGTGAATATGATAGCAATGATGGTTTATCCTCTTTTCTTGCGATTGATTTAAAAGGAAATAGAATTTGGAAAAGCAGTGGCCATGTGGAAGATTTAGGCTCGACTCCTGTATTTATTGCAGATATTGATGGTGATGGAACGAAAGAAATTCTAAAAGTGGGACTTGATCTTGAGCACCACAATAAACAAAAGTGGAACCATATGTATGTTTTCAATACCGATGGTGAATTAATCTCAAAATGCGAACTTGGGTTTACAGGAATCGCTATTGGTGATGTTGACGGAGATGGGCGCCTGGAAGGTGTGGGAATATCCAACACGCGCGATGGAGGCTTGAATGGGCTCAAGGAAATTCGCTGCATTGAACTTTCTACTGGTAAGTTGGAATGGTCAGTACCTGTCGAAAGAGCTTATCTGGATTGCAATTCTCCCGTGATGGCAGATATCAACGACGATGGTTATCTGGAAGCAATTGTTGGAACCGGAAATCCAGCAGGTTATGGAAGATTACCAAACAGTGAGCCTTGGGGAGATATTTATGTTGTCTCTCATCAGGGAGAAATATTGAAAAGACAAGAACTCATGGGCCGGCCTGTGAACATGGGGATCTGTGATTACAACCAAGATGGTATAAGTGAGTTCATCGTAGTTGTGGATGGTAAACCGGGATGGATCAATATATACTCAACAAAGGCAAAAGCAAAACAAATCGACTGGCCTGTTCCATTCGGAAATGCTGAAAGAAGCGGAACACATTCTTATTGATTTCTACGGTTTATTTTGCTTATAAAATTCCTTCTCAAATCAAGTTTTGAAAAATATAATTTTAAAATAGAACAATATGAAAAACAGGCGAAGAGATTTTCTTAAAGTGGCCGGACTTACCAGCATTGGGATGTTGGGCGCCAATAGTTCAATGGGCGATTCTTTTACATCAGACAAAGGTGGTGGTGAAAAATATGTAAAGCAGATTAAAAAACTTGAGCAATCACATGTACAGCATTTCAATATGTCGGGCTATGCAGCTCCCAAAATAGAAACAGTTCGAATTGGGGTTATAGGTCTGGGACAACGTGGCCCTGCACATGTGAAGACTATGAGCCGTATAGAAGGAGTTGAAATAAAAGCCTTATGTGATCTTCGGCCGGAAAAAGCCATAGCTGCAAAAAAACTATTGGAAAACACAGACGATAATCCAGAATTATATTCCGGTTCGGAAGATGAATGGAAAAAGCTTTGTCAGCGTAAAGATTTAGATTTAATAATTATCACAACACCATGGTATATGCATGCTGAAATGGCAGTGTACGCCATGGAACAAGGTAAGCATGTAGCATCAGAGGTTCCTGCTGCCGGAACTGTTGAAGAAGCATGGAAGTTGGTTGAAACTGCGGAGCGAATGCGAAAACACTGTATGATGCTTGAGAACTATTCTTATTTTACATTTCAATTGTTGATGCTCAGCATGGCAAGGCAAGGTTTTTTTGGAGAAATTGTTCATGGAGATTGTGCATATAATACAAGTAAAATGGGCAATAACTTCAACAAAAATTTGTATTGGAACATGTGGTGGTTACGGCAGTATGGCTCTCGTAAAGGGAATATTTATCCGACGCATGGCTTAGGACCGGTCGCCCAAATGATGGACATTAACAGAGGGGATAAATTTGAGTTCCTTGTATCGGTAGAGAGCAGGGATTTTATGATGCGCGCTAAGGCCAAAGAACTTGCAGCAACCGATGGTTTTTTTGAAGAATTTACAGATATGGATTATCGGGGAAATATGAACACTACTATAATCAAAACAACACGAGGGCGTACTATTGTACTACAGCACGACGCAACATCTCCTTCACCTCACAATATGATCCATGGCATATATGGCACCAAAGGTTCAGCACTTTATGACCCGCAACCCCCGAGAATCTCAACCGGTAACCATAAATGGGCCTCAGCTGAGGAATTCGAAAAGATCAAGGCGCGATATACACCCGAAATATTTCATAAAATGAATGAGTTGTCAAAAAACAGCGGCCATGGAGGATCTGATTTGAAAATTGACTGGCGCTTAATTGATTGCCTGCACAACGGGCTTCCCCTTGATCAGGATGTCTATGATGCTGCATCCTGGAGTTCAATTTTACCATTGACTGACTGGTCGGTGAGGAACAATTCTAACTCGATCAAAGTACCTGACTTTACAGCGGGAGCCTGGAAGACCAATAAACGTAATATGGATATAGATTTGAAGAGGGGTGGAAATACAAAAGTAAAATCTTAAGTTATTGTAATTCATATCAAAAACTGAAATATTAAATAATGGAAGTTAATCAAATAATGAAATACGTAGTATTTAAAATTCTAGTACTTGTATCAGTTTTTATTGCAGGATTAATTTCTCAGACAAAAGGAACATTTGCCCAATCAAACAAAACTATAACTATTGAAAGACCAGTTGAGATAGAGCCAATAACGGCACCTTTTAAAATGCCTCAATTGAAAAGGCCACAATTTCCAAATAGGATATTTAACATTCTTGAATATGGCGCTAAAAATGATGGCAGGACAAAAAACACTAAAGCATTCAAAAAAGCTATTGAAGCTTGTTCGGCTGAAGGTGGAGGAATTGTTTTAGTTCCAGCTGGAAAATGGTTGACCGGGGCTATTCATTTAAAAAGTAATGTAAATCTTCATTTTAAAGATGGAGCTGAACTACATTTTAGTGACGACCCGGATGATTATCTACCGGTTGTTTTTACTCGCTGGGCAGGTATCGAAGTGTATAATTACTCACCGCTTATTTACGCTAATAATTGTGAAAATATTGCCATTACCGGTCCAGGAAAAATGTTCGGACATGGAGAGAAGTGGTGGGATTGGACGAGGAGGGGAGAAAGAACCATGAAATTCATCTATGAAAAGCAGGTACTTCACGATATTCCCCCGGAAAAACGTATAGCTGGTACACCTGAGGCCGGGCTCCGGCCGCAATTTATAAATCCGGTGGATTGTAAAAACGTGTTATTCGAAGGCTTTACCATAAGTACCCCAGGGCCTTTCTGGACTTTTGATATCACTTATTGCGAGAACGTGATTGTACGTGGGTTGCAGTTGAAAACTTTTGGAGGTCCTAATTCGGATGGAATCAACCTGAACTCCACGAGAAATGCATTGGTGGAGTATTGCAATGTGAACGTAGGAGATGATGGTGTTTGTCTGAAATCGGGGATCAATGAAGATGGCTGGCGGGTGGGTCGTTCTACTGAGAATATTGTGATACGGCATATTACCGTTCATACAAGTCATGGTGGCTTTGTGATCGGAAGCGATATGTCGGGCGATGTCCGTGACGTTTATGTACACGACTGTTTGTTTCGGGGGACAGACAGGGGAATCCGGCTGAAAGGCAACGCCTCCCGCGGTGGCATAGTTGAAAATATCTATTGTGAAAATATTACAATGGAAGATATCAGGCATGAGGTCATTTGGATCGAAACAAACTACGGTGCCTATATGGCATCGGAGAACGGGAGAGCTTACCCGGTATTTCGAAACCTGAAATTTATAAATATTACTTGCAACAGCGGAGGTGAAGCCGTAAACATACAGGGTACCAGCCATCAACCAGTAGAGAATGTTACGCTGGAGAATCTGGATATAAGTGCTGCCAAAGGCATGAACCTTAATTGGGTGGATGGTTTATCAGTAAAAAATGTTCAATACAGAAAGGTGGATAATCCTTTAACACCATCAAATGTATTATTTACCCGGTCAAAGGAAGAGGGGCTTGAAGCAGAGTACTTTAATAATAAAGATCTACAAGGAGAACCTGTTTTAACCAGGATTGATAAACAAATTAACTTTAACTACTGGGCTGGTAATCCACCTGCTCCTGGAGTAAACTCCGATAAATTCTCAGTCCGGTGGAAAGGCCTCCTTAAAGTGTCTAAAAGTGGGACATATAAAGTTGGTTTAGAAGCGGATGATGGTTTTCGATTGTATTTAGACAATAAGTTAATTATTGATGCCTGGGAGAATTACAAAAAAGGCACTTTTGAAGAAGTTGATATTCAATTGGAGCAAGATAAATATTATGATCTGAAAATTGAATATTATGAAGACTTAGGATTTGGTTATGTACTATTAAGACTTAAACAGCAAGGCTGAAAATGCGATCTCATAACATTGAAAATATTGTAAACGATGAAAAATAAACGTAGAGCTTTTTTAAAAACGGCCGGGCTTACTGGTATTGGGGTTTTTGGTGCTACCAATTCAATGGGGAATTCTATATCACTGGAGAAAGATAATGGTAATAAATATATAAAGCATATTAAAAAACTTGAGCGATCACATGTGCAGCGCTTTAATATGTCTGGTTATGCTGCACCTGGCATGGATATAGTTCGTGTTGGTATTATTGGTGTTGGGCAAAGAGGGCCAACATATATAAATACCATGGGACGCATTGAGGGAGCTGAAATAAGAGCTATATGTGATTTACGTCCCGAAAAGGCAGAAGAAGCAAACAAAATGGCACGTAAGTTAGGCCATCAACCTGTTATTTATTCTGGTGATAAAGATATCTGGAAGAAATTATGTGAACGTGATGATATAGACCTGGTAATTGTAACTACCCCATGGACAATGCATGCAGAAATGGGTGTGTATGCGATGAATCAAGGAAAGCATACTGCAATTGCTGTACCGGCAGCGGCTACCATTGAAGAGTGTTGGCAATTGGTAAAGACCTCTGAAGAAACAAAAAAGCACTGTATGATGTTGGAAAATTGCTGCTATCATAATTTCCAAATGCTCACTTTAAATATGGCAAGAAAAGGCTTCTTTGGTGAAATAGTTCATGGGGAGGGAGCTTATAACTCTAGTAAAATGCACAATAATTTTTCTAAGAACATGTACTGGGATATGTGGTGGCTCAAGGAATATGCTAACAGAAAAGGCAATGTTTATCCGACACACGGATTAGGCCCGATTTGTCAAATTATGGATATCAACAGAGGAGATAAATTTGAGTTTCTTGTATCTGTAGAAAGCAAGGATTTTATGATGGGCACCAAAGCTAAAGATCTTGCAGCAACTGATAGTTTCTATGAAGAATTTGCGAATAAGGATTATCGTGGAAATATGAATACAACCATTATTAAGACAACTAAAGGGCGTACTATTATGCTTCAGCATGATGCGACATCTCCATCACCTGAAACATATATTCATGGAATTTATGGGACTAAAGGGGCAGCACTGAAATATCCATATCCTTCACGTATTTCAACAGGTAATCATAAATGGTCTTCTCAAGAAGAGTTTGAGGTGATCAAAAAGAAATATACACCAGAAATTATTAAAGTATTTGATGAAATGGCAAATAAAGTTGGAGGTCACGGTGGATCTGACGCCTATAAAAGCTGGCGTCTTATAGATTGTTTGCGAAATGGGTTTCCACTTGATATAGATGTATATGATTCGGTTACATGGAGTTGTATTTTGCCTCTTAGTTCATGGTCAGTTAATAATCATTCAAATTCTATACAAATCCCGGACTTCACTGCCGGCGCATGGGAAACCAACGAAAGAAATATGGATGTAGAACTTAAGAATCATGGTAATACAGTGATACGATAAATTGGATTAAAACAAAATTTCTGAGCTGGAAAAATTGACTAAAAATTGTAGTAAAAATGATTCAGAAACGATATAATAAACTTTTAGGCGATAAATTACTGCCTGTTGATATTGTTCTCGCACCGGAATGGTGGAACAAGCATGAGGGAATTTCTTTTGATAAAGATTTTTTCTTTCACCCAGCTCGAAGAGTTGAAGATGAACAGAAGATGGAAAAAATTCTGTATGATAGATGGGGGAAATATGGTTTTGGTTTACTTAAAAATGACCAGCGTCCTGAAGTAGGTGCCGTGCATTTGGCTTCCGGATTTTTGCTATCTGAAATGCTCGGTTGCGATGTTGAATATACAGAAAATCACCCTCCTCAAGTAATATCAGCAAAAAGAGATGATTTAAAATTGAATCCTGATGATGCATTCAAATCAGATCCTTTCAAAAAATTCGAAAGTATGCTTGAAAAGCTAAAAAGCAAATATGGGTATTTGTCGGGGGATGTTAATTGGGGTGGAATATTTAATATTGCATTGGATATTAGGGCTGAATCCATATTGATGGATATGCTTATGCAGCCTGAAGAAACTAAAGAGTATTTATCAAAAATAGCGATAGTCATTGAAAAATTCACTAAAGGATTGGGATCAGAAACGGGAACCACATCCATTTCCGTTAATCGTAATGTGCGAAATCTTAAACAATCACTTTTCCTTCATTCTGAATGTTCGCATACAATGATATCTACAGAGGATTATGAAAAATTTCTGCTTCCATTTGATGTTGAATGGAGCAAGACGAACCGCCCATTTGGTGTACACTATTGCGGAGATGATCCACATCGCCATGCAGAAAGTTTTGCTAAAATACCCCACCTCGATTTTTTGGATGTAGGCTGGGGTGGAGATGTGAAAATTCTCAGAAAGCATCTACCGAACACATTTCTAAATATTCGCCTTAGTCCGGTAGAGATTGTTGAGCAGGATAACGAGGAGATTCGTGAAACCATAACAGGTTTGGTTAAAGAATCGGGTAATCCATATTTAACCGGAGTTTGCTGTATAAATATGGATGATAAGATTACCGATGAAAAAATTACAACTATTTTTGAAACAGTAGAAAGTCTTCGGAACGAGTATATACGAAATTGGGCAATACTCTGAATTTATGAAATAATGCGATAATGATAATCCGCATTGTTTATACAATTTTTGAGGCTCCCTTTAAGTATTAAAATTTTAATTAGAGATTAGAAAATGAAAAAAATTACATTATTAGTTTTGTCGGTTATTTTATTAGTTAGTTGTAAAAATTCAACTCAGAAAACAGATCTGGTTGATACCTGGGCTCATGCCCAATGGATTGGTCTTGAGAAAATAGAAGATAGTTTAAAAGTAGTTCCTGGTATCCATGGGCTCAGGAGTAGCCATAAAAATAAATATACAAAACGATCTACTGTACCATTATTTCGTAAAGCATTTGAAGTAGATAAAACTATAGATAATGCAACCATCAATATTAGTGGACTTGGACATTATGAATTGTACATCAATGGAAACAAAGTTGGAGACAGGTTCCTTTCTCCAGGATGGAGCTATTATGAGAAACATTCTCTGTACAACACCTTCGATATAAAGGAACTTCTAAAAAAAGGTGAAAATGCTCTTGGGGCAATTGTAGGAAACGGATTTTATAATGTTAACAATGAGCGTTATCGCAAACTAATAATTGCTTATGGCTACCCAAAATTAATCTTTAATATTCGCATTAAATATACTGATGGTAGCATCAAAAATATTGTTTCTGATGAGAGTTGTAAAGTAAGCCCTTCTCCAATTACGTACAGCAGTATTTTTGGGGGGGAAGATTATGATGCCATCTTAGAACAAAAGGGATGGAGCAGTGCAGGATTTGACGACTCCAAATGGAAAAATCCTGTGATAATTAATGATTCTACTGGTGAACTTATTCCTGAAAAAGATTTCCCGTTAAAGGTTATGCAGGAATTTGAAGTTCAAAAAATTTCAAAATCTAAAACTGGCAAGATTATTTACGATTTCGGCCAAAATGCCTCAGGAATAATCTCTTTAAAAGTGAAAGGGAATAAAGGTACTCTAGTTCGAATTCGTCCGGATGAACTAATCAATGAAGATGGAGATGTCACACAAAAAAGTGGTGGTGGTCCATACGAACTTAATTATACACTTAAGGGAGAAGGAGTTGAGGAATGGCAACCACGATTTACATACTACGGATTTAGGTATGCAGACATAGAAATTATAGAACCCAAAGATGTCAATAAAAAGACAGAAATTTTAGAGCTTAAAATGCTTCATACGCGTAATTCCTCTCCTACAGTAGGTTCTTTTAGCTGTTCAGATACTCTTTTTAATCAAATTTTCGAATTGATCAATTGGGGGATTAAGAGCAATATGGCAAGTGTAGCGACCGATTGTCCTCATCGCGAAAAACTTGGCTGGCTGGAGCAAACCTATCTTATTGGCCCATCGATGCATTATAATTATGATATACATGCATTATACAGCAAAATTGTTGATGATATGATGGATTCGCAACTTGAAAATGGATTGGTGCCTGATATTGCTCCCGAATACGTTGCATTTACTAAAGGATTTCGTGATTCTCCCGAGTGGGGAAGTGCATCTGTTATCATTCCCTGGCAATTGTATCAGTGGTATGGTGATGAGGAAGTATTAAAAAAAGCATATCCAATGATGAAGCGTTATGTGGAGTATTTGCAAGGAAAATCACAAAATAATATTCTTTCTCATGGTTTAGGTGACTGGTTTGATCTTGGCCCAAAAAATCCAGGAGTAGCGCAATTAACACCAAAGGCTGTCACAGCAACTTCAATTTACTATTATGATTTGCAGATCGTAAGCAAAATTGCCAAAATGATGGATTATACAGAAGATCTTGAAAAGTATAAGCTCTTATCCGAAAATGTGAAAAATGCTTTTCTAAAAGAATTTTACAATCCGGAAACGGGTGTTTGTTCAACAGGTAGCCAAACAGCTTATGCCATGTCTTTATATACAGGTTTAATACCCAAATCTGATAAAAAGAAGGTTTTCAATAATTTGGTCAATTCTATTAAAAATAATGATTATGCTCTTACTTCAGGCGATATAGGGTATCATTTTTTAGTTCGTGTTCTAAGTGAAAATGGCAGATCTGATATTCTCCATAAAATGAACAACAGAAGTGACAGACCTGGTTATGGTTATCAATTAGAAAAGGGGGCAACTTCTTTAACCGAAAGTTGGGCAGCTCTTACTCATGTTTCTAATAATCATATGATGCTTGGGCATTTAATGGAATGGTTTTATAGCGGGCTTGGAGGTATTTATCAGGATGACAACTCGATCGCTTATGAAGAGATAATTATTGCTCCAAAACCGGTCGGTGATATTAGTTGGGTTAAATGTAATTTCAATTCTCCAAAAGGAATTATTTCATCAAACTGGGAAATTGAAGGAAACATTTTCAACCTTAAGATTGAGGTTCCGAAAAATTCAGTTGCCAAAATAATCCTACCAAATACGATGCTTTCTCAAGTAGTAGAAAACGGGAAGTCAATTTTGCAAAAATTTGAAAATGCGAAAGAAATAGATGGTAATGTAGTTTTTAAAGTTGGCTCAGGTAATTATGAATTTGATGTGATGCATGTTAAATAATTGTAGAATGTATAGGTCAAACCTAATTTTGTCCTTCAT
>Ga0164313_10003642_pt1 | contig 13701 bp, 10 predicted proteins | sample GuaBasSedimGuay4_FD_113735 | JGI IMG/M metagenome (GOLD analysis project Ga0164313, IMG submission 113735) | Subseafloor sediment microbial communities from Guaymas Basin, Gulf of California, Mexico - Guay4, Core 4569-4, 0-3 cm | ecosystem: Environmental > Aquatic > Marine > Hydrothermal vents... | reverse complement strand
GTGGATCGACCTACTTTATCAAGATACAGGGCAAGCCGGCCGGGGCAGACATGTTCCGTGCCGAGTGGTCCGGTTTGAGTGCCATCAGGGCCACAGGTACAATCCTCACTCCTAAGGTTTTCGCAACCGGCCAAGTCCATGGTCAATCGTACTTCCTCATGGAATATGTAGTGTTTCGCCCTGCAACCAATGCGGACTGGATTGAACTGGGCCGCAATCTTGCCCGCTTACACAAGACTGAATCTGACAATTTCGGTCTCGATCATGACAATTATATTGGTACACTCCCTCAGGTCAACACGCCGGTCGCAAAGTGGCCGGAGTTTTACGTTCGGTGCAGAATTCAGCCTCAGATAGATATGGCCGCCAGTTTACTAAGTCATGTTGATTTGAAAAACTGGGAGCTGCTGAGTTTGCAGTTGGAAAGCATTCTCACAGATTACTCGCCCTCACTCATCCATGGTGACTTATGGAGTGGCAATGTGCAGATGTGCGACCGTGGGCCAGTCATCTATGATCCGGCTATATGTTTTGCCAATCGTGAAATGGACCTTGCGATGTCTCAGCTCTTCGGTGGATTTCCGCAGTTGTTTTACGATGCTTACAAAGAGGAGTTTCCGATAATTCAATCAGGATTTGATGATCGGATGGAGATCTATCAGCTATACTATCTTTTAGTGCACGTCAATCTGTTTGGCATGAGTTATGTGCCCGCCACAAGTAGAATACTAAAGAAATTTGCTTGAAAAAATTAAAGCAGGTCATCGAAACAACCTGCCCTAAAACAATGAACTATTCTAATCTTATGTCTATCTGACGACTTGAAACTTCCTGCTGACAACACCGTCAGAACCTGTCACACGAAGGACGTATGACCCGCTGGCAAGGCCGAATATGCTGATCTCAGCTCTTTTTGTATCATAATCCTGAGCTGCACGAAGTGCACCTTGCATATCATAAATCTCAAGGCGCTCGATATATCTGTCGCCATTGAGGTGTGCTTTCAGGACATTATTTGAGACTGGATTTGGAAAGACATGCAATCTGTCATCTATTGTCAGACGGACTGTTTCATCACGTTCTCCAGGTGTGTGATAATACATGGTCGCCTCCGCTGGTTCAATAGAGCGCATTTGTCCATCACTTCCAATGGTTCCAATATTATAAGCCGAGATATTAAATGGCATCTGGATATTGGGTGGTGGAAAACCTTCTATGTCATCCACAACGATAAAGGTCATCGTCAGAATCGTACCTGCTCCCGTTGCAGAAGTTGCATTTGTACGCGTAAACCCGGCATCAAGTCTCCCATGCCAGGGCTCCATGTGCATTTGAAAATTTGGTGCGTCATAGCCTAGCCATGCATTACTGTGGAATTCGATATCCACTGAATCCATCTGGTACAATTCTGTTGGTAAATTCAGCGAGAAATGGATCCCGTGCATATCGACTACTGGACTTGAACCGTTCCCGATTGCGATTTCAAATACCGCAAGGTCTCCCGAATCAAGTGCTCCTTCAGGAGGTATGATGATAAATTCGTAGTCCGCTTTGAGCCCGGTCACGTCCGGAATCAAGGCATGTTGCCGCAGGTAGTGATCATAGATCAACTGCGTATCCAATTCCGAAACCACACCATCTCCATTTCCGTCTACATACTTTGTATTGACATCAGAGGATCCTTCAAAGCCAAACCAGTCATCTGCATATTGCCCCAACCAGGATGAATTGTCCTGATAATTGCGTGAGGCACCCTTCTCTCCTACATGCCAACCCAGTGTCAACAAGTCAGCCATATCGACCTGACCGCTGCCATCGGCGTCACCGGGCCATACACAACCATCAATACACACGCAATCTCCAAGGTCGCCATGGTCTTGTACATCGACACGAATCCGAATGCGCTCGCAAGCCCCGTTTACAACACAGTAGTCGATCTCAAATGAATCAAGCCCTGTATAGCCCACAAAAGGAAAATAAACCATCATGTCGTATCCTGAAATTGGATCGCAACCTACAGTGTCAATTGTAAAGTCGCCATTATAAAGCTTCAAAAGGCCATGTTTCGGACTCGGTGCGGTGGTAAGAATGAGATTATACCCATCTAACGGAATCTGGTAATTCAATACCAGAGGTGTTTCTTTTGGTGTTATGAGGTCATAGACTGTCAGATTTACTGGTGGCATATCGCCTATATATATGACAACTCTTCCTGTCTCAAGTCCATTCAGAGGCTTGATATCATAGGTAAACTCTATAGCCCCCACATAAGACGAATCGGGCGAATAAGTAAAGACGCCCATCTCATCCATTGTAAGCTGTCCCTTGTCCGGTAATGTGTATGAGTGAATTGGAAATGCTTTCACATCATTATCTCTGGCATCGAATACAATCGTCGAATCGATGCGCGTATAGTACACATCATTGACAGCATAACTATTGGGTACATCCTGATAAAAGACATCGATCATGATCACTCTTGTCAGTGTGTCATTGACCAGGGTAAAGCCATCTAAACCAACAAACCCTTCATCAGAAGTATACACCCATGCCTCACTGCTCTCAGGAAGAGCTGTCCCATTGTTAGCATCCTCAGTTTTCACAAATCCACTCACCGGCATATATGCCGTCACAGGCGTCTGATTGTTTGTCGAGAGGTATAAGGTATCCACGAGTGTGAAACCTCCGTCCGGTATTACACAAATATTCACGTCAGCCACACCACAGGAACCGTACTCATCGCACACGACGTATGTCAGATAAGTCATGCCTGTATATCCCGATGTGGGAGTAAACGTGATAGACTGGCCATCAGCAGATATACTTGCACTCCCGAGTGGAGATACAACAATGTCAGTTATGGTCATGCTATCACTTCCTATCAGCGTATCATTGACGAGGACCAATAGAGATGTGTCCACTGCCTCCGACTCCACGACCATATAATCCTCTATGGCGATCACATGTGAGCTATCAACAAAAATACGGTAGGCGGAAGTGATTTGCTTTGGCGGAAAATTGCCTGAGAAGTGCTCTACGATAAACTCCGCAGTACCAACGGCTCCTGTAACTGGCACAAAGTCTATCTGAAGTTGACTGCCAACCATGCTGGTTGAGACATCGCCAAGTGCCGGGTCGGCATCAAGCAAGATTGTACTGATCGGGTACAATACAGTTTTCGACCAACTGAGTGTCATGCCCTGATTTAGCACAGTTTCTTCAACCCAGTCCTGAGCACTCGCAGTTCCGTAAAACGCAACAGCAGCCAATAAGACACACCACCTTACGGTAGCACGCATCCTTCCTGAAAAGTTCATTGTTTCGGTCGTAACTGGAAAAACGTTTCTTAGTACGCCCACAAGATACAAATTCACTTCTAAAACCACAATCATTCATATATGTATTTCTTTAATTTGATGATTATAATAATGTGTATTCATAAGGGAATGAACTTTTAAGGTGCATATACTGCAGACGCAACTGTCCGCATCATAAAATCTTTATAATTTCGGGCTAGAATGAGAATCAATCACATCGCATGTCATCCCGGGTAATTGATACATCTGCTTCGGCGTCCGCACTCGATCTCAAGCTCTATTCGGTGCTTAGGGAGTTTAATGTCTACGAGCTCAACAGGCTGAGCAAATTTGTCAACAGCTCTTATTTCAATAAGAACGAACGCCTTGTACGGCTTTTTGAACAATACGAGAGTATTATCAGGAATGGTGCAGCGAGTACGCTAACGAGAGGGCAAGCATGGTCAAGTGCTACTTTAGATACAACGTATAATGATCAGAAATTCAGGAAATTATGCTCAGATTTGCTCAGATTAATTGAGCAATTTCTCGTACAGGAGCAGTTTGAAAAAAACCCTCTCCACAAAGCTGACTATCTGATTCAGGCTATCAATGAAAAGAAACTGGATGCGCTTACGACAAGTTCGGTCCGTACGGCAAGGCGTCTGTCCGATCAGTATTTTTTCCGCCCTGCCTCATACTACTACTATCAATACGCATTCGAGCGCGGGATCTATGGTATGAATGAGCTCGAGATTGATCGCAGTAAAGTGATGAATGTCGAGCAGATTGCCCAAAACCTCGACACATTTTATCTGGCCGAAAAGATGCGTTATTACTGTTATGCTCTGGTCAGGCAGCCACTGGTCGACCATGAGTATGATTTTCTCCTGATGGATGAGATCATTTCACATATTGCCAAAATGGGGTACGATGAAATTGTCCCAATCAACTTTTACTACCAGATCTATCTCACCCAGAAAGAGCCGGAGAATACCGTACACTACACCCGACTCAAGTCGCTCATTCACGATTACATAGATCAATTACCAAACATTGAAGCAAAAGAGGTCATGGATGCAGCATTCAACTTCTGTATCCGTCAGATCAATAATGGCAACAAGCTATATGTAAAGGAGTTATTCGAACTCTACAAAGAATCGTTGCGCAATGAACTCATATATGTCAATGGCATTCTCGACCCATGGAATTTCCGAAATATCATTGTCTCTGGTCTGCGCCTGGGTGAATACACCTGGATCGATCGCTTTATACATGACTATCAGGACCGAATCGATATAAAACACCGTAGCAACGCTGTGAGCTTTAACAAGGCCAATTTGTATTTCTATCAGAAAAAGTATGATCAGGTCATGCAATTATTGCAGGAGGTGGAGTACGAGGATCCATCATACAATCTGAATAGCAAAGCGATGCTGATTGCCACGTATTACGAACTGGACGAAGTCGAACCATTGTTATCTCTACTTTCGAGCTTTGCCGTCTATCTGCGCCGGGGAAAAAGTATACCACAACAGAGAAAAAGTCACTACCAAAATCTTGTGCGCTTTGTGCGTATGTTGGTGCGTACTCCGATAGGTGACAAAGCGGCCCTCAAAAAATTGCGTAAAAAGGTGACAGATGTAGAAGGCATGGTAAATAAGTCATGGCTGCTGGACAAAATAGATGAGTTACTGTAAATCAAATCCCCACGTTATATTTGCGTGACTTTTGAATATATGCACTACCCTGTTAATTTTGGCAAAATTTTACCTATGAAATACCTGAGTCTGGCATTCCTTGTTGTTTTCTTAGCTTGTACATCGGAGAGCGAAGCGAAGCTTTTTCCTCTCGAATCAGAGGTCGCAGAAAACCCGACAAACGCCAATGTCAGTCAATTGCTCAATGCGTACTCCAGCTGGCTCGCAGAAAATCCCGCGCCAAACGCAACGAGAAAAGAAGTCTTGCTGAAATCATATACCATCAGTGACAAGCACATCAGGCAAAAAATGAAGTTGGCGGCACTCAAAGGCCTCGTGCTGGACTATCCGGATGACGCTGAGACACTTGACAGGCTCATCGAAATGAGTAATATCCTCGAACGGATGCGAAAAACAGGTGCCGCACAAATACTCAATCAGGCTATTGCACAAAACTACCCGACCAAGCCAAGAGTAAAAGAAGAAATATTCCCTAAACTTCCACCAAACCTGATACCAATTGATAGCGTGATATTTCAGCTGGGACAGGCTATGTTTGATGATGGTTCGATGCGACTCAACAACCGTGTAGGCCGTCAGTATGTGGATGCCTGCGAAGCATATGCCATTGTATTTGACGGCACACCTGAAGCTGTAGAATTGTTGCACAAGGCCGCTGAGACTGCGCGCACGTTAAACACGATACACAAGGCCATTGAGCTCTATAACTGGATTCTTGACAGATATCCAGAGCACCCAAGATCATCTCAGGCGCTTTTCCTGAAGGCATTTACATATGATAGCAATCTGGGCGATGTCGAGAATGCGAGAAAGTACTACACGGAGTTTCTCGAGAAATATCCGAGCGACGATTTTGCTGAATCCGCTACGTTCTTACTTGAGAATCTGGGAAAAGACGACGATGAGTTGCTGGATATTCTGCAAAAGAAATCGCAGGAGAGCAATTGATTTTTTAATTGCCGACAACCAGTTCGCAAGAGTCGAATGGATTGAGTGCAGTTCCCCGCACATCGGCTTCGGCTTCAATTCTGAATTCTGATTTGACACCTTGAATCAGCTTGGCGGTCTTGACAACTCCTTTAAAAAGGAAATTCTTTGACTCGATTGTGTCCATTTCTGACATGGCCCGATCAAAAGGCAGGCAAAAATCCACTTCAACGTATTCGTGTGCCAGCACCTCGATTTTCTGGACCAGCTCGATTTCGCCAAGGATATACTCATCGACGAGCTTATTCACACGTCGACCTCGCTTATACTTCTCAATCAGCTTAACACGTACAGACTTCACAGTCTGATCGTGCATTGAATAAAAGCGGATCGTCCCTTCTACTTTTGTGTCATCGGCGGAGATCTTATCAGGCACGTGGAGTTCAACCTTCACGCCTTCTATCCCCAACCACTGCTTTACTTTTCCAAACATTTTCTTGCAGATTGCTTTTCAGATAACCGCGCGATCAGACAAATCGTTTCATCCAGCTCTCGCCGAGCGGCTTTAACCAACTTTCGACAAAGTCTTTTTTGGTATTCACAAGGTTGTCAAAAAACAATGTATTGTCATCGACTTTCCCCGCTGCATAAAGGGCAGGAAGCTCATCTTTGTGTACCGTACGGACTTCATCAGACGCTAAATAGGCAAAATTCATCCGGTCCATAAAGTCCATGCCGTATTCTTCTCCCAGATTTCGGACAAACTGTACTGACGAGTCGATAGAGCATCCTCCGACACCTGTGTGCATGTCATTCACGACGAGTACTACAAAGCGATGATGTACTAATGCGCCTGTGGCCCTGAGAGCCACATTGTGACTGGTCCATTTATCGGTAAAATGCCCGATGTGTGCATCGAGGCCCGGGACTTCTGATGCGTTCAGGACCTTATTGCCCTGATAAATCCAGACTCTTGCTGTTTCTGGAAATTGATTGATATCCTGCATACTTCTTAAACTGACTTTAGTGGATTTGGTTTAGGATTAATTCAGTGAGGTCATAAACCATGACTGTGTCCTGCTTGTCTCTGGCCTTCAGACCATCTTCGAGCATGGTAAGACAATACGGACAATTCACCGCAATTTTCTTTGCACCTGTTGCCAATGCCTCATCGACGCGCTCTTCATTGATGCGCTTGTCGCCGGGCTCGTCTTCTTTAAACATCTGTGCGCCCCCTGCTCCACAGCACAATCCTTTGCTCCGTGATCGTTTCATTTCGACGAGGTCCTGATTGATGGCATTCAATATCGATCTTGGTGCATCATACTCCCCATTGACTCTTCCCAGGTAGCACGAATCGTGCAATGTCACTTTCCCGTCCCTGACACCATCGACCTCAATCCTCCCTTCATTTATCAATGCCTCAAGAAACTGTGTATGGTGCATGACTTCATAGTTACCGCCGAGAGCGGGATATTCGTTTTTCAAGGTATTAAAGCAATGCGGGCAAGCCGTGACGATACGCTTTATCCCATATCCTTCGAGCGTGGCAATGTTTTGTTGAGCGAGCATCTGAAACACAAACTCATTTCCCGCCCGCCGTGCCGGATCTCCCGTACAGCTCTCCTCACTCCCCAGTATGGCAAATACAATCCCGGCACGATTGAGCAATGCAGCAAACGACCTGGACACTTTTTGCGCCCGTGCATCATAGCTGCCTGCACACCCGACCCAAAACAACACCTCGGGAACGATCCCCTGAGCGTTCAATTCTGCCATTGTCGGTGCTTTATAATTTGCTTTAATCACTGAATGTCATTTTCTATTGAACCGAATCTGTTGACTGTGCCCATGCATCACGCTCCACTCCCATCTGCCACACAGCGCCTGTATTCTCAAGACTGGTAAACATCGGCACCCAATCTGCCGGGCCCTCAGAAAGAGTGAGTATTTCATAACGTCTCATCTCCATGATTGGCTCGAGAGGATTTATCAGGACGGGGCATGCCTCGACACATGCATTACATGCTGTGCAAGCGTGAATTTCTTCTTTAGTGATATAGTCAAACAAGGACTTGCCATCATCGAAATTTGATGCGGAAAGGCTTGTTTTTCCATCATTCTTATCTGAACTGATATACTCCGCTGATCCGCTTTTCAGCTTCTTTGACACTTCATCCATTCTGTCGCGAATGTCCATCATGACTTTCCGCGGTGACAATTTTTTACCAGTCAGGTTAGCAGGACATTCTGCTGTACACCTGCCACACTCTGTGCATGTATATGCGTCGAGCAGTGTTTTCCAGCTCAAATCAAAAACATCTTTGGCTCCAAATTCGGGAATCTCCTCATCCATTGGCATCTCTTCTCCTTCGTCAAACCCAAGCATAGACCTGACCTCCTTTTGCACATCAGGCATATTCTGCATCTCTCCCCGTGGACTAAGCCGTGCGTAATACACATTTGGAAAGGCGAAAATGACGTGCAAGTGCTTTGATATGGGCAAATAGTTGATAAACGCGAGTACCACGAGGATATGCAACCACCAGCCAAAGCGCTCGATGAGCATGAGCCAGTCTTCAGAAATACCACCAAAAACCAAGGGACCAAGGCTTCCGCTTACAGCAAAGTGGCCGGTTGCCACATAGTGTTGCGGGTCAATCCCCTGCAGGACAGTATCTGCACCATTCATGCAGAATATCCCCGTTATCAATGCGATCTCACCAAAAAGAATGAGATTGGCATCAAGTGTGGGCCATGCCGTCATTTCCGGCTTCCTGAATCGCGGCAATCGCAGAAGGTTCCTGCGCGCGAGAAAAATGATCGTTGCCACAAATGCCAGAACAGAAAGCACCTCGATAAAGCTGATGACAAAAGTGTAGAAGCCACCTAGTGGTTCAGCAAAAAATCTGTGTAATCCCAAAAAGCCATCCACGAATATCTCGATGAGTTCTATCTGAGTGATCACAAATGCCGAATAAATGAAAAAGTGCAGAATGGCCGGAAGCCAGTTCTTGAACATTTTTTTCTGCCCGAATGCCACGAGTAGCACATTCTTCCACCTTGTCCCTGCATTACCCGAAATCTCTTCGGGCTTGCCAAGGTGTATATTTCGATATAGCCTCCTGTACTGACGCACAGCCAGTTGAAAAGAAAGTAAACAAACAAGAATAAATATGATCTGCTGTACCACGTTGGAATATTAACTTTACAATACGAATATACTCATTGCGACGCTTCAGCCGAGCTACAAACTGCTGTAAAATGAAAATCCTTGACCATAGACAGATTCAACAGAAGATCAAACGCCTGGCGTATCAGATTCATGAAAACAACTACGCTGAAAAGGAGATCACCCTCGCTGGAATCAACAATAACGGGATGGTATTCGCCCGCATGATCAGGGATGAATTGCAAAATATCTCATCATCTGCACTCATACTTACACAGCTAAAAATCAATCCAGCCAAGCCACTTTCGGAAGATATCACTATCGAGCGCCCCATCAATGAGCTGAAGAAAGGTGTGGTGATCATCGTGGATGACGTTGCCAACACTGGCCGAACCATCTTTTATGCCTTCAAACCGTTGATGGAAATCCTGCCGAAAAAAATCGAAATCGCCGTATTAGTGGATCGCAAACACAAGTCTTTCCCTGTCAAGGTGGATTACGTAGGATTGTCACTGTACACAACACTCCAGGAGGATATTTCCGTCGAGATTCGCGATTCGATTGATTGGGCAGTTTTCTTGAATTAACCCCTCAACTCCTCAATCCTCTTAACGGCTTTGAGCCCTGCCTGATAACCAATATCATGCATCTTCGCACAATGCTTGAAATTGAATCGGCTAAACGCGTGAATCTCTGCCGGCTCAATGACGATATCGCAGATTTTAAGTTGGGGTTTAATATTATTGAGTGCTGCCAGATTAAAACAACGGGAGCCGATGCCGCGGACGGTCTTTAACTCTGAATTTTCAAGCGTCGTAAGCGGTACGAGATTGACGCCAATAAGTATATCGCATCGATCGCGGATCGGTGCGGCAGGTAAGTTCATGAGCACTCCCCCATCGACGTATTTGAAGTCACCAATCGGAACGGGTTCAAATAAGATCGGGATCGATGACGTTGCCACGAGATAATCGATCATAGGGCCCTTTTCGAATGTGTCGATAAGCCCTGAATTCAAATTTGTCACCGATACGAGAAATTCCTTTAGCGTATGATTAAACGTGTTGTCCGGGAGATATTTCTCGAGGAGTTTGCGCAATAACTTGTGCCGTGCAAAGCCTGTATTTGGTATTTTCAGGCTAAACATGCGTATAAAGCTCTGTTTGCAGGAGATCTCATTGATCTTTTCGGGAGAATAGCCGTGTACATACAAGGCGCCTATCACTGCACCGGCGCTCGTTCCGGAAATGATATCAGGATATATTCCGTTTTCCTCCAGCGCTTTGAGCACTCCGATGTGCACCATCCCGCGACTACCGCCACCTGACAATGCAATACCTATACGCATTTACTCATCATCTTTTCTTCACAATAACCGTTTAATTCATCTGCTTTCATCCTGATCCATCAATCAACTTTTACGAAACGGTCAGTCCAGACTCCATCCGCAGTATATACTTTCACTACGTATACACCAGACAGAAACGTACTGACATTGAGCTGATGGTCTTTTTCAAGAGCAATTAGTGCACCTGAAGTATTAAAAATCCGTACAGATTCAATGAGCAAATCCGTTTCGAAATACATGATATCTGATACGGGATTTGGATACATCCTTATGCTACTCGCAGGTAAAAACTTTGTCCCTACAAAAATGTCTATGTCTCCAGGTCCTCTAGGTCCTATTTGATATCCGTCAGTATAGGGAAGTGAGTTATCGAACTGACCACCAATTCCCTTTATACCTACAAAGTCACCTTTTTTAACACCGGGCTCATCAAACGCATCGCTATCCAGTCTCACTGCGTAACTATCATTTTCACCTGAAGCCGTAACATTCCATCCTGAACTACCGGTAGCAATCACCGTATCAATGACCAAGCTTTCGAGCCAGATAAACTTGGACTCTGTTGCCTCACTCAACGGCTCATTAATTGATATTGGATCGAGCAGCGCATTACCTGAAGACAATACGTCTATCTGACCTGCCGGACTTATCTGTGTGAGGCCATTAAACTGCGATATCTCACCTTGAATGATCAGGCGATCTCCTTCCGTCACCTCGTAGCAATCTGAACCACTCTTAAACACTTTTATCCCGTTGCCACTGTCATCTATGACAGTAAACTCTAAACCGCTTGGTCTTAGATTAACGCCATAGACAATAGCCTCGATCTGGCAATCCACATCACTGGAATCAACCACACCATCCGCATCAACTGTGGTTACAGTGGCGATATCATATACTGGATAATCAGGCGCGTTGGGATCAACAACTGTTACAGTGCCGAGCATATCAAAACTGACATGAGGATCACATTGGTATTCGTAAAAGCCAGGTTTATTGAATGTCAGATCAAAGTCCCATGGTCCCTCTACAGCCACGCCACTGAAAAACCCAATAGGATTGCATGGAAAGACATCCTGACCACCATTGACATTGTGCGGTACAAGCGTCTCCGGATTGGTCCATCTGACGGTTTGACCTACTTCGATTGTAATATCTCTGGGCGTAAACATGAGAGATGCAGCAATGACAGTCACATCCGGACCACCACCACTTGTTGAGTCATTGTACATCATGATTGGAACCGGCGTCGTGGCTCCTGCATTCGTATCCTCGCCGTCTAAAGCACCTACTCCACTAAAGTTCCAGTTTTGAATATCAAAAGTCGAACCATCCGGTCCCGTGCTATTTTTACGGGCAGCCCAGCCATCCTTATACTCCCAGCCTGTTCCAGAACCATCTGTATCTATCTCTCCAAATATGTCAATGACATTTCCATTCATAAACAGCTCCACGGCATCATCACCGTTGATCAGCATCGCGTCCACGTTTGGGAAATCTGCATCAAAACCGAAAAAATCAGCAAAATTCATGCTGTCTGATGCGACATACAAGTATGCGTTGGCATTTACCGCCATCATTGGAAAGGTAAACTCCACACTATCAGTTCCACCGCCATTATTGGCGCTCCCAATCCCGAAGATTGACAGATCGGCAATCTCCTCAGTTGTGTACAATTCAACACCCTTGGGCAATCCCCCTGGTAAATCCGCATCGAATACTGCGGTAATAACAATCTGCGCCTGGCTTACAGTAAGGATACTGAAGAAGGCCGCTAGGACTAGAGTAGTGTGTCTTGACATAAGATGGGCTTTAACGTATTTGTGTTTTTAAAATATTATTCCTCAAAATATGAAAAAAGCCGCACCCGGTATAGGTGCGGCTTTATATATAAAGAGTGGGTATGCAACTAATAGCTGCAAGCGTTAAAGATAACGCTTCCCTTCGACTCTTTGTCTAATCTTAGAAATACAGTTTGAATCCCGCATTCCATGTCCTTCCGAATCCATAAACTCCACGGTTATTGTAGAATTCATTTTCTGATGTTGAAGGATCGTCAACGATGTTTGTAACCAGCTCAGAAACATATACTTCATCAAGTACATTATTCATATTGAATCTTGCTACAGCGCGAAGTGAGTTCCCCAGGTCGAATTTGTAAGAGAGACCCAGATCAACTAATGAATAGCTAGGCAATTTCACAACTTCTCCACCAGGCATCAAGAACTGATCATCATCTACATCATAGCGTGCGTACAAGCTCGAAGCATTGTAAAAGTCTCCAAATATTGAGAAGTTTCTGATGAACTCCCATGACGCACCAATACTCATTGTCGTTTGAGCTGCATCACCAACCTTAAGACCGTCTGCAAATATTGTGAATTCACCTTCAGGCATTTGAGTATCAAGGTTTTGACCTCTTGCAGTAAAGTTGTTATTGTATTTCCAATCTCCAACAGAAAGCATACCAGTAAGGCTGAATGTCCGGCTTATGCGATAAGCCAATTCAACTTCAAGTCCAATATGCTGCTGCGCAACATTTTCAAACTGATACTGAATTTCCTCTCCAATGTCATTCTCTGAAGTAATATCAAATTGACGGTTGCCCCATGTCATATAGTATGCATTGACTTTGGCGTCAAAGCTTTGACTACGGTAACCATATCCTACTTCAAATGCAGTAACAGATTGATTCTTGGCATCTTCATTGACATCATTGACAAAATTGATAAAGACATTATCGAACAGTGGTTGCCGTGAATAGAATCCACCGTTAACAAAAATATTATTGCGCTCGTCAAGATTGAAATTCAATCCACCTTTGACTGTTCCACCGAGGAAGTTCTGCCATGCAGTTTCACGATCAGGATCACTCTCGAGGTAGTTGAAGTAATCAACTCTCTTGAATCCCTGATTGGAACCAGTCAACGCTATAAATGCAGACAAGCGATCTTGCGTATATTCAAGCTGCCCAAAGAGGCCAAGCCATGTAACCAATCCATCATTGTGGTATGCCAGAACGTTTGGATTGTCTGCATCCTTGTAGCTATTGTCAAAGAAATTTCCGAAAGTTGCAGGGGACTCTTCAGTCAAGTAACGGGTTCCATTGTCATCGCTCTGTGAGTAGTATGCATCAGCGTTTAAGAGGTTTTCGAGTCTCCTAAAGTGCTCACCTTTATAATAACGAGCATCGATTCCTCCAATAAGAGTGAATTTGTCACTCACCTCTGAAGTAAG
>Ga0164313_10003641_pt1 | contig 13701 bp, 11 predicted proteins | sample GuaBasSedimGuay4_FD_113735 | JGI IMG/M metagenome (GOLD analysis project Ga0164313, IMG submission 113735) | Subseafloor sediment microbial communities from Guaymas Basin, Gulf of California, Mexico - Guay4, Core 4569-4, 0-3 cm | ecosystem: Environmental > Aquatic > Marine > Hydrothermal vents... | reverse complement strand
GCAGTTCCTCTTTTGATCTTGCCGCTTTTTTTAACTTTAAAACGCTTAACAGCGCCTTTTACACTTTTCATTTTTGGCATATGCTTACTCCCTTAAAATATTTTTTCACTACAACAAAGTAGTAGAAAATGGGACGGTATTATACCCAAATTATCTAAAACATTTATTAAAGTTATTGTATGTCTCGTACGCAGCGAATATGGCGTTCATAGGTCTTGTAATTACTGTACTCGTTGCCACGTTTAAAATTCATCATCCATGCGAACTCTTCATTCGATTCATGTGCAGAAGAAGACCAGTAATATCCAGAACCACCAACATTGTTAAAGCCCTTTCTCATCCCTCCATCACGTGGTTTTAGACTAAGTATCTGCATGAGTTCTTTAATATTTGGAAGTCTCCAGTCATCATGCTCAGCCAATTGCAATTGGCTACAAAACAACATCGCTCCATCCCAGTCTTTTTGTGTATACTTTGAAGCACTGTCATCTTGCCACATAAGCCCTGTTTTACTATCAGAAAAGACATCAGATGCAAAGGACAAACTAGATCCTATAAGTATAAAAAGGATTATTCTCATCTCTTTCTCCTGTTATTTGTATATCCAAGTATACCCGGTTTGATCATTATTTAACAGCAACAAAACACCCCGTGTCCTCACAACACTTTTAATCCGAATTATGCTAAAATCTAAGCATAAAAAACAAGGGCTTCATACGTGGATAAAATCACAGAAATACTTTCACAGAAAAAGAAACTTCTCACGGAAATTTACTTTGATCTGCAACTTCATTTTGAAGAGAAGTATGGCAAAGATGCCCTTGTACTCATGGAGATAGGCACATTTTTTGAAGTATATGAAGTCAATAATGACGAGATGAAGGTTGGAAAAGCCAAAGAGATCGCAGAACTGCTTAATATACAACTCACACGTAAGAGTAAAGCCATTTTGGAAAACTCTGTTTCCAACCCTCTGCTTGCCGGTGTACCTGCCGTTTCACTTGACCGTTATCTTGCCCGTCTCATCTCTACGAAAAAATACACGATCATTGTTGTTAAACAAAAAGGCGAAATGCCAAATATTAAACGTTATGTCTCAAATATCATCTCTCCGGGTACTAACTTTGAGTACTTAAGTGAACCTTGTGAAAATAACATCGTCTCTTTACTCATAGATGAAAATGCGGGTATCTACTCTGTAGGTTACTCTGCAATCGATGTAAGCACAGGAAAGACGATTTGCAACGAGATACACTCTACACGTGATGACAAGACCTATGCACTGGATGAAGCGTTTAACCTTTTACAAACATATACTACTTCTGAAGTCATTATCACACTTGATTCTAAAGAGATAGACAAAGAGTGGCTCATTCATTACCTGGAACTTGAATCTCTGCACTACTCCATCAATACCAAACGTTTTAAGATCAACTTTCAAAATGAACTCTTCACCCGAGTCTTTAACATCAACTCTTTTCTCTCAAGTATAGAGTTTTTGGACCTTGAGCGTCATCCCTATACCACAGAATCTTTGGCGGTACTCATTGACTTTATTATAGAACATGATGAGAGTATTATTGAAAAAATGAATAAGCCACAGTTCTTAGGTAATAACCGTTATATGTACATCGGGAACAATGCTATGGAGCAACTCTCCATCATCTCCCGTGACCCTGCGGATATCACACTTCTAGATCTGATTGACAAAACCTCTACGGCTTTTGGTAAACGTCTTCTGAAAGAACGTTTACTCAATCCCATCTGTGATAAAACCTTACTTGAGAAACGCTACAACCTTACAGAATTACTTTTACCGAACATCAACCGTTTTGAGACCCACCTAAAACAGATCTATGACCTTGAACGTATCACCAGACGTATTAAACTGCGGAAACTGCACCCTGTAGAACTTACGTATATTGCGATGTCTTTGGAGGCTATTTTAAAACTTCTTGAAGATGCACAGAATAATGGATTGGAGATAGAAGAGAGTCTCTATGACGAAACTCAAGAGATGCTTACTGTATTAAATGATACGTTTGAATTGGATGTTTGTGCAAGGTTTCGTATAGAACAGATCAATGACAACCTTTTTAAAGATGGTATTTATCCTGCGATTGACACGATTGTCAAAACGCAACAAAAAGAAGTAGCAAAGATGGAAGATGTTGCCTCCCATGTAGAAGCACTTTTTTCAAAAGACAAACTCTTTTCCGGATCTACACGCTATGCTACAGTGACCTACTTGGAGAGTGAAGGTTACTTTTTAAACCTTACAAAAAATAGATTTACTCTCATAGAGAAGTCCCTAAAAGACTCTTTTGTAACCATTGATAACCAACATCACTTTTTTAAAGATTTTCACTATAAATATTTGAAAAATGCTGTTAAAGTACAAGCTCCCCTGTTTGAAGAGATCACAAGAAACTACGAAACATCCCAGGTCAAACTCATCTCTCTCGTCAAAAAACGCTATACTGAAAGTCTTGACTTGTTAGAAAACCGTTTTTCTCTGCTGCTTGATAAACTGATCATTTTCATCGCAAACATTGATGTGGCAATTTCCAATGCTAAATGCACAAAAAGAATGAATCTTTCACGTCCTATCATCGAAGAAGGTAATTTTTACGAAGCCATTGCCCTGCGTCATCCTATTATCGAATCAAACGATGAACGAGGGATCTATGTACCTAACGATGTTTTTTTAGGTACAAACAATCATACAAAGCATAACCATATCACACTCAATGCCAGTGACGGTGAAGATGTTTTAGGCACACTTCTGTATGGGATCAACTCCTCAGGAAAATCCTCTTTAATGAAAAGCATCGGTCTCTCTGTTGTCTTGGCTCAGGCGGGATTCTTTGTGCCTGCAGTAGAACTACGTTTTGGCCTGTATGACAAACTCTTTACCCGTATCGTTTCACAGGACAATCTGTACAAAGGGTTATCTACTTTTGCAGTAGAGATGATGGAGCTCAAAAATATCTTTAACCGTGCCAATGCGCGTTCTTTAGTCCTGGGAGACGAAATAAGCCAGGGGACAGAGACAGAATCAGCGCTTGCCATCGTTTCTAGCACCATATTAAAGCTTATTTCTCTCAAGTCGACCTTTATCTTTGCTACACACCTGCACCAGTTGGGAAGCATTCCTCAATTACAAAATTTGCAGCACCTCATCTTTCTGCATTTAGGCATCAAATATGATGAGAGTAATGATACACTCATTTATAACCGCGTATTACAACTTGGTATGGGTGACAGTTTGTATGGACTCGAATTTGCGAAGTCATTGCATATGGATAAAGAATTTTTAACTGTGGCACAGACCATACGTGAGAACCTTTCTCATGCACAGAGTCCTGTCAAAAAACTAAGCCAACAAAAAAGATCTAAATATCATAAAGATCTTTATATTGAAAAATGTGCTTTATGTCATGAGAGTGTTGAGGATGTACATCATATTGTTGAACAAAAAGAAGCAGATCAAGACGGGAACATAGATCATTTTCACAAAAACCATAAATATAATCTCATCCCACTGTGTAAAAAACATCATAATATGGTGCACGATGGAAAAATAAATATATCCGGTTTTGTGATGACATCTGAGGGATTAAAATTACATTATGAGATTAAAGAGTGATTAGTGATTTTGACATAGCCTGGAGGCTATGTCAAGTAAATAATTACTTCTTTAATGGAGTAACATACATGTTTATGTATCTACCCTCTTGACTTGCTTTACTTTCAAGGTTACCTACATCTTCCAACATAGGCCATACACGATTAAGTACATCTACACCCCATTCAGGATTTGCCATTTCACGTCCTCTTAAGAATACACGTAACTTTACATGTTTCCCTTTTTCTAAGAACTCTCTGGCATGTTTGACTTTGTAGTTGATATCATTTTCGGCAATTTTACAAGAAAATTTGACTTCTTTTACTTCAATCTTTTTCTGGTTCTTTCTTGCTTCTTTTTTCTTCTTTTCAAGTTCGTACTTGTGTTTACCGTAATCCATGATCTTCGCAACTGGAGGCTTTGCATCCGGAGACATAAGTACAAGGTCTAAGCCTTTATCATTTGCTATGTTCATCGCTTCTGCAAGTGAGATGATACCGAACTGTTCACCATCATCACCAAGAACTCTAAGTTCAGGGATTCTGATAGCATCATTCATAATGGTATCGTCAGCTTTTTTTCTACCTCTGTTGTTTCTATCGTTTTGTCTACTCAAATTTTACCTTCTTGAAGTTGTTGCGTTAATTTTACCATAAATTCGTCTTGTGTAAGATTATACTGCTCTTTGGCTCTTCTGTCACGAATAGCCACTGTCTTGTTAGTCACCTCTTCATCACCAACGATCACTACATACGGCACACGCTGCTTTTCTGCATTACGTACACGTTTATTGAGTGAATCATTTTTATCATAGACCTCTGCATCCATACCTTCAAGAACCAGTCTTTTCTTAAGTGCATACGCATAATCTGCATGACTCTCTGAGATAGGGACAAAGATAACCTGCACTGGAGATAAGAAGAAAGGGAATTCTCCTGCATAATGCTCAGTAAGTATGCCGATGAAACGTTCAAATGATCCCAAGATCGCTCTATGTATCATCACGGGTTGTTTACGGGTATTGTCTTCTGCTACATACTCTACTTCAAAGCGTTCAGGGAGGTTGAAGTCTACTTGTATCGTACCACACTGCCATTTACGTCCAATGGCATCTGTAATTTTAATGTCAATTTTAGGACCATAGAATGCTCCTCCACCCTCGTCTATTGTATAAGGTAAATTATTGCCGTCAAGTGCATCTTTAAGCCCTTGTGTTGCTACTTCCCATACCGCATCTTCACCGATGGCTTTTTCCGGTTTGGTAGATATCTCCATTGTATACTCAAACCCAAATAGTTTCATCACAGAATCTACAAACTCTACTACTTCAAGTACTTCTAGGGCTATTTGGTCTGGTGCACAAAAGATATGTGCATCATCCTGAGTAAATTCTCTTACACGAAAGAGTCCATGAAGCACCCCTGACTTTTCATGTCTGTGTACCACACCATATTCATAATACTTCAATGGTAGATCACGGTAACTTTTTGGTGCGTGCTTGAAGACTTGAATATGTCCCAAACAGTTCATAGGTTTGATCCCATACTCCTGCTCATCAATGGTCGTGAGATACATATTTTCACCATAACATGCATAGTGTCCAGAAGTTCTCCACATATCTGCTTTAAGGATCTCTGGACCACGTACAGGTTCATAGCCACGCGTAAGGTGTGCTTTGTGCAAGATACTCTCTAGTTTATAGCGAAGTTTAGCACCCTTTGGCATCCAGAAAGGAAGCCCAGGTCCTGCAGCATCATCAAACATAAAGAGTTCCATCTCTTTACCTATCTTTCTATGGTCACGTTTTTTTGCCTCTTCGAGCATCGTCATATGTGCTTTAAGTGATTCCTTGTCTGCAAATGCCACCCCATAAATACGTGTAAGCATTTCAGCCTTTTCATCACCGCCAAGGTATGCTCCTGCTACACGCGTGAGTTTAAAGTTATGTAAAAAACGAAGTGCCGGTACGTGAGGTCCACGACAAAGGTCTTCAAAGTCCCCTTGTTTGTAGACAGAAAGTGTATCATCTGTAATACGCATCATTACTTTTTGCTTCAAGTCATCGTTGGCAAACTTTTCTAAAGCTTCATCCTTGCTCATCTCGTACTTCTCTATCTTGTACTTTTTCTTGATGAGTTCTTTCATTTTCTTTTCGATGGCTTTTAGGTCATTTTCACCTATCTGCTCATTTACTCTAAAGTCATAGTAAAACCCTTCATCTACCACAGGACCGACAAAGAACTGTGAGTTAGGATAAAGTTCTGTGATAGCCTGGGCCATAAGGTGCGCCGTAGAGTGACGTACTATCTCTAAAGATGCCTCAGAGTTATCATACTCTATAGGCGTTGCTGTACAGTTTTCTCCTGCACTCTGTGTGTCTATAATATTCCCTTGGTCATCGATATAACCTATAAGATTTTCGCTCAAATTAGCCCTTTATGTAAACGCAACCTACAGTGTCCGCGTTAAAAATGCCCCGATTATAGCTAAAAGTTGGATAGAAAGAAATTAAGGGCGCTTCAATGTTCTTAATCGTTTAAAATTCTGATGAGTCCCATGGGTGCATATTCAGCCATAGGACCGCCTGCTTTCCATTTTTTCATGGCAAGTTTACCTCTTAAAGTATAATTGCTGACATCATCTCTTTGCCTTATCTCTTCGCAATATTTTATAAGTTCTGCAGTATATTTTTCATCATTTTTTGCAAAATTATGTAAGACATATTTGGTTTGGATAGTACGTCTGTCTTTTTCACTGAGTTGGTATGCCTGCGCCATATAATCAATGACACCCATAAAGTAACCAAATATCATGGGGTGATTGTTCTTATCGTCAAGCAAGAAAGGGTTGTTCATTTTAGGCATGGCAAGAGATGTTGCGGTAAAGATATCTAATTCTCTGTGGATAACTTCATAAGGCACAACCTCTTTCTTCTTTTTATTTAGAAAATCAAATAATCCCAAAATAAACCCTCTGTAGTAATTTTATTCCTATACTATAACATAAAAATGTCAAAATAATGTCAGTAAAACCGGGAGATTTCAATATTGTTAATGAGAAAATAATTTAGGAATTATATGATTTAGGGATAGTCTGTAATGGTGACCACAAGCAGACTCGAACTGCTGACTTTTTCCATGTCATAGAAACACTCTACCAACTGAGTTATGCGGTCAAGGGTGGAAGTATAACCAAGAGATACTTAAAAGCGAGGCGCCTTAGTCTTGGCAGACCCAGGCACTCTCTTTACAGAGTTTATCAAGATGTTCACTTGCTTCACTTTGTCCTGCTTTTAATGCTTTTTTAAGATTCTCATAGGCTTTCATTTTATCATGTCTGATGCCTTCTCCCCATGCGTAGAGCACAGCGGCATTGACCTGTGCCACACTGTCACCCATGCTTGCAGCTTTTTCAAACAACCCCAGTGCTTTTTGATGATCTTTCTCTGCACCCAACCCCTGAGCATAAAGTGCTCCCAGGTTGGTATATGCCTCTTTGAGTCCGCTTTCTACTGCTTTTTCATACCAATACTTTGCTTTTTCATAAGCATTAGGATCTTTTGTTCCTGCAGACTGATAGAGTTGCGCAAGGTTGTACTGTGCTGCAGCATTCCCCTGTTTTGCGGCCTTTCCATACCAGTTCTGCGCTTCTGTCAAATCTCGTTTTACCCCTAGTCCATTGGCATAGATAAGTCCCACATTGTATTGAGCTTTTGCATTGTCTTGTTTTGCAAGGGAGTAAAATGCATTCAGTGCTTTAATGTAGCCACCATTGTTGTAATCTTCAACTGCCTGATCAAACTCATTTGCACCTAAACTCAAAGAAGTAAAGATCACGGCCGAAAAGATCAAAACAAAACTATTTCTAAAACTCAGCATTTTCTATCTTCCTTAGTTGACTTTTAGTTTTTATCATACATTTCTCCTATTCATGTGCATACATTATATAAAGGTCTCAGCAACAAATGTCTTAGTAACTTTGCCACCAAACCTATAAACACCCTCTTCATAACTCACATAAAGTTCATCCCCGCTCCTAGGGTGTACTTTCACCTGATCAGGGACTTTTTCTTCTTTATGATTACGAATGAAACATGCTACCATTCCTGTTCCGCAAGCAAGGGTTTCATCTTCAACACCACGCTCATACGTACGCACATGCATGGTATCGCCATCAATCTTACAGATGTTGACATTACAGTTGTATTTATGACGTAAAACTCTTGCTTCTTCTATGTTGAAATTTTCTACATTGTCTCTCACAGCAACAAGATGTGGGACTCCAGAATTAATGAGCCACCATTTCTCTCCATACTCTTCTATATCATCAGAGATGATATCCGGCTCTACCATATCGCTCACCACATACAGTCCGTTGATCGTTGCACGTATCACACCTGCACCAGTAAGATACTCTGCAGCATTGTCTCGAGAGATACCTTTTTCCTGTGCAAAGTGTGCAACTGCTCTGCTTGCATTGCCACACATATCTGCCTCTGAGCCATCAGAATTGTAAAACTCCCATTCAAAATCATACTTCTTATGCGGTAAAACGACCACTAAACCATCTGCACCTACACCATTTTGTCTGTGACACAGTTTTTGTGCCAATGACGACCTGTCTGATCTTTCTTGTGCAATGATCATCACAAAATCATTACCGTTGGCTGAATACTTAGTAACTGTCATTGAGTATCTCCTCTTTTACGCGTTCACACTCTTGTTTAAGTTGCGTAAGTGTACCACTATTATCTATAACATACGTAGCCATTTTACGTTTTTCTTCCACAGAGATCTGCGTATCGATTCGATCTAATGCTTCTTGACGGCTATATCCTTCACGATTCATCAGGCGATCAAGTTGCTGCTCCGCTGTTGCATAAACCACTAAAGATTTTTTGATGGGGTAACGTCCTCCCTCGAAAAAGAGAGGAATATCTATCAAATAAGGCTTCCCCAAGTGGTCCTCCTTGAGAGAAAGTCGCTCTATCTCAGCATAGATAAGAGGGTGAAGCAAGGCTTCAAGTGCTTGACGTTTGCTCACGTCAGAAAAAACAATTGCACCTAAGTCCTTTCTGCTTACTTTCCCCTCGATTATCAATGATTCACCAAACATTTCAGCAATTTTTACAGACTGTTCTTGCAGTATTTGATGGGCGACCTTGTCTGCATCTATAGTGTGGATCCCCCAAGAAGAAAAGAGCTTCAATACGGTACTCTTTCCTGTTGAGATACTGCCTGTTAACACAACAGCATACTTAAAAGCCATACTCTTTCCTTCTACCATTTTCTAAATGATTTTAACTGCATTTCATCATAATGATAGATGTCATTTCTAAACTGTAGTTTCCCCTCATAATTCACCCATGAAGTAAGATAGATCACATCTACAGGCACACGATTCTTCAAGGCTAAGTATGCTTTCTTTCTCCCTTTCAGTATATTTTGTGATTTCTCAAAATCTACGTTGTCATTAAAAGTAGAGAAAGTTTCAAGTAATTCTCTTGGTTTCTGCAGACGGATACATCCATGGGAAAATGCTCTTTTATCCTTATTAAAAAGATGTTTGGTCGGGGTATCATGCATATAGACTGAAAACTTATTGGGGAATAAAAACTTCACTTTTCCCAAAGCATTGTGTGTCCCTGCTGTTTGGGCAAAACGGAAGGGCACATGTTTACTGTGACGGTATTTATTCCAATTTACAGAAGCAGGGTTAACCAGTGCTGCATCTTTCCCCCATCCGTCAAAAATTTCAATTCTCTGTTTTGCCATGGCATTTGAATTACGCAATAATTTTGGGATCATCTCATTTTGGATAATACTCTTAGGGATGTTCCACTGAGGGTTGAGTACGATCGTTCTGACTATATTGGAAAAAATAGGTGTTGGGTTTTTAGGTGTGCCGACAATGGTCCGAATGGTTTGTCTAAGCTCCCCGTCCTCTTCAAAATAGAGCATAAAATCCGGAATATTGATGATCACATGGCGCTTAGACTTAGGGTCATTCAGCCACTTGATACGGTCTAAATTCAAGAGCATCGTTTCAAGGCGTTCATCAACAGTTTTATTAAGCACGGAGAGAGTTACTGGTCCTACTTCTCCATCATCTGAGAGTCCATTCCGTATCTGAAAATGTTTCACTGCATCTTCCAAACACTTATCATAAACCAGGTCTTCATTACTCTCGCTACAAGAGATATAATCTCTCGTAACGCTCAAGCGTTCACGCAGAGATCGTACACCTTCTTCTCCGTTCCCCGGTTTGAGGGTTTTATTTAAGATAACTCTTCCCCAGCCACCATTTTCTTTGATCTCTCTATACTCAGCTACCTTTTTTTGTAATTCTCTGTAATGATATTTTGTCGGAGTCGCGTCTTCAAGTGCTTTGGCTAAATTACCGCCAAGTGCAGCATTCTCTGCCATCGCTATCGCATCAACCTTCGGTCTATGCAGTATCCACTCTGTACTTACACCATTTACAATAAGGTTCGATATCCTCGCTTGAAATGCTCCCCAGTTGATACTTCCCAAATATGCATAGTCCGTATAGGCTTTGTAGAGTTGAGAAATTTTAAACTCCAGATCTACTTTTTCAACAAGTTTGCCATGGTAAGCATACACATCTTCAACTTTTCCTTCCAACCGGAGGGTATCTTGATACAATCTGCCATGCTTATTGAGAGTATCATCATTTTTAATATGCGCAAACAAGGCAGAGGCTGCAGCAGAAGGCTTGGACTCTCTCATCCACACAGGAACAAAGAACAACTGTGTATACATTCTTCTTAAAAAACTCTTTTCGGGCTGTGTTTGCAAGGAGTTCATCATCACCGTTGAAGCTACGTCATGAAATACCAGGTTGGTATTGGCAGATATACTTTGGTGGAACATGAGAAGGGAGAATATCCCCATAGTCATGTATAAACGTTTTATTCTATTTTTTAGTTTTATCATCTTTCCATCTCATTGATTTTTAGTGTAGAGTATATCAAAATATTTTATGAAAATGACTTTTTCTCATGAAAGAACAAGGCTAAAAACTATAATTGGCGATCACTCTAAACTGATCATAGTTTTCCCTTCCGTTTACTTTAAAGTCTACTGAGGCATACGCTGCTATTGCAGTGATCTTGTCATTAAAGTTGTACTCTAAAATAGCATCTATCTCTCTTGATTTATAGAGTGAAGAATCATCTGCATTAAAGCTGCCGTAGGCAATCCCAAAAATGAGATCATCCACACCCAATTTTCCAAAATCATATCCGGCCCCGATCATCCATGCACTTCCGGAAGTTCCCAATGCATCAAGTGTCTGATCCTCCATCGAGGTGAAAAATGGGCCACCGCCCAGACTTAGACCCATAGCACCCGTATCTCCATTATCTTGGTTATAAGCGCACAAAACGGTTACGCCAATGTCTGCAAAGTTTGCTTCCAAAGAGATACCGTATGTCTGGGCATCCTGCTTGCCAAGCAGTGCATCCCCTGTTTCCTGACTTCCATCATACTGAAGTCCAAGTACCAAGGAGATATTTTTAGAAAGTGCATGTTCATATCCCGCTTCTGCATAGATCACATTGGCTATATCATTATAGTTGTAATACCAGAGACTCAAAGAGAGATCTTTAATGCCTTCATAAGAAGCAGAAGCATAATAAATACCGTCCATCCTATGATCTACTCCCAACGTTTTACCCACATTGACAAATTCAGAACTGTCCACAGCATTTTCCCAACCGGCCATTCTATTTATAAATCCTGCAGATAGGGTCAGATCATCAACATCTCTGTTTGTGATCCAATATGCTTCAAAATAGTTTGGTATCATTCTGAGATCATCACTGTCTGCATGTGGTGTATCTAGGGACTGTCTTCCAAGTCTTATCTCTGTATTTCCCCATTTTCCATCTAAATATGCCTGAGAGAGAAGAATAAAGCTTTTTCCCTCTACGTCAAAAAAATCACTATTTAGATTGAAATGCTCTTGGTTATTTCCGAGATTGAGCACACCATATGCTTCAGCACCAACCATCAGCCCATTCCACCTTTGCGTATACATATGAACGTGTCCAGCCAATGCATAAGCATTTGTATGTGGCGAACCGTCTCCTGAAAAGTTGATATATCCTGCTCTGAGTTGACCTTTTGTATGTTCTGAAGGATCATATCCGCTCAAGAAACTTCTTACACTTTGGACTGTTACAGGTTGTTGTATCTCTTCTTGTACAGTAGATACTTCAGATTCAGTGATTATACTTTCCAGTGGTTCACTCAATCTTTCCCCATAAATATTAGTAATCATCATCACTAAAAGAATAAAGCCTATACCACTCTTTTTCATCTTTTTATCCTATACTCTAAGAATCGATCTGTATGATCTCTATCTTCTCTGCTTCATCTGCCCGCAAAGCAATAAGTGTTGAGTCTACTTCGATCTCCATAGTTTTCCTGGCAAGAGAACAGCCTTTTACGGACAATATTTCTCCTCGCATGACCCCAAATGAAGTGAGTCTGTCTTTGAGTGCTTTATCTGCATGTATCTTTACAATCTCAGCTTTATCGCCTTTTCGTATATCTGTCAGTACCATATTAAACTCCTGTCAATAGCAGCGTAATCCGGTACGCTATAAAACTTAAGATCCATGCCGTGGCAGAGGTCATCACAAAGAGGTAGACCAGATACTTCCACCCTCCTGCTTCTTTGGCAAAAACCATAGAAGCAGCCAGACATGGCAGATAGATCATCACAAATACGATAAAGGCAATCGCAGCAGCAAAAGGTATATTTGCTTTTATCTGTGCGATCAGTCCGGCATTGCCTTCATCTACTTCATCCCCCAGTGCATACAAAACACCTAAAGTAGAAACAACCACTTCTTTTGCTGCAAGTCCTGTTTCCAGTGCCACTGCCATTCTCCAGTCAAAACCAAGCGGTGCGAAGAATGGCTCTGAGGCATGTCCAATTTTCCCTAAGTAGCTCTGTTCAAGCAGCGCAAAAGAAAGGTCATTTCCCAGTTGGGTTTTTACCTCATCTGTTGATGCCTGGGCTATCTTTGTTTCATACTGTGCTTCAAGTTCAGAGTTTTTAGGATAGTTTGAGGCAAACCAAATAAGTATAGATGCCGCCAAAATAAAGGTTCCTGCTTTTTTCATGTAAGACTTCGCCTGACCATACACTGTATGCCAGATCAATTTAAATGAAGGCATACGATATTTTGGCATTTCCATCACAAATGGTTCATCTTCACCTTTAAAGACAAACACTTTCAGTACTTTAGCCGCAAAAAGTCCTAAAAGAGCGCCTGAAATGTAGATGAGAAACAAGATATTTCCCGCCTGGTCCTCTCCAAAAAATGCCCCTGCAAAAAGCACATAGATAGGTAATCTTGCCCCACAAGACATAAAACCTATGATGAAAAGTGTGATCAGTCTGTCCTTTTCATTTTTAAGAGTACGTGCTGCCATGTAAGCAGGAACTGAGCATCCGAACCCTGTAACCAAAGGGATAAAGCTTTTCCCATGTAGACCAAATTTATGAAAAAACCCATCCAGTAAAAAAGCAACACGACTCATATACCCTGTCGTTTCAAGCAATGCTATACCCACAAAAAGAATGATGATATTGGGGAGGAACATCACGACGGCACCAACCCCTGCGATCATACCATCTGCTACCAATGAGCCTAATTCTCCCTCACCCAGTATTGCTTTAGCTTGATCCCCAAGCCATCCAAAAGTTGCATCTATGTAATCCATTGGGACTGAACCCAGTTCAAATGTAAGCTGGAACAAGCCCCACATGAAGAATAAAAAGAGAGGAATACCTAAAAATTTATTGATTAGAAGGTTATCTATCCTTTGTGTGAGATTTTTGGCTTTCATTCCAGACACAGACATTACTTCCATCTTTGCACCTTTGGCAAAGGAAAAATGTTCATCTGCAAAGATCTCATCGAGATCTTTTGTATTGGTATGCAGATAAATATGATTGAGCCCTTCTCTTATGATAGGCAGCATCTCTATCCAGATAGGTTCATCATGCATCTTTTTATAGACATCTACATTTTCCTG
>Ga0164313_10003640_pt1 | contig 13701 bp, 9 predicted proteins | sample GuaBasSedimGuay4_FD_113735 | JGI IMG/M metagenome (GOLD analysis project Ga0164313, IMG submission 113735) | Subseafloor sediment microbial communities from Guaymas Basin, Gulf of California, Mexico - Guay4, Core 4569-4, 0-3 cm | ecosystem: Environmental > Aquatic > Marine > Hydrothermal vents >... | reverse complement strand
CTGATGCGTCACACCTCGTCCCTCGGTCTCCCGAAACCGGTACTCCTTCTGCCTCCGGGCGTGATTCTCCCGGCCCGCTTCCGTTTGCTGGTACCGGCGTCCGGCCTCCCGAACAATCCGTGCCAGGAGAAACAAAGTTAACAAAGTTGTGTGATCCGCCCATCGCGTCCTCAGCGCCCCACCAAACATGATGCTCCCAACGCAGTTGCCCGTGAGTGCCCCCTCAAACGATGTTTGGGCCCAAAGTGCGTCACGTAGGGCGAGGCGCTCCTACCCAAAATCGGTTTGAGACTGCACGTCCGTTCGAGGCCAGAACCACATACCCTCAACAGCACGCGGAATGGGTGCCTGGCTCCGACTTTGTTTGCCGCGAACAAAGTTGCGTGCCTGGCATCCCCTCCCATCGCGCAGCCGGAGCGCTACCAGCGGGTTCAATGCCACCCCATCGCCACAACCCGACCACGCCCTGGCCACCTTCTTGTCCGACCATCCAAGGAGGAGGACCCAAGATGCCGACTCCAATGACCCATGCCGTGGTGGGGGCGAGTTTTTCAACCGCACTTCCACAGAAGATCCGTGGCTTCCGGGCTGCCGTTGTTCTCGGCTTTCTGGCCGCGATGCCCGACCTCGATATCGTCGGGTTCTATCTCGGGGTCCCGTACTCGAACACCTTTGGTCACCGCGGCGTGTCGCATTCCCTGCCCTTCGCTCTGCTGATCGCGGCCGGGTTGGTCGCTCTGGCGATCCGCTTCAAGGTGTTTCCCGGCGACCAAGGACTCAGGACATTCCTTGTGGCAACCGCCGCAACGGGATCCCACGGACTTCTCGACATGACAACTAATGGCGGCATGGGTGTTGGGCTCTTGATGCCCATTGTTCCCGAACGACTCTTCTTCCCTTTTCGCCCCATCGAGGTCTCTCCCATCAGTCCGAGACGCTTCCTCACCGATGGCGCCCCAGTCCTGGTGTCCGAGTTTCTCTGGGTCTGGGTACCGATCATGTTTCTTGTCGCGTCGATCTGGATCTGGAGGAATCGAGATTTGCTTTCTCGAACCCCCTGGGCCTCATCGAAATAGGAACCACACACCCTCAACAGCACACGCACCGCCTATGGAGCACGCGGGATGGGTGCCTGGCTCCAACTGAAAAAGGTGCCAGGCACGCCTTTACGCCGTAAACTACGTTATCCCACAGAACAGTGACGGCACAATGGCGTGCCTGGCATCCCCTCCCATCGCTCAGACGGAGCTGAGGCTCGGCGCCGGCAGAACCCGCCGAGGGGGAATGCGTAGACTCCGGGGAGCCCGGAAGGAGATTCACCATGAAGAAGACCTGTCTGCCATGCATCATGCTTCTGCTCGTGGTCACCGCATCAGCCGCGCCGGCGGCCGAAGACGCATACTCTGACTACCTGATCGCGGCCTACCCCGCCGATGGCCCCGGAGCGACTGCCATCGTTGTTAAGGATGGCGAGGTGCTGTTCCTGGGGGCGCGCGGCATGGCTGATCTCGAGCTTGGGGTCCCCCTGAAGCCCGATCACGTATTCCGCCTCGGCTCGATCACGAAGCAGTTCACCGCCGCCTCGATCATGCTGCTTGAGCAGCAGGGAAAGCTGACGGTCGATGACTTGATCACCAAGCACCTGCCCGGCTACCCCACCAACGGGTATGAAATCACCATCGAGCACCTCCTGACCCACACTTCGGGGATCTTCAGTTACACCTCGATCCCCGGGTACATGATGGGCAACGAAATTCGAGCCGATCTGTCGACCGAGGAGCTCGTCGACGTGTTTGACGACCTCGAAATGGACTTCGGCCCCGGTGAGCAGTGGAGCTACAACAACTCGGGTTACGTGCTGCTCGGCGCCATTATTGAAAAGGTGTCGGGCCAGTCGTACGCCGACTTCGTCGAAGAGAATATCTTCGAGCCCCTGGGCATGAACAACAGCCACTACGGAGGATCGCAGCTTGTCCCAGGCCGCGCCAGCGGCTATCAAGCCATCGAGGACGGCTACACCAACGCGTCGTTCCTGAGCATGACTCAGCCCTACGCCGCCGGTTCGCTGCTTTCAACCGTCGGCGACCTGGCGCGGTGGAACGCCGGGCTCTTCGGCGGAGGGCTGCTCACCGCAGAGTCGGTGGCACGCATGACGACCGAGTTCACGCTGAACAACGGCGAGGGAACCGGCTACGGCTACGGCCTCTCGGTGCACGAGATCGACGGCACGCCTGTCGTCGATCACGGCGGCGGCATTCACGGCTTCGCGACCTATGCCTTGTGGATGCCGGAGGCCAAGATCTACGTCGCCGTGCTGTGCAACAACCCGGACAACAAGACCGGACCGAACTACGTCGTTCGCCAGATGGCGGCGGAGGCCGCAGGTAACCCTCTGCCCACCCACACAGCGATCGACCTCTCCGGGGGGACCCTTGACGAGTATGTTGGTGTGTACACGATCAGCGAGACCCAGTCGCGTAGCGTCACCGTAGAGGATGGCCGACTCCACACCCAGCGAACCGGGAGCGGTCGGCTGCTCGCTCTTGCCCACGCCAAGGACGCCTTCTTCTACGAGCGCAGCCTCTCTCACTTCACTTTCGAGCGTGACGCCGAGGGCCGTGTGGCGCGAATGCTCATGTACCAGGGCGGCACCGAGGAGCCCGAGGTCGCAGAGCGCACCAGCGACGTCGTACAGACCGCAGACGACCGGCCCGTGGCTGAGGTCTCACCGGAGCTCTACGACCTGTGGGCAGGCACCTACGAGCTGCAATCGGGCTTCAACCTCACCGTCACCCGGGAGGGCGACCGACTGATGTCCCGAGCCACGGGCCAGGAGATCGTCGAGCTTCACCCCGCCTCGATGACCCGCTATTTCATCACCGAGGTCGAGGCGGAGATCGAGTTCGTACCCGGTGACGACGGCCGCGCCAGGGGGTTGGTGCTGTACCAGGGAGGCCGGGAGATGAAGGCCACACGCGCCGACTGAGGGTGTCCAAAAGAGCTACCGGTCGTTTCGGCGGCCGAGTGGCGTCTGGAACGGCCAGGCGGGTTCGCACCGTCTCGCAATCGTGCCCCTGGCCGACCCAATGATTTCCTCTGTGATCACAATCTGTTTTCTCAGATGCGAGGATATTCCTCGGTTTCAGCGCTCATGTCTTCTGATGATGCAGGAGATCGTTGGGTCGGAGCGGTGCTGAGCGGCGTAGAGGGTTCAACGCTTGTCGGTATTTGGCAAACTACACGCGGTCGCATCTAACTCGGCAAAGCGGTGCCAGGCACCTTTTTCCTTTGGTACAGATCTCCCGATCTTTGGTCGTTGTTCCCTCCATTGCAGCAACTCGGTGCTACTGCCGGGGGTCAGTTCCAGTGCCTGTCATCACCGCGTTCGAAGCCGTCGGCAAAGATCACTCCCGGTATTTCGAAGACCTGGAGGCCCGTGTTGGCGAACCCGACGTAGATACGCCCCCCGGTGACCGAGACCGCCGTCGGACTCTCAGCGGTTGGCACGGAGCAAGCGAGCGACAGGCTGGAAGGGTCGCTGATGTCGATCACATGGAGCGCCCCATGCCCTGAGGTATCCGTGACAAAAAGAAGGTTTGCGAGCGCATCGATCCGGTCCGGGTCTCCCGCTATCGAGAGCCACCCATCGGACACGGGCAGGGTTGGATCGGTCAGGTCAAATGTCTTGATTCCCGTCTTGGTCGCCTCGATGAGGTGGTCCCTCACGACCAAGAGATCCGTCGCATCGTCAGTGATGTCAATCTCGGACGTGACGAAGGGGGCAGCTGGATTGGAAACATCGCAGGTAACGAGGTCGTCGGAACCCAGATGACCGAAGGTCACATAGGCGAAGTTTCCGGCAGTCTCGACGAAACCCGCCGAGCCACTCGAAGCGGTGAAAGATCCCACCACGGCCGGTGCGAAGGGGTTCGACAGGTCGATCGTCTCGGCTTCGCTACCCGAGGGTGACACTCCTACTGATCCGGAAACCGCCAGCCCCTCCGTGTAGTTGATTGGGCAGGACCCGATCATCGACACGTTGTGTGGATCCGCCACATCGAGGACCCTGAGTTGATTTCCATCCATGAAGAAACCGGTCTGACCGGAGACATCGAACCCCTTGGGATAGCCGTGCTTGACTACGTCCAACACCTCGACCGAATCGGCCTTCGGCAGATCGACGATGACGAGACCGGCCTTGCTTGACTGAATGAACCCCGTGTTCCCCGTCATGACGAGATCTTCGATGGCGCCGATTCCGATCACCTCGCCGGCGATCGTCGGAGTCGACGGATCACTCAGCTCGATGACGTTGAACCCTCCACCATGCGACGAAACGAGGATGGAGGTCGCCATCGGCCAGAGATCGCTCGGCGCCAAACCATCGACCCACGCCAATGATGTTGGTTGATTCGGATTCGAGATATCGAAGACGGTCAGGGTCCCAAAACGGTCCGCCATCAGCAGCACAGTGTCCACGATCTCGAGAGTTTCGCCCCTTCCACCTCCGAACACGACCACCGGCGCGAGCTGCGGTGACGCCGGATTGGAAGCATCAATCACGAACATCACACTGTTGTACTCACTGACGTAAACGAGATCACCGGACCAGATCACCGCGGTCGGCATGTAGTGTTGCCCCCCGGTAACGAGATCGAATGCACTCAACACCTGAAGAGCGTTGGGGTTAATGAAGTCAACGAAATATAAAGGTGCGTCGATGACATCATCAAAAGTCCCCACGAAGATCGTTCCCTGAATACTGATGCTTTTGGCCTCGTAAGATTCGTCGCTGAATGTGCTGAGCACAGAGGGTTCCAGCGGCTGACTGATGTCGTACAGCACGAATCCGGCTCGACCGAGCACGAAGGCGATGTCGGCATCAATCACGACGTCCTTGGCGAGATGCGAGCTCTGGCTCCCATATGGTGCTGAACCAACTGCAACGGGGTTTGACGGGTCGATCAGGTCGATGACCCAAAGCCCTGCAGCTCCAGCAGCCACGTAGGCGTATCTGTTGTCCATCTCGGCGCCATAGACAACGTCAGGGAGAGCGATCTCGCCGACAACGACCGGTGCGGACGATTCGCTGAAGTCCACCACCCGAAGAACCGCGCCCGACCCGAATAGACCAAGTGAACCGCTCGCGGAAACCGTCAGCGACGGTCCGTGCTCCCACCGCGCGACTTCCACGGGACATGTTGCCGGAAGATCTGCAGATACATCAGTCGTAGGCACAAGCGTGAGAACGGACAGAATGCTGACAATCACCCTAACGCAGAATCTCATGTGTCGACTCCTCGTTGCCAGTATCCGTCAGACCAGAAGCCGGGGCAATCCCTCTTGGCTTTGAGTCCCAACAAGACTTTCGATTCTGATACTCGATCTGACTGACGGAACTTCAATTCTGAAACACTGAGGGTATGGACCTGAAACATCTCAGCCATCTCATTGTCATGGACTGAACACACCAGGGCCACCTTCTTGTCCGACCATCCAAGGAGGAGGACCCAAGATGCCGACTCCAATGACCCATGCCGTGGTGGGGGCGAGTTTTTCAACCGCACTTCCACAGAGCCTTCGTGGTTTCCGCGCCGCCGTAGTTCTCGGCTTGCTAGCCGCGATGCCCGACCTCGATATCGTCGGGTTCTATCTCGGGGTCCCGTACTCGAACACCTTTGGTCACCGCGGCGTGTCGCATTCCCTGCCCTTCGCGCTGCTGATTGCAGCCGGATTGGTCGCTCTGGCGATCCGCTTTAAGGTGTTTCCCGGCGACCACGCGCTCAGGACATTCCTCGTGGCAACCGCCGCAATGGGATCCCACGGACTTCTCGACATGACAACCGATGGCGGTATGGGTGTTGGGCTCTTGATGCCCATTGTTCCCGACCGGGTGTTCTTCCCATTTCGTCCCATCGAGGTCTCTCCCATCAGTCCGAGACGCTTCCTCACCGATGGCGCCCCGGTCCTGGTGTCCGAGTTTCTCTGGGTCTGGATACCGATAATTCTTCTTGTCGCGTCGGTCTGGATCTGGAGGAATCGAAATTTTCTTTCTCGAACCCCCTGGGCCTCATCGAAATAGGAACCACACACCCTCAACAGCACACGCACCGCCTATGGAGCACGCGGGATGGGTGCCTGGCTCCAACTGTGGGTCTGTTGGCTCCTCCCCATCCGCATCGCCACGCAAGGTCGGGAGCTTGCGTGCCTGGCTCCCCTCCCATCGCGCTGCCGGGGCGAGAGCATATGATGGAACCACGATGAATTTCCTTCTCCTGCCTGGTCTCGACGGCACCGGACGGCTCTTCGAACCGTTCGTCAACCGGGCACCAGAAGATGCGTCCTGCACCGTTGCCCGCTATCCCGTTGATCGGGCACTTTCCTATCCCGAATGTGCCGACCTGATCGTTTCTGGGTTCCTCCCCGATGAGGAGTTCGTCATCGTGGCGGAGTCGTTCTCCGGCCCGGTGGCTGTCCTGTCGGCGGCACGTCGTCCCCCGGGTTTGGTCGGAGTCGTCCTTTGCAACACCTTCATCTATCGCGCCTCATCGCGCGGTTTTGCTCTGCTGCCCTGGTCTTTGTTGTTCCGTTTGCCACTTTCATGGCTGAGCGTCGGCGTCCACCTCACGGGCTTTGGTCGCGCATCGGAATTTCTCGGGATGATCCGCGAGGCGAATGCACCGGTGCTTCCAACGGTTCGAGCCAGCCGGCTTCGATCCGCGTTGGCGGTCGATGTCCGACCCGAGTTCGCGGCGCTCGACCTTCCCGTCATGGACCTCCGTGGTCGTCACGACCGGCTCGTCCTCGGCAACTGTCGGCGACAGGCGGCGCGAACCCGCCCCGAGACCACGGTGGTAACGATCCCCGGCCCGCATCTGCTTCTCCAGACGGAGCCGGAACGCTGCTGGGAGGTCATCACGGCGTTTGTCGCGTCTTCAGCGCCACACCGAACATGATGCTCCCAACGCGGTTGCCCGTGAGTGCCCCCTCAAACATTGTTTGGACCCTATGTTTTAGGATTCTGGCATGGTCCTCGCTCCAAACAATGATTTGAAGCGGCACGTCCGATCAGCGCCAACCCCTCGTACTCTCGACGCCACGCGCATCGCCTATGGAGCACGCGGAATGGGTGCCTGGCTCCAACTTTGTTTGCCGCGAACAAAGTTGCGTGCCTGGCATCCCCTCCCATCGCGCAGCCCGGACGACACGTTGCCCGTCTGCCGCGCCTCGGCGGTTCAGCCGGCGTTCAGTGTTGGGGAACCGGGGCTCTTGATTGCGGACTCGAAGTGCTTCTCGACCATCGCCTCGATCACCATTCCATCGGCGAAATCGAAAACGGCTGCCGAGTCGACCTTGAAGTTCTTGGCCGCCACGGCGCTTGTTTCCGCAAGCACCAGGAACGGGTCCCGGGGATCGCGTTCGATGGCCGCCTCTGCAGCGGTCATCGCAGCGATTCGGGTACGGGTCTCCCGATCAGTGTTCATTTTTCCCTCCATCGCAGCGGATCGCCGGCTCAGCTCCGGCGATGCGTCCGAGCGAGCTCGGCGCTTGACAATTGTCTCAAAACCGAAGGGCGTCTTGGTCAACCGGAATTCGACCTCGGACCCCCCGGATCTCCAACCGATTGAAATCAGGGAGTTTCGACGGTCAGGAGCGTTGAAGCAGAGAGAGATTACTTGACAAGCGACATCTGTCGGTGGCAGCACGACTCCGCTGCGGTGATTCTCAGCCGCTGCCCCTGGATACCGTCGCGCCCGGCTGATGTTTGGCGCGTCCGACGCGCCACCGCAATTCGTCCGACGAATTGCCTACCTGCCGCCCAGGGTTCCCCGGATCTCGGGCAACCCACCGACGCCCTTGAGCTCGATCATTATCCGAAAATCACGGGTGGGATAGAGCCCGAGCTTGAGATCGCGGTATTCGGCCGAAATGCCCCAGCAGCTGCCTTGCCACCCGACCTGGTAGCGCTGCTGCTGGACCTCTTTCTGTTCCACGTCGTAGGCGATGTGCATCGCGGCAGAAAAAGGAAAACCGGGCTTCCTGAAGTTGAGCAAGGTCCTCACCTGCGAAGAAACCCGATCACCGGTCAGCGAGCTGAAACCCTCGTACCAGGTCAGGCTGGCCGAACCGAAAACGGCGCGACCGGTTCCGGTCAGCGAGGTCGAAACAAGATTCTTGTTGAGCAGGTCGAAACTCGCCCGTGCATCGATCCCGGATCCCGGGGTTGGTGTGAAGCGAAGAGAACCGACCAACGGACCCCAGCCGCTGGTGGCGCCTTCAGTTCCGAATGACAGGGGTCTCGAGAAGGAATACTCCTGGGAGAGCTCGAACGAGCCGAGCTCGCGTGAACTCAGGCTTTTTTCGGAACGGCCGAAGAGCCGGTTGGCCAGCGACAACCTGACCCGATTGTCCAGGGGCGTGCTGTCGACCTCGTCGGCGATGGGGATCTGCAACTCGTTGGCAATACCGAGGCCCTCGAGGTAGGCGTACTCGATCCTCGGCTCGACGAGATGTTTGAATTTCGAAAATCCCCACCGACCCTTGTCGAAGACCCGCGAAATCGAGGGGCCGCCGATATCGACCCCGGCCGCGATAAAGGCACGATCGATGGGTTCGTAGACATATTCCTCGACCCTCAAGTTCTCATCCAGGGAGTAGCGCGCCGTGTAGTAGGTATAGCGCGCCCCCACCCTCGGTGTCACGGTGAGCCACGGCGGCCCCGGCAGGGTGTAGTTGAGGGTTGGGAAGACATCGCCGCGCCAGTAGGTGCCGACCAGATCGTTGCCCTTGTCGATGTCGAAGTGGTTGATCGACGAAACCATGTTCCAGTAGATATCGCTGTTGAACAAGCGAGTGGAGCGGACCCGCAACTCGGCTTCGGGCAGCCGTGCGAGCGTGGTGTCGACGCTGGTCAGGAAGGTGGTCCGGTGATCCGCACTGAGGTTGAGGGAGTATGGACCCCAACTCTGGGTGAGAAAGAGGAAGGAGTAGACATCACGCCGGGTGTTGGCCTCGAATGTGCGGTCGAAGTCCTGCCAGAAATCCGGGTCCGACAGATTCTCGACCTGGGCCTGGAGGCGAAAACCGAAGATATCGGCCTGATCGTACCGGCCGTTGATCCTCCACTCCCACTCGCCCCGTTCCTTGTCAAAAATGGTGTAGAGATCGAGGATCCCCGCGCCGTCGGCGACCGGCGCCCATCGGAGTTCGTTGCCGATGCCGTAGAACCCCTCGGAGAAGTACTCGAACGAAAAGGTCGTGTCCCAGCTGCGACCCATGGGGATGTAGAGCGGAAGACCAAGATACCAACCGAGACGATCCGAGTACCCGAAACCCGGAATGAGGATGCCCGGCGCTCGTTCTTTCTTGACGGGCCAGACCATATAGGGCAGGTAGAAGACCGGGACGCCCTGGATCTTGACGACCGAGCTGGTGAACTTGCCATAGCCCTCGACCTCGATGAGGGCCTTTTTCAGATGGAAGCTCCAGGGGGGGTTGCGGGTGTCATCCTCGCAGGTTGTGAAGACGGCCTTGTCGACCCGGTAACTGGTCTCGTCGAGCTTCTCGATGCTGCGGCCGGAGAACGTGTACATGGGCGACACATAGCCCGTTGCGTTGAGAAAAAGACCCGTCTTTGTGCGCAGGTTATAGTGCAGTTCGTCGGCGGTAAACCGGCTCGGGCCCTGGTCGACAACGACGTTTCCCCGGGCTACGAGATCCATGGTCTGTCCGTTGTAGAGAACCTCGTCACAGGCCAGGGCCACATCCTGATAAAAGATCTTCACGTCTCCGGTCCAAAGACAGAGTTCCTGATCCTCATCGCAATCCTGGCGCTCGGCCACCATGCGCAGCGCTCCTTCCGGACCGGCGCCGTCTTCCGACCGACCCTCCTGGGCCGACAACGTTGGTGAGCACCAAAGGAAGCAGACCAGAAGCACGATGAACCGAACCACGACCGGCCGAGCCCTTCCGTGTTCTACCGGTGTTGGAAATCCAGCCAGCTTCTTCACGCGCTCCTTCCCGGTCTCATCCCTCACCGCAGGCGGATAAGGCACAAGACCCGGGCCATTGTAATCGGTGCGCCGTACAATGGGTCCCATGCGAGTGCTCGGTATCGACCCGGGAGGCAAACGCCTCGGTCTGGCGGTGGGTGACACCACGACGGGAATCGCGACCCCACTCGAGGTCGTGAACTATGGCCGCCGCGTGGACGCGGCTCAAAAGATCGAAGAATTCATGGTCGGTCACGCGGTCGAGACCGTGGTCATCGGGCTGCCCACCAATGTCGATGGAGACGAGACCCCCGCCTGCCGCCGATCCCACGCGCTCTCCGAGGCCCTCGCCGATCTCGGCATCACCGCGGTTCTCCAGGGCGAGTATCTGAGCACCGACGAGGCGCGCCGGAGAGCGAGAGCGCTGGGACGCAAATCCTCCCTGCCGGTGGACGATCTCGCCGCCCAGGTGATCCTCGAGGAGTATCTCGAACGACACGGCGCCGAGGGCCGGGCTCCATGAAACCGCGGACCGTCGTTGCGCTCTTCCTGTTGCTCGTCATCGCGGCGGCTGCTGTCGTTGCGGGCTTTTTCTGGGCCAACCTGTATCGCCCCGGTGAGACGGCTCGGACTGAAGTCGAGATTCCAGCCGGTCTGTCGGGGCGCGATGTCCTGCGGTTGCTCCACCGAGACGGTCTGCTGCCGTCACCCATCGCCGGTCGGCTCTACCTACGATACGCGGCCGAGGACCGTTCCATCCGCTTTGGCCACTATCGATTCCCGACGGGGTCCCGCCCGGTCGATATTCTCGAGAAAATCCTCGATGGTCGGGTGGAGATGGTTTCGGTGACAGTGGTGGAGGGATCGGATCTCGCCGCGGTGGCGACCCAGATGGCCGCGGCTGGGATTGGTGATGAGGCCGAGTGGTTGGCCATGGGCGAACGGGTGGATCTCATCGCAGATCTGATACCCGGCGCCACGTCGCTCGAGGGCTTTTTGTTCCCGGACACCTATCAGTTCGCCGAGGGCACGGGGGTGGAGGCGGCCGCCCGCCATCTCGTCGACCGCTTCCGATCGGTGTGGCGGGAGGAGACCGAGGCTGAGCACCCGGCCGGGCCCGAACTCTGGGGCGACCCCTACGACGTGGTGATTCTCGCATCGCTGGTGGAAGCCGAAACATCGCTTACGGAGGAACGCGATCGGGTGGCCGGGGTCTATCTCAACCGGTTGCGGCGGGGCATGCTTCTGCAGTGCGATCCGACGGTGATCTTTTCTCTCAAACGGCGAGAGGAGTGGACGGGTCGCCTGCTGCGGATCCACTGGGGGGTGGATGATTCGTACAATACCTATCGCTACCCCGGTCTGCCCCCGGGGCCCATCAACTCTCCCGGTCGGGCCGCGATCCGGGCCGCGATCGCACCCGATAATCACTCCTTCTTGTACTTTGTCGCCTCACCCGAAGGCGGCCACACGTTTTCGCGACCCCTCGCCGAACACAACCGCGCGGTCGCGGTATGGCTGCGGTCTCGGCGTTGACCACCTCGTAACCGCGGTGTAACGTGGAAGATGGAGGGGACCTTGGCTGAAAACTACGACGTATTCGGCTCGACCATTCTGCTGAAGCAGATTTTCGAGGACGATCTCGGTCATCTCGCACGAGCGGGTCTCATCGAGAACGAGACTATTGAAAGGACGGTCTGGCTCAGGATTCTAGATGGATACGATCTCCCGTCAGAGACCATCATCTCAGCCTTTGACGACGCCCGGGAAATCGGCCGAATTGTCACGGGTGCGCAGCTGCCTTCGGAGCCGTTCTTTCTCGACGTCGACGGGGTTCCCGCGGTCGGTTTCGACTATGTCGCCGGCCAACCGCTCAATCGCGTTCTGACCCGGGCTCGCGACGAGGCCTTTCCATTCCAGCCCGACAACTCACTGTTGATCGTCGAGAAGATCGCCCTCGCCCTGGCCGCAGGGGAAACCGTTCAGATCGCCGGTAACAAGCTGGTTCATGGGTTCCTCCATCCTGGTCTCATCCACCTGAGCAACGACGGTGAAGCCACCGTCAACGGCTTTGGTCTCGGACAAGCTCTTCTGAGTTCTCTCGCAACACCGGATGCGGTGCCCGGGGGTCGGGCCTATCTCGCCCCCGAAGTGCTCGACGGATCACCGCCATCACAACAGGGGGACGTCTATTCGCTTGGCGCAATCCTCTTCCACCTGCTCACCGGCACCGCCCTCCCGTCTTCGGCAGATGATCGGCAGGCTGCATTGGACGCGGCCCACATGGCCTGGGACGGCGAGGCCCTCCCGAGCGATATCCATTCGATCCTCCAACGGGCTCTGGCCCGGGTCCCGGCCGACCGCTTCGAGTCGGCATCGGTCTTTCGGGCGGAACTCGACCGCCTGCTCTACGGCGGCGCCTACTCACCCACCACCTTCAATCTCGCCCTCTTCATGGATCGGCTGTTCCGTGCCGAGATCGAAGCGGATGAGGTGGCGATCGATGCCGAGAGTCAGATTGATGTTTCGGCTTATCTCATCCCGGTCGCAGCCGAGGTCGAAGAGGAGATTTCGACTCCGGCGAAGGCGACCAGCACTCCGGAGGCTGTCCCCCCTGAGGAGAAACGAGGCGCCAAGGGTGTCATCTGGGCAGTTGCCGCGGCGGTGGCGGTCATCGGCATCGCGGCAGTGATCTTCTGGATCGGGCGACAGAGCGGCCCGCAGGAACCTCCGCCACCGCCCACCCCAACCGCGGCCGAGATTGCCGCCCAGCGGCAGGCACAGGACGACCGCCTCCGAACCCTGACTCAGGAAATGGTCAAGGAGATGATGGTCGAGCGGGAAGAGGAGATCCGACAGGAGCTCATCGCCCGTCAAACAAGGATCGAGGAGCTCCAGAAGCGGCTTCAGCAGAGCGAACGCCGCGCCAAGAGCAGCTCGGTCGCCGCGGCTAAGGAAGCCGACACGCAGAAGGAGTTGATGAAAGAGATCGAGGAGCAGGAGGAGGCCCAGCGGACGCAGGAGGAAGCCCTCGAGACCGAGCGCCAGGAGGCCCTTGAATCGGCCGCCAAGGAAGCGGCCCTCGCTGCTGAAACTGATGCGGCCGTCGCGGCAGACACCGAGATCGCGACCGCAATCCCGGAGAATGTCCAGCCCGAAACGGCGGCCATGCCGACCGCGGCGCCATCACCTCTACCGCGAGCTCCGGAACCCACCAAGGCGCCGGTGGTCACAAACGTCACGGTGGGTCAGTTCTTTGCACCGGCCGAGGCCGACACTCTCCCCGTCGTCATCAAGAGCCAATCACTGGAGTGGCCAAGGAGTGCGGCACGCTCAAGGGGCAAGGGGGTGGTGGTCGTCCAACTCACGGTCAACGCCAGCGGTGGGGTCGACGGGGTCGAAGTGCTGCGCGCGGATCACACGGGGTGGGGAATCCCAGAGATGGCCATGGAGGCCGCCTCCGGTTATCGCTTCAAACCCGGCACCAAGAACGGCGTCGCCATCACGACCTATTCCTTTGTCACCTGGCGGTATGACTTCACCGCTGAGTGAAACCTAAATTGAGCGATTCTCTCAGGCGATCTGCACCAACTCCTTGCGCTCTGGGCGTTTGCAAAAAGCCTCGACATACCACCAGTATCCTTAAATTTTTTGCAAACACCAGAGCATCAAGGACTTGGCACATCTCATCCGGCAGAATCGCTCAGTT
>Ga0164313_10003639_pt1 | contig 13702 bp, 14 predicted proteins | sample GuaBasSedimGuay4_FD_113735 | JGI IMG/M metagenome (GOLD analysis project Ga0164313, IMG submission 113735) | Subseafloor sediment microbial communities from Guaymas Basin, Gulf of California, Mexico - Guay4, Core 4569-4, 0-3 cm | ecosystem: Environmental > Aquatic > Marine > Hydrothermal vents... | reverse complement strand
TCTTGAAGAAGATATCCTGTTTTTGTTGATGACATCCCATGGATCAGAGGATCACGAATTATCTGTCGCTTTCTCTCCGCTGGATATGAATGATATTGGCCCCGGGAAAATAAAAACAATACTGAATAACGCCGGTATCAAATGGCGTGTGATAGTTATTTCCGCGTGTTACTCTGGTGGTTTTATAGAACCATTGTTTGATGAAAACATGCTGATCATAACGGCAGCAGGCAAAGACAGGAATTCCTTTGGTTGCGAAAATGACCGTGATTATACTTATTTCGGAGAAGCATTATTTGGCAAGCATTTGCAGGATGACCGCAATTTTTCAACAGCATTTTATGCCGCAAAAAAGGACATTGAAGCGCGAGAAATGGAAGAATCTCTGGAGGCCTCTATGCCGCAAATCAGGATAGGCGCAAATATTGAAAAACAATTATTGCTGTTTACTGATCGTCTTGATTAAGTGTTTCTGTTCGCGCTGGTAATCGTTGACTGAAAAAAAGACCTGTTTCAAACAATAGCCAGATTGGCAGTGCCAATAATACCTGGGAAATGATATCAGGCGGGGTTAACAGCATACCCATGACAAAGGCAGCCACAATCACATAGGGCCTGTTTTTTTTTAATGTTTCAACCGAGGCAAAACCACTCCAGATCAACAGCACTGTTGCCACAGGAACTTCAAAGGCTAGACCAAAGGCAAAAAACAGTTTCAGGACAAAATCCAGATAACTACTGATGTCTGTCATGACGGCAACGCCTTCAGGTGTAACCGCATTGAAGAAGCCAAATATTAACGGGAACACCACGAAATAGGCAAAGGCAGTTCCCGCGTAGAACAACAGTATGCTACTGATTAGCAGAGGTCGGGCCAGACGTTGTTCTTGCTGATAAAGGCCCGGCGCAATAAAGCCCCACAGCTGGGCAAGCAGATAAGGCATGGAAATAAAAATGGCAGCAAACAGGGTGAGCTTAAAAGGCGCCATAAAAGGTGAGGCCACTTCTGTTGCGATCATCGTGCTTCCGGGAGAAAGCTGTTCGATCAGTGGTGCCGCAACCAGACTATAAATATCATTGGCAAAATAGAACAAGCATGAAAAGGCAATCAAGATGGCGCAGAGACTCTTTAGAAGTCTCGACCGTAATTCTATGAGATGCGTTACGAAGGGCTGAGACCTGTCCTGATCTTCCTCATCGGGGCCATCATCGACAGGGTTGTTCTTACTGGTTTCGTTTTGATTGTTCGCTGACATATCAAGTTTTAGTGGTCTGTTTTTTTGTCAGCAGGATCCAATTTACTGAGAAAATCAGGATCTCGATCCGGCGCATTTTTCATTAGATCATCAAGATCGCCAAGCTGTTGCTTAAAGGCCTTGCTTTCATCTATTAATAATTCCTGTTTTAATTCTCTCTGCAGGTTGTTTATCAAGCGACGAAACTTGCCCAGCCATTTCCCTGCCTGTTGAGCAAAAGCGGGCAGCCTGTCCGGCCCCACAACCAGTAGCGCGATGGTCGCGATCATAACGAGCTCCCAGAAACCAATATCAAACACAGGGAGTTACCAGGAAGACCTGTTGAAATAGACTGGAGGGATTAAAAATTTATGCATCCTCCTGAGAGAAAGAAGAGTTTGATTGTCGGTGGCCCGGGTTAAGCCGATCATTTGCCAGGTTTATTTAACAAGTCTATTTATCTGGCGTTTTATCGACCTCACCCTCAATGATTGTCCCGCTACTTTCCTTGTCCTGAATATCGTCCTTAGTCTCGGTGTGTTCAAGTTCGTCTACGTCTTTCATTGCGCCGCGAAAACTTTTAAGGGCGCCGCCCAGATCACCTCCCAGGCTACGTAGTTTTTTTGTCCCAAAAAGCAAAATGACAATGACCAGGACAATGACTAATTCTGTGATGCCGAAACCCATATTCTATCTCCACATTCGCTGCATAAGTAAAAATGCCGAAAACTGTTTACTTTTTTCGACTGGCTTTTTCTTCAAGCCCTGACATGCCAAACCTGCGACCCAGTTCCGATAATATATCATCAGGGCTCAAACCCTGTTGCGCCAACATGACAAGTGTGTGAAACCATAAGTCTGCTGTCTCATGAATTATAGCGGTTTTTTCACCTGATTTTGCAGCAATCACAACTTCAGTTGCTTCTTCGCCAATTTTTTTCAGGATTTCATCCAGACCTTTATCATAAAGCGATGCGACATAGGAAGAGTCTGGCGCTGCATTTTTTCTGCTTTCCAGGGTCTCGGCCAGTTCGCTAAGCACATCATTCGTCATGTTTGAAAGTCGCTATATAAATGAAAATATTTTAAAGAGTATTCGGGCGATTGTATCGCTGAGGCAGATCGATTTACAGAGATCATTTTTTATAAATTTCACCAGGATCTTTAATAACTGGATCAGTGATCACCCATTTATTATTTTCAAGCCGTTGATAAAAGCAACGCGCTCGCCCCGTGTGGCAAGCGATGCCGCCTAGCTGTTCGACCTTGATTAGCAGGGTATCATTATCACAATCAAGCAGGATCTCCTTGAGGATTTGCTGGTGTCCTGATTCTTCACCCTTGCGCCATAGTTTTTGTCGGGAACGGGACCAATAGACAGCACGCGCCTCTTTCTGTGTCAGTGATAAGGCTTCGCGGTTCATCCAGGCCTGGGTCAGGACATTACCTGTCTCAAAATCCTGGGTAATAACCGGGACCAGGCCATCAACATTCCATTTGACGGCATCCAGCCATTCCTGACTTTTTGAGGAAGACATCTAGTTACGAACCTCAATGCCACGCAGGCTCATAACGGCCTTGGCTTCCTGTACTGTATGTTCGCCGAAGTGAAAAATACTCGCGGCTAAAACAGCATCAGCCTTGCCTTCAAGCACCCCTTCGGCCAGGTGTTCGAGACAGCCGACACCACCAGAGGCAATGACAGGAATATTTACTGCCTCACTTATGGCCCGGGTTAGTTCCAGATCAAAGCCATCGCGCGTGCCATCTCTATCCATACTGGTCAGCAATATTTCACCAGCACCCTGTTGTTCCATCTTGATTGCCCATTCAATAGCATCGATTCCCGTGGCATTCCTGCCGCCATGGGTAAAGATTTCCCATTTTTTTGTTTTGCCTTCTGCTGAGGTACATTTTGCATCGATAGCGACCACAATACATTGTGCGCCAAAACGAGCCGAGGCCTCGCCAACAAAATCCGGGTTGTGTATCGCCGCCGTGTTTATGCTGATCTTGTCTGCGCCTGCGATCAACATGCGGCGAATGTCATCCAGTGTACGGATACCGCCCCCCACCGTCAGCGGGATGAACACCTGGCTGGCAACCTGTTCAACCACATGCACCATAGTGTCTCGATCATCACTACTGGCGGTAATATCCAGAAAAGTAATTTCGTCGGCGCCCTGTTCATCATAACGTCGGGCAACTTCTACAGGATCGCCTGCATCACGTATCTCAACAAATTTGACGCCCTTGACGACACGGCCAGCATCAACGTCGAGACAGGGAATAATGCGTTTGGCTAATGTCATTTTGTCTGGCTTACCTGGAAAATATTATTTCGTTTGCCCGGTGTAGGTACATATCTCGTCGGCAAGTTTTTGCGCTTCAGCAAAATCAAGTGTGCCTTCATAGATTGCTCGTCCGGTGATGGCACCCTCGATGCCCTCTTCTGCGACTTCGGAAAGTGCACGGATATCATCCAGGTTGGTAATGCCGCCAGAGGCGATCACGGGGATAGTAATCTGTTTGCATAGCTCAAGCGTGGCTTCGGTGTTGACGCTGTTCATCATTCCATCACGACCAATGTCGGTAAAAATTATAGAGACGACGCCGTCATTTTCAAAGTGTTTGGCCATATCAATTGCATCGTGGTGCGAGAGTTTTGACCAGCCATCCGTTGCAACCTTGCCGTCTTTGGCATCAAGGCCAACAATAATATGACCGGGAAACTCCAGGCAAACATCCGAAACAAAGTGTGGTGCAGTCACGGCCTTGGTGCCGATAATGACATAGTCAACACCAGCATTCAGGTAGGTTTGAATGGTGTCCTCGTCACGAATCCCGCCGCCAATCTGGATGGGCACATCTGGAAAGGCTTCGGCAATATCGTGTACAACTTCTGCATTAACGGGTTCGCCAGCCAGTGCACCATCCAGATCAACCAGATGCAAGCGTCTGGCTCCGGCATCAACCCAACGTTTAGCCATATCAAGCGGGTTGTCTGCGTAAATGGTTTCATCGTCCATGCGGCCCTGGCGCAGACGCACGCATTTGCCGTCTTTAATATCAATGGCTGGAATTAAAAGCATCGTTCTATCCTGTTGGTAATTCTTATGATTGGTGTTATTTGAGAAATAATATGGTGGATAATACCTTGTTAGTGCGCTGCGTCCCAATTATTGCCGGTTCCAATATCAACCAGTAATGGTACAGACAAATCTGCAGCCCGGGTCATAATGTTTATGATTTCAGGTTTAAGCGCCTCTACCTTGTTTTTGGGTATTTCAAATACCAGTTCATCATGTACCTGCATGATGAGATTGATCTCAGGATAATCTTTATTCAAGCAGGCCTGAATATCAATCATCGCACGTTTAATAATGTCTGCGGCGGTGCCTTGCATAGGCGCATTGATGGCGGTTCGTTCAGCATATTGTCGACGCGCGGCATTACGCGCATTAATTTCCGGCAAGTATAGTCGTCGGCCAAAAACGGTCTCAACATAACCCTTCTCCCTGGCTTGTTCGCGGGTAATTTCCATGTAATTTTTAACATCGGGGTAACGTTCAAAATAACGATCGACATAATCTTTGGCTTCGCTTCTGCTAATGCCCAGTTGTTTGGCAAGCCCAAAGGGAGACATGCCATAGATCAGGCCAAAGTTTATTGCCTTGGCAGCACGACGTTGTTCGTTGCTTACTTTATCTATTGTTGTCGAAAAAACTTCAGCAGCTGTTTTTCTGTGCACATCTTCATTTTGACTAAAGGCCTCCAGCAGACCCTTGTCCTGGGAAAGGTGCGCCATGATGCGTAATTCTATCTGAGAATAATCGGCCGCCAGTAATACACAGTTTTCTGGCGCGATAAAAGCCTGGCGGATACGCCGGCCCTCTTCTGTTCTGATAGGGATATTTTGCAGGTTTGGATCGGAAGAGGACAGTCGACCTGTTGCGGCAACGGCCTGATGATAAGATGTGTGCACCCTGCCGGTGTCGGCGTCGATTTGCCCCGGTAATTTATCGGTATAGGTACTCTTCAATTTGCTCAGGCTACGATAATCAAGAATCAAACGTGGCAGATCATAATCCTGTGCCAGTTCCTGTAGCACCGACTCTGCCGTTGATGGCTGTCCTTTTGGTGTCTTTGCCAGGATCGGCAATTGCATATCCTCGTATAGAATTTTTTGTATCTGTTTTGGTGAGCCTATATTGAATGTTTGTTTTGCCAGATCATGCGCCTGCTGTTCGAGTTCGCCCATGCGAGATTCGAGTTCATGGCTTTGTTGGCCAAGCATGTCTGCGTCCACCATCACACCGTTTCGCTCTACCTGCGACAAGACTGAAAGCAGAGGAATCTCCAGGCTCTGGTAGATATGTTGTAGTTTTTTGTTTTGCTGTAGTTCAGGCCAGAAATTCTGGTGCAGCTGTAATGTGATGTCGGCATCTTCCGCCGCATAAGGTGCGGCCTCTTCAATAGTTACCTGGTTAAAGGTAATTTGTTTGCTGCCCTTGCCGGCAACATCTTCGTAGTGTGTGGTGGTGCGTTGTAAATAGTTTAGCGCCAGCGAATCCATATCATGGCGACTGGCAGTGCTGTCCAGGACATAAGACTCTAACATGGTGTCATGCGCGATCCCCGTGAGATTAATATCGTAATTGGCCAGGATATTCTTGTCGTATTTAATATTTTGACCCAGCTTGGGCTGGTCGGGATCTTCCAGTAAGGGGCAAAGTTTTTCCAGCACCAGCTCACGAGATAATTGTTCTGGTGCACCTTCATAGTCATGGGCGACCGGGACATAGGCGGCCTCACCGGCCTCAACGGAAAATGAAACCCCAACCAGTTGCGCCTGCATATAATCAAGGCTGGTGGTTTCAGTATCAAAGGCAAACAGTTCAGACTGTTGAAGTTTTTTCAGCCAGCGATCCAGGTCGCTGGAGGTGAGTATGGTTTCATATTCCTGTTTATCAGTGGTTTTGATCTCCATCTTCTTTTTCTGAACAGGCACAGGGTCCTCTGCAGTTTCTTCACTCTTTCCTGCGGCGGGCCCCGGGTTTGCCGGCACCGATGTTTGCTCGTTATTATTTTCTGTCTGATCCAGTTCAGAAAGCCAGCTTCTAAATTGCCAGTGAGAATAGGCTTCTCTGAGCGCCTCTTTGTCTGGCTCTGCCTGCACAAGTTCGTGGGGTTTGAATTCCAGATCAACATCAAGCTTGAGTGTGACCAGTTCTTTAGATAAATAAAGCAGCTCCAGGTTAGCACGCAGGCTTTCCCCGACCTTGCCCTTGATCTCATCGGCATGTTCGACAACTTTTTGCAGAGACCCATGCTCGGTTAACCATTTGACGGCCGTCTTCGGACCTACCTTGGGGACGCCGGGGACGTTATCAGAGCTATCCCCCATCAAGGCAAGATAATCAATAATAGAAGAAGGGGCCACGCCATATTTCTCAATTACACCGTCTCTGTCCAGAACCGTATTATTCATGGTGTTGACCAGACGAACATGATCATCAACCAGTTGCGCCAGATCCTTGTCACCCGATGAAATATAGGTCTTTAATCCCTGTGCACTGGCCTGGGTGGCAAGTGTGCCGATGACATCATCTGCCTCGACATCATCAATGATTAATAAGGGCAGACCCAGGGCGCGAATGATGGTGTGGATGGGTGCAATCTGGCAGACAAGATCGTCCGGCATCGGTGGTCGGTGTGCCTTGTATTCAGCATACATATCGCTACGAAAGGTTTTGCCTTTGGCGTCAAAGACCACGGCGAGATAATCTGGCTGGTACTCATTGATCAGCTTGCGCAGCATATTGATGACGCCAAAGATCGCACCAGTCGGCTCACCTTTACCGTTACTCAACTCTGGCATGCCATGATAGGCACGGAACATATAGTATGAACCGTCGACCAGAACGAATTTTTTATTGTCCATTGCTTACTGTGGAAATTCCTGAAATAGAGGGTTATTTAATTTTTCTGTATTATGAATGATCAAATGAGATCTGCCCAACCATTCAGGAGCAACATTTCCAGGTAGTTTGGGTATATAGACATTTCTACTGGTTTCCCCGCTATTCGTATGGTTTTCCAGATTGATTTTGATACACTTGAGTTACTTGATAAGGCCCATGACGGGTTTGTCGGAAAAGGAAGAGGTGGATGAATAAACTACAAATATTAAAATTAAGCCTGGCAGCTGCCCTGTTAGCACCTTTTTTCGTGTTTGCTGAGAGTTACGAAGAAGAAACATTTGAATATGCAGCTGTCCCGGAACCCCCTGAACTACCAGATCCAGTTGAAAGCGGCGAAGTTCTTGAGCCTGAGATTGAAATTAGACCCGGCAAAGACGGTGGAACCATTACCGAATATAGCGTCAATGGTAATGTGTACAAGGTGAAAATCACTCCCTCATTCGGCCCATCATATTACCTGATAGACAAAAATGGTGATGGGAAAATGGATTGTAAGATTAATAAAATCTACGATGATATTTGCGTTTCAGAGTGGGTGTTGTTTAGCTGGTAGTATTTCTTCCGCTAAAATTTGTCATTCCCGCGCAGGTGGGAATACCAGTACTTTTATCGTCATACTGGCGCATGCCAGTATCCAGTAAAGAATATATCGCCTGAAAGGCGAACTTTGTTTATCTATAAGACCTTACCTTCATCATAGTCTTGGTTTCGCCCTGTACGGCGAGGCGCTGCTCTTTCGCATCCATGCGATACGCAGCATAAGTACATTCATGTATAAAACTTTTTTTGCTTGTCCAAAAAATGAGGTGTCCAAGGTCGCTCTTGTGCATCCGTGTACTCGCGACATTCACCTGCTCAGCACGATATAAGGGGAGAGAAAACCCCTTCGATTAAATTACGGTGAACCGAATATTCAAAAAACGTGGTCTACCCACAATTATTCCTCCTTATCCAGCTTCTCCAGCTTCTTAATTTCCTGGGGCCAATCACCAGCAGGAAGCCCACAGTTCTGACATTTTGCAGGGCGCGCAAGTCCAAATAAGGATTTTCCCCAGAGACCAGTGAACCTGTCGCCGCACTCCGGACAAGGGCTTGAAAAATAACGTAACCAAAAATAGTAAGCCATCAAAAAAGCAAAGAACTCGATCGCAATACCGAGTAACGGAACGATACGAAGAAAAGCAGTTCCAATAATAGCCAACATCACTGCAATTAAGGCAGCAAACTTCATGTTCTCATATCGCACCTGGATTTTTCTCAATCCAGTTTCTATTTCCTGACTATTCATATTGTGTCTTTTATGGCTGATTTGAAACAGGAACTGTATTTTAGCATTGGTTTCGCTTTCTGCAGCGAGGAACTTTTCTTTGTCCAGACTAAAGAAAAGTATCGCGCCGCTAAAGGGCGGAATCAAAGCTTGATAAAGAATAAAGAAGGTTATATTGACTGGATACCGGCTCAAGGCCGGTATGACGAAAATTACGCGGGAATAACGTATACTTTTTTATGAGACCAAAAATATAGACGCCAAGCCAAGAAAAGTCATAAACCCAACCACATCAGTCACCGTCGTCAGCAAAACACTCCCGGCTATCGCCGGATCTATCCCATACCGTTTCAGCCCCAGAGGAATCACTGCCCCGGCAAGTGCTGCAACCAGCAAATTCACAATCATCGCCAGGGCAATAATGAATCCAAGCGAAACATTACCAAACCAGAAGATAACAATGACAGAAACTACACAGGCCCACATCAGGCCATTTAACAGACCAACGGCGGTCTCCTTTAACATCAAGGCGCGGGCGTTACTTTTACCTAGTTGACCCAGTGCAATACCACGAATGGCTATCGTTAGGGTCTGGCTTCCGGCGACACCACCCATACCGGCAACTATAGGCATGAGCACGGCAAGCGCGACCAGTTGTTGTATGGTGTCTTCGAAACGACCAATGACCCAGGCACCAAGAAATGCAGTTGCCAGATTGATGCCCAGCCACACGGCCCGACGCCTGGTGCTGGTGAATATTGGCGCAAACATATCATCATCACCCAGACCGGCCATGCTCCTGACGGTTTGTTCAGCATCTTCCTGAATTACATCAACAACATCATCCACGGTGATACGTCCCAGCAGCACACCTTGTTCGTCAATGACCGCGGCAGATATCCAGTCACGTTGTTCGAATATTTTGGCAACCTCCTTGTCAGAAAGATCAGCAGAGATACCTGTTTCCCCTTTCATAATATCGCCGACAAATTCTTCAGGATCGCGGATTAAAATATCAATCATAGAAAGGGTTCCCAGGTACAGGTTTTCTCTATCGACCACCATCAGGTTATCTGTTTTCTCAGGGATATTTTCTACGCGCCTGAGGTAGCGCACAACTACATCCAGCGTCACATCGGCACGAATGGGAATAACATCCGTGTTCATCAAGCCGCCGGCAGTATCTTCTGGATATGATAGAACCGAAGCCAGCCGTAATCTGTTTTGTTCATCCATGGATAACAACACACTGTCCTGAACATTCTCGGGCAGATCCTGAATGATGTCAGCGACATCATCTGTCTCCAGATCTCTGGTTGCTGCAGCAACTTCATGGGGATGCATTTGCTCGAGGAGTTCACTACGGACGGCATCCTGAAGGTGGGCAAGTACGTCACCCTCCTTATCCAGTTCAAGAAGGTTCCAGATTGTTTCACGGGATTTCCCTGGCAGGCTCTCCAGAAAATCTGCGACCTCTGAAGGGTGCATCTCTGACAATAAATCACGGACACGATCGAGCGACTTGCTTGCAAGCTTCTCGTGCAGCTGTGTAAGGGTATCCTGAGTTACGCCTGGTTGTGTCAGATCATTCATGATTAATGCCCTGATGATATGGCGCAAGTGTAACAGTCAGAAAAAAGAATAGGCAGTGGAATCTAGGTAGCTAATTTATTAGCTTGATGTTAATAGATTTTTCAGGGGAGATACTAAGGTATTTGTTCTGTTGTTAGTCGGTGGTTTCACGCATAATATTTGCGACGTCTATGCCGTTGCTTGCCTTTAATGCCTTGTTTGCCAGCGTTTGAAGCTCGCTGACATTGCTGTCAATAATGATTTGTTTAACCTCAAGCAAGGTTGCCGGGTGGATACTGAATTCGCGCAGGCCAAGCCCCAGTAACAGGCGCGTGTACTTTGTTTCGCCAGCCATTTCCCCGCACATCGCAACCGGAATATTTTCTTTTTTGCCGGCCTTGATGGTGGTATGAACCAATCTCAAAACAGCAGGATTCAATGGATCGTATAAATAGTTGACCTCGTCGTTTACGCGGTCGATGGCCATGGTGTACTGAATAAGATCATTGGTGCCGATAGACAAAAAATCCAGGTATTTGGCAAAGATGTCGGCACAGACTGCTGCCGCAGGAACTTCTATCATGCCGCCAATCTGCAATTCATGATCATAAGGAATATTTTGTTCATCAAGTTCCTTTTTGATGTCATCAACCATTTGCAAGACTTGTTGCATTTCGTGCACATTGGAGAGCATAGGTATCAGTATACGAACCGGCCCATGCACTGAGGCACGGATAATGGCGCGTAGTTGCGGGCGGAACAAAGCGGGCTCTTTCAGGCATAATCTGATAGCACGTAAGCCTAGCGCAGGATTTGTGGTGACCGGACCACTTTGCCTGCCGCCATCAACCTGTTTATCGGCACCCAGATCCAGGGTGCGAATGGTCAAGGGCAGTCCTTTGAGGACATCAATGACTCCTTTGTAGGTGGCATAATGTTCTTCTTCATCGGGAGGCGTCTCCCGATTCATATAAAGAAACTCAGTACGGTAAAGACCCACACCCGCGGCACCAACCTCAACAACGGTTTCGAAATCTTTGGGCAGTTCAATATTTGCATCCAGGGCAATGGATACTTCGTCAAGCGTAATGGCGGGTTTGTTTTTGAGTTTGCCAAGTTTGCTGAAGTAGCGTTTTTCTTCTTTCTGCAAATGTTGATAGTGCAACAACTCATGTCGCTCTGGATCGACCAGGATAATTCCGCGAGACCCATCAAGAATAATCTCTTCATCATCCTTGATGTAACGTAAGGCGTTTTGCAGACCAACGATTGCCGGGATACCGAGACTACGAGCCAGAATAGCAGTATGTGACGTCGGCCCGCCGAACTCGGTGGCAAAGGCGGCGATGCCATTGTGTTGCATCAACACCGTATCGGCAGGGGTTAAATCATTGGCCATGATAATATAACCCGTTAATCGCTGATCGGCTTTTTCATGTATTAGCGGTGTCTGGTTTAGTAATAAACGCTGAATACGATTAACCACATAATCCACATCATCCTTGCGTGTGCGTAGATAGGCATCGTCCATTTCATCAAATACGGCAACCAGGGCATCTCGCTGAAGCTTTAGTGCCCACTCAGCATTACAGGAGAGCTCTTTTATCAGGCGCATCGGTTCTTTGGTCAGGGCAGCGTCGTCCAGCATCAGTAAGTGTGTGTCGATGAAAGCTTCGATGTCCGCGCTGGTAGATTCAGGAATGTGTTCACGAATTGCCCGCAGTTGTTGTCGGGCATTTGTCAGGGCATCTTCGAAACGTTTTACCTCATCATCAAGCCGGTTTTTCTTGATACTATATTCACGAATATCAAGCTGATCTCTTTTTACGACATGGGCTTTGCCGATGGCTATGCCTCTCGATACCCCCATGCCATGTAAAGCAATCGTCATTCATCTTCTCCAAAACGATCCAGCACCAGGGTTTCCAGGGCATCCAGCGCCTGTTTTTCATCACTGCCGTGAGCAATGATTTCGATTTCTGTGCCTTTGCCGACAGCCAGCATCATTACACCCATAATACTTTTCCCGCTGACTTCCCGCCTACCATGTTTAAGGTTTATTTCGCAGCCAAAGCCTGAGGCAGTCTGGACGAATTTAGCTGCTGCACGTGCATGCAGTCCGAGTTTGTTGATGATGGTAGTGGTTCTACTTGCCATAATTATTTATCTGGCACTATCTTCGAGATGCCATCTTGACCTCCAGAAACAGCCTTTCCTGAAAGCTCCTCCAGTGTGAGGTGGGGATAATTAAATACCCGAATCAGCATAGAAAGATTCAAGCCGGAAACAACGTGCACATGTCGTTGCAAGGTAAGTTTCCGGGCAATATTGCTAGGTGTCGACCCGTACAGATCTGTTAATACCAGGACACCCTCTCCGGTATCCAGTATTCCTATTTGTTCTATAGCCTCTTCAGTGATCTGATCCGGATCGCAATCACGAGAGGTAGTTAATAGTTTCGTTTGCAAAGGACAATCATTCAGCATCAATGTGGCAGTGCCTAGTATTGCGGGGCCGATACCATCATGACTTATAATTAAAACACCAACACTCATAAAACTTTTTTCCTGTTATATATCTCTGTGGTTAATAATGACGTGTTTATTCTGTTGCCGAAAGTGATCAGCGAGTTTTTCTGCCAGATAAACAGACCTGTGTTGTCCACCGGTACAGCCAATCGCAAAGCAAAGGTAACTTCGGTTGCTGGCTTCGAAATGTGGTGTCCAGTAAGAAACAAAATCCTTTAGTTGTGTATACAGATCTTTTGCCAGATCCTGGGTTTCCAGAAATTCGATCACGGTCCTGTCTTTGCCAGTAAATAAGCGCAGATCTTTTTCCCAGTAAGGGTTTGGTAAACAGCGTGTGTCAAAAACAAAATCAGCATCATGGGGAACGCCATGTTTGTAGCCGAAGGAAACAAACTGCATAGACAGGGCCTTTGTTGGATGTTTGACGATTTGTTCTCGAACAAGATCGCGTAAACCATACATCGATAACAGGCTGGTATCGATGCGTAAGTCTGCACTTTCGGAAAATCGCTCCATGATGCCGCGTTCTTTTTTGATTGCATCCGTCAGCGAAACAGCATCAGAAGAAAGAGGATGTTTGCGCCGTGTTTCGCTGTACCTTTTTGTTAAAATGTCATTGCTCGCTTCAATATAAACCAGCTCAACGGACAGATTTTTTTGTTTAAGCAACTCTATTGATTCGGGCAACCTGGCGATCAGGTGTTCAGGGTTTCTGGCATCTATACCGATGGCGATTTCTTCTGCGGGGATGGTTTCCAGGTCTGTTAATTGATGTCCAAACTCATTGAGGAGGCCAATCGGTAGATTATCAATGCAATAAAAACCTGAGTCTTCAAGGGTATGTAAGGCAACAGTTTTCCCTGCGCCGGAAAGGCCACTTATCACAATCAGTCGTTGCTTGCTCTTCGCCACTATTTTTTCTCTCGTATCAGGGCTGTTTGTCTCTCCATGAGTTCTTCAGAAGCGTTATAGCCACTCATTCGTAACATGTGGTTTCTTGCAGCACATTCCAGCAAAACGGCAAGGTTTCTGCCTGGCGCGACGGGCAAGGTAATTTCCGGTATCTCCAGATCGAGAATGTTCTGTGTGGTGTAGCTACCTTCCAGTCTATCGATC
>Ga0164313_10003638_pt1 | contig 13702 bp, 5 predicted proteins | sample GuaBasSedimGuay4_FD_113735 | JGI IMG/M metagenome (GOLD analysis project Ga0164313, IMG submission 113735) | Subseafloor sediment microbial communities from Guaymas Basin, Gulf of California, Mexico - Guay4, Core 4569-4, 0-3 cm | ecosystem: Environmental > Aquatic > Marine > Hydrothermal vents >... | reverse complement strand
GTAATGCCATTGTTACAAAGGCCATCGTTTTCAGTGAAGGTTCTGAATTCTGCATGATCCGTTTCATCGCATCTCATGGCGACAAAACCATATTCAGTCCCCAGCCAGATGATACCGCGATGATCCTGGACAATAACCTGTATTTTATTACTCTGTAAAGCGGCCGGAGATTCCCTGTCAATTTCAAAAGTTTTAAAATTATCCTTTTCAGGTTTATACAAACCTAATCCTCCCATATGTTCCGCTACCCATATCCGTCCCGAATTATCCTCAAACAGAGCCCAGATATTACCCGATCCAAGTCCCCCTCTATTATTAATGCTCTTCACATACCTTTTTTTGTTGAGAAATTCCCGGTTGCCATTCACAGCAGGACTCAATTTAAATTTTTCCAGCCCACTGGCTGTACCTACCCAGAGGTTTTCATTTCTATCCTCAATCAGACACCAGACCGCCCACTCTTCCAACCTTACAGCATCAGGCGTTTCTCGATTGTAGCGCTTTACAAATTTCCCATTCGGGTCCAGTTTAATAACGCCACCACCGGTAACCCCAAGCCAGGTATATCCATATTTATCAGTATGTATTGCTGAAACCATCAGATTTCCAGGCTGATTAAGAGGAATCAATTCAGTTTCCCGTGATTGCTGATCAAATCTGAACAGTGTATAATTAGATGTTCCAAACAATATTTCACCATTACTGTTTGCCGTGACCGATGTGATATCATCGCATAGGGTAGTATTATCATTGGCAAATCTACAGTACCACTGAAATGGCTTGGTAGTAAGATCCAGATTAAAAACCCCGTCATGGGTACCGACCCACAGCATTCCCGAATGATCAAACCAGGAGGATCTCACCCGGTTGAAAGCGGTCTCTGAGCCTTCTGTGGATTGAATATGGTATAAGGTAAAGTCCTCTCCCTCTATTAATGGTTGATCCTGCAACTTCAGCTGAGAGGTGGATGAGTAAATCTTATCCGGATCAAGTTTTACAAATCCCTTATTATCAAAACTAAGCCATAGGTTCCCAGCCCTGTCAGATGTTAGATATGTAATACCCTGATCAAAAAATTTATCCCTGACCGGGATCTGTAAAACCTCTTCGGTTTCCTCTCTGTATATAGAGATACGATTTCCAGATCTTATCCAATAGATTCCGTTGTTATCCCTGACAATCTGGCTTGCATTGCGGATTCCGGCATTCCGCAAGCTAGCCACACCGACAAAATCCAGGTCTGAGTAATCATGCCCTGAGATGCGCGCTGCTGACAAACCTGATGCTGCAGCCACCAGGCAGGTGCTGTCATTGAGTTGGATTAAAGTATTGATTTGTACACCACTGGGATCTGAAGGGTCCAGGGGATTGGGATAAGAGGCGAAGCTGGGCTCTGCCCCGGGATCCATGATACTTAATCCAAAATAGGTTCCTATCCATAAAAACCCATTGCTGTCAATCATCAATGAGAGGATCTGGTTGCTGATCAGGCTATTTTTATCAAGTTGTGATGCATAGTAACGTGTAAACTTTTCGGTAGACGGATCATAAGAATTCAACCCCATATGTGTGCCAATCCACAATACCCCGGCACCATCCTGAACCATTGAGGTAATCACATCATTTGAAATGCTGTTTTTGTCAAGGTGATTGTATTTGTAATACTTTACACTGTATCCATCAAACCGGACCAGTCCGTCATAGGTACCGAACCACATAAAGCCTTTCTCATCCTGAAACACCTCCTCAATGATATTGTGTGACAGTGCCTGATCATCAGTGAAACGCCGGATCTCCGGATTCTGTTGTTGTGATAATGCCGGGAGAAAGATCACCACAAAAAGCAGCACCAAAACAGAAATTCTGTAGTGCCATATTTTATGTGTGAAATGTGATATCATTTACCGGTCTGTTTTCGCACCGGTAAAGTTATTCTTTTTTCGAAACCCGGCTCTAGTTTCCCATCATTACAACCAGCTCGTTTTTATGGTCCAGCTCTTCCATCCTGATCAGGGTCGAATTCAACTCCGTACCATTCAAATTCAGTTTAATATCTAAAGACCTTCCAGTACACTGAAGGATAAGCTGTAAACTCTACTTTGGACATGATTTGGCATCTATCAGGCGCCTCTCTTTCAGCTCTGTTTCAATTCTGGATACCAATTTCTCATCGATCCGGTACATAGTTACCGCAACAGCGGCCAGGAGAGCTCCAATGGCCGGATATATACTCATCATATACCTGATCCCTTTTAGCGTCTCAACGGTCTGCTCAGCCCCTGCCTCATAATGATACAGTGCAAGTATCCATCCGGACACTGCTCCACCAATGGTCCATCCCATCTTCTGAGCAAAAGAGCCTGCTGAAAAGATAAGACCGGTGGCCCTCCTGCCTGTTTTCCATTCTGAGTAGTCGGCTACATCGGCATACATTGCCCACACCAGGGGCGAGGTCGGACCCATGGTAACACTGCCAAGAATCTGCAATACAAACATCCAGACTACCTGTTCAGGACCAAGGAAATAAAAGGGCAAGGTGAACACGAAAGTTAATATCATCAGCCACATATAGGTTTTCTTCTTGCCGTACCTGCGGGCAATTCTGTCCACCAGAAGGATCCCAACAATAACCGCTAATGTTCCTGCAGTAAAGAACCATTTAACCAGGCTCTTGTCTTCCACATAGTAGATAAAATAATACATGGTTGAAGCTCCTTTTATGGACACTGAAGCCAGGGTAAACACCCCCAGCAGGAACATGACCATCCATGGCTTGTTTTTTATCAGGTCTTTCAGATCTGTTCGGATGGGCGTTTTTTGTGCAACAGGTGGTTTAACACGCTCCCTGGTAAGCAAAAATGTAATAAGAAAAAGGACCACAGCGATCACAGCATAAAGCATCATTGTATGTTGAAACCCCACGGCTTCATCGCCCCCACCGAACCGTTCCACAAGAGGAAGTGTAAAAAATTGTATCAGGAGACCTCCTCCAAATGCCCCAATAAATTTGTAAGATGAAAGGGTTGTCCGCTCCTGCGGATCTGAAGTGATCACCCCCAGCAATGCTGAATAGGGCAGGTTGATGGCAGTATATACCATCATCATCAGGCTATAGGTAATGTAAGCGTATATGATCTTGCCCTGGAGACTCAGATCGGGAGTTGAAAAGGTCAGCACACCTACGATCCCAAAAGGAAGTGCCATCCACAACAGGTAAGGCCTGAACTTGCCCCACCTGGTATTTGTCCGGTCACCCAGGATCCCCATGAGCGGATCATTCGCCGAGTCCCATATTCTGGTAACCAGGAACATGGTTCCGGCTGCCGCCGCTGTGATACCAAATACATCGGTATAGAAATAGAGCAGGTACAACATGAAACTCTGGAAAAAGATGCATGAGGCCACATCCCCAAAACTGTACCCGATCTTTTCGGTTAAAGATAACCTGGCAGAACCCACACTGGTAATTGACTTAAGATTTAATCGCATAATTAGATTCAGATTTATGGTATGATTTTGCTGGCATGAAATTAAAACCAATACTCCAATATTCATAAAATCCTTCATTTATTACCGGAGTTATCGGGTTTTGATTTCCTCAGCATACAAATTGATACTATGAGAAAAAAAACGATCTCATTTATCCTTAGATTTACAGGATAATTAAACAATCCCAGCATGCATGATAAGAAATTAAAAATCCGCACCAGTTTACCCTTAATATTTGCATGTACCGTGTTCATCATCATTGCTATGTTTCAGCCAGGCATGGAAGTCAGGGCTGGCAACCTCTTATCGCCTGCAGACATCTTACATTCCGACAGTCTTGAGGCAGTGGAAGCCACTATAATACCGGTAATTGACGGACTGGGTGATGATGCATGCTGGGAGAGTGCCAGTTGGTTTCCCATCGATCAGATGTGGATCACATGGGGTGAACCGCTGCTTCCATTTGACGATTTTAAAGGAGAATTCAAAGTTATGTGGTCATCCGAGACAAATGAAATGTACTTCCTGGTTCGAACCACTGATGATGTTTTTGTTGACGGGTATGTATGGCCCGATGGCAAATACCCCAACTACGATATTCTTGAAATCTTTATCGATGAAGATTATTCGGGTGGTTTACACATATTTGACACAGAGAGCTCTCTGGCAGCAAATGCTTTTTCATACCATATTGTGATTGATGAACCGGACGATGGAGATTTCACAGATTTAATGGTTGTTTGTGATATTGCCGGAACAAGCTGGGGGAACAGTACAATCCCTGACTATGCTGGTCATTTCCCTGAGCTGGCAGTAAGCAGAGAGGGAAGAGACTACATCTGGGAGTTTTCCATGATTGTGCATAACGATTCCTATGACCACAGCGACCCGACTGCTTCACTGGTTGAATTAAGTGCCGGTAAGATCATGGGGCTCTCGATGGCCTATTGCGATAATGATGATCCTGATGAGCTTCCCTTGTCACGAGATAATTTCATAGGTTCGGTTTATGTATCAGAAGAAGCTTATAATGATCATTGGAGGAATGCCGACGGCTACGGCACCTTAACATTGATTGAAGAGGGTGACCCTGTAGCTATCAATCACCAGGATCTTAGTTCAGGTATAGTGATCTATCCAAATCCTATGATTGACAACAATATCCAACTCTCTATGAGTAGTGAGTTGCCGGGAAATCAGGTTGTGGTAAGGGTCCTCTCAATGAACAGCCAGGTCCTTTACAGCAAAGTTTTTGAGAATCGTCAGGCTCAATTTTCGCAACAGATAGTCCTGGAAGGCATTGGCCCCGGGATCTACCTGATGGAGATTGCAATAGCAGATCAAAGATTTGTCAGAAAGTTTACCAAATAAACCAATCATCAATAATCTAATCCATTTTTAAACAATTGAAAGTATGAAGACTCAGTATCATAGCAAGTTGCACATGGTTTATCACAGCTTAAAAAAGAGGTATGTTCCTGCAAAATTGCTCTTTATCCTTTTGGGTGTAATTTCGACCGTTTGGTTCCTGATCCGGGTAATTCCAAAACCACAGCGGGCCGGATATCCCTGTATGCGTACTGCATTTCCCATTATGACCGGTTTCCTGATATGGCTTGGAGGTGTAACTGGAGCTTTTGTGACTTTCAAACTATCGGGAAAGTATTTTAAAACTGCAAAAGTCCGCACCGGTTTGGCATTTGTACTTGCTGGTATCGGTTTTTCATTCATGGTCATGATGCAGCCAAGCATAAAGATCAGAGCAGCCAAGCTCATATCTCCTGCAGAAATTGTACATCCGGCCAATGAACCCCTGGGAATAGGCTGGGGAATCAATCCCGGCAGGGTGGTCTGGGACTGGAACCAGGAAGCAACAGATGAGAATTGTCCGAATACCGAAGACGATCCCTTCTTTGCACCCGATAACTGGAACCAGGACGTGGTGGATGAGATGATCACCACATCCATGCTGCAGCTCACATCTGAAAGCACCATTGGTAATGCATGGGATGCACTGTTTAAAAGTTTCAACAACAAAAAGGGAAGAGGTGAAGTGGGTTATACTGCCGGACAAACCATCTTTATAAAAATCAATGAGGGAACATCCTCATGGCTTGCTACTGATGAACTGGAACGTGATTACAGCAACTGGAAAGGAAATATCGAACCGGTATGTGAAACTACTCCGGGTGTCACGCTTGCCATCCTCCGGCAGCTGGTCAACAATGCCGGAGTGTCCCAGGAGGATATCTGGGTAGCCGATCCCCGCTCCCATGTGTGGCAACACACCTATGAATTACTTTCTGCAGAATTTCCCGATGTGAAATATGGAGATAGAAGTGCCAGCCATGAGGGTAAAGGACGCACCACCATGCATATTAACAGCTCTAAAACAATCTTTTTTTCAGACTGGGGAGAGGAGATGCCGTCTGCCGTATCTGAATATAATTGGGAGGAAATTGTTGATGCAGATTATCTGATCAACCTGGCTGCACTGAAAGCCCACGCACGTGCGGGAATTACATTAACGGCGAAGAATCATTTTGGGAGTACTACCAAATCCGGAGCTGAGCACCTGCACCCTGGACTTGTTGCATTGGAAAATGACAATCCCACAAGAAATGATTATGGGATGTACAGGGTCCAGGTTGATCTGATGGGAAGTTCAGTACTGGGTCAAAACACCCTGCTCTTCCTTGTTGATGGACTCTGGGGGAGCCCCGAAGCAGTGGAGGGACCTGTAAAATGGAAAATGGCCCCATTCAATGATGATTATCCAAACTCAATCTTTATTTCACAGGACCAGGTGGCCCTGGAATCGGTATGTTTTGATTTTCTGAGGACGGAAGCTGTGACAGGTTCTTTTGATGATTGGAAAGACAGACCGATCATGGCACAGGGCGTCGACGACTACCTTCACCAGGCAGCCGATCCGGATCTCTGGGCCGACGGGATATTTTACGACCCGGAAGACACAGGAAATCCGATCTCATCATTGGGGGTGCACGAACATTGGAACAATACCACTGAGATGCAGTACTCAGGAAACCTTGGCACCGCTTCCGGAATCTACCTGGTAAAAATTCTGAATGGTGAGATTTCCAGCCTGAAAGATTATACGGTCCCGGATCAACTCATTGCTTCGGCATATCCAAACCCCTCATCGGGACATATTACGATTTCTGCTCAATTGGAAGATTCAGGAGTGATGAGTATCGATCTGCTGGATATGAGTGGACGTTTGGTGAAGAATCTTGAAAAGAACCGGCAGGTGCCGGGAGCTTTCCAGAAGGATTTTAATATTGGCGACCTGGAATCCGGATCATACATATACAGAATTACACTATCCGGAGATAAGGGAGAACAGTATTTCACCGGGAAATTTGAGTTGCTGAAATAGGGTCTTAAAACAGCGAATAATGAAAATAATCTATTCCACCATATTTCTTTTCATGTGGCTTACCCCTCCCCTGTTCTCTAAGGGTACAGCTAATGTTGTTAAGGCTGTTTTTGTAGATGAACACGGTATGAAGTGGTTTGGAACAGAGAAGGGACTGATCCGGTTTGATGGGATCAATTGGATTGATTATGGCTCTCACGCTAAAATCCCGGATCAGATTTCGGATATAGAATATCAATTCTCTGATTACGGTCCGGAGATGTGGATCGGAAGCGATATGGGTGCTTCGGTGGCGGCATACAATATCGACGGGATTACTTCAGCAACACATTACAACATGGCAAACTCGGGTATTCTCTCCGACGCAGTCTACGATATTGTGGTGGACAGCAATGATATCCGCTACTTTGCAACCCAGGAGGGTTTGGGTATTTTTAATAGCAGCACCTGGTCTTCTATCGCCAGTGGAACGGGGATACCGAATGCTGCCGTATTGTCTCTGGGCTTTAAAAATGACACCATCTATGCGGGTTCGGACGGGAAAGGTGTCGGCAGGGTGATCAGGGATGATCTGGACGGCTATACCGGTGCAAGCTATTATGAGATTCCCTGGTCCGCGGTTCCATCCAACACCATCAATTGTGTCTATATCGATTCGAAAGGCTTTCAATGGTATGGTACTACAGAAGGAAGCTCCCGCCATGAAGTGCAGCACGCCCAGCGGGGATGGGATATTTATCTTACTGTAGACCATGGACTTGTCAATGGGAATGTATTATCTATCCTGGAAGACAAGGATGGAGATATCTGGTTTGGAACCGAAGGCGGGATCAGCAGATACAAGCTGGCTGATGCTCAGTTTACCAATTATACGATGGACGATGGTCTGCCGGATAACGTGATATATGATATTGCCATGGATAGCGACCAGACACTCTGGTTTGCAACCGGGAACGGTGTCTCCCATTTTGACGGGGCCGATTTTAATAACTACCTCATAAACGGAATTAAAAGCATTTCAAGCCCTCATGAATCTGGCAAAATATATCCCAATCCAGCTGCAAATGAGATCCATCTGATCTATTATTCCGAACAGAATAGTTATAGCACCATCACTGCATTTGATCTGTCGGGTAAAAAGATAGAGACCTTCTATAAGGGCTATACACCTGCAGGGGAGCTCAGGGTAACATGGGATCTGAATGATTCAAAAGGTGAGCCGGTTCCGGCAGGGATCTATGTCATCTCCATTCAATCCGGATCATTCATAAACACCCAAAAAGTGGTTGTTATCAGATAGGAAACAAAAGGAGCTCAGTCCCGGGAATTACCACCCGGGATTTTGCTCCTGCATTCCACGGTTGACATTGATCTCTGTTAATGGAATGGGAAGGAATTCATTTTTACCCACGACAAAGGGATTAACGGAGTTGGCCTCATTGATACCCCATTCAATTTCATCCCAGTTTATGCCCCATTGCGGATCAAGACTCCACCGGACGAGGTCCATGTAGCGGAAGCCTTCAAATGCCAGTTCAACATCCCTTTCGTGGATGATTGCCTCTGTGGTCAAAGCAGCTACTGCAGGCATATCCACGCGGGCACGAACGGCATTCAGGGCATTCAGTCCACTACCATCATCACCCAGCAGGTACATCACCTCGGCATACATCAGCATCACATCAGCAAGACGTATAAGCCTGTGATTAAATGGAGCATTGTTGGGTGCAGCTTTATCGTTATACATCGGGTAGGCATATTTCTTTGGTCCGAAACCGAGGGATGGCTGGCCGGGACGGTTCAATCCCCTGCTGTATGCAACCCGCTTATTATTCAATCCGCTCAGGTAGAATTTATCGTAGTACGCTTCTCCCTCTACAAAGTGCAGCCTCTCACCATCGATAAAAAGGGAGGCATAAGTTCTGGGGTCCTTGGTAAATCCGGCAGGGTGTCCCGTTACATCCTCGAATGCAAAGTACATGGCGGGGTGTGCCTCGTGGTTTTTAAAGCTGCTTTCGTGACCATAGAACCATTGAAAGTTCATGTTGCCCGACCATTGCCAGCCGGGGAGCCATCCCTGATTGATTCTTTCGTCGCTGTAATTTATCTCCCAGACGGACTCATCGTTATTTTCTGATCTGTAGAACGATCCGTCACTGGCAGGCAGGTCCATGTAGGAAGTATTGCAGAGAACAGCATTGATATAATCCAGTTGGGTGGCACCTTTTGGTTCTGTTAAATTGTAGTTGCCACTGCTCATTACATCATACAGCATTTCCCTTGACAGGTTCAGATCGGCTAAATCGTCCTGGCTTCCCCCCAGGCCCCGTTCATAGTAGTAATAGTGTTTATACATCAGGGCCTTCCCCAGAAGGGCCCTGGCAGCACCTGAAGTAATCCGGCCGGTCTCTTCATCCGGATATTTGTCGGAAAGGATGGGTATGGCAAATTCAAGATCTTCCTGTAGTTTATCCCAGAATTGTGTCTGTTCTCCATTGCCGTATGCTTCATAGGCATCAACGGGGAGATTGGTTTCATCGTAAAAAACAGGCTTGTCGAAGATGGTAACAAGCAAATAGTAGTACATGGCACGAAGCGCCCGTATCTGCGCAGTGTAGCCAGCCTTTACCTCCTCTTCCAGTCCGGGTATATCAACATTTTGCAGGTTGAAAAGAACATGTGATGTTCTCCAGACGCCCATATAGAGGTCGCGGTGCATCATCGCAATATGCGAATCTGATGAATTGATACTTATGTTATCCATGGCGGAGGTTTCGAAGAGCGTTCGGTCTGAGAATGATCCAAATAGAAAATACCAGCGAAGCCCAAACAGGCCCTGGTGGGCCAGGGGAGTATAACAGGCATTCGTTGCATAGAGTACATCTTCGGGAGTCTTATAGAACGAGCTGAGCGCTAACTGGTTAATGTTTTCAACTTCCAGATCTTCATCAGTACATGACTGCAGGCCGATGGATAAAATGAATATGGAAATAATAATGGCTCTCATATCTTGCATAGTCTCTGTTTTTCTTTGGTTTACCATCCGGGGTTTTGCTCCTGCATTCCGCGGTTGACATTGATCTCTGTTAATGGAATGGGCAGGAATTCATTTTTACCCACGACAAAGGGATTCACAGAGTTGGCTTCATTGATACCCCATTCAATTTCATCCCAGTTTATTCCCCATTCAGGATCAAAACTCCACCGGATGAGGTCTATGTAGCGGAAGCCTTCAAATGCCAGTTCAACATCCCTTTCGTGGATGATTGCCTCTGTGGTCAAAGCATCTACTGCCGGCATATCCACGCGGGCACGAACGGCATTCAGGGCGTTCAGGCCGCTACCATCATCACCCAGCAGGTACATCACCTCGGCATACATCAGCATCACATCAGCAAGACGAATAACCCTGTGATTAAATGGAGCATTGTTGGGTGCATCTTTATCGTTATACATCGGGTAGGCATATTTCTTTGGTCCGAAGCCCAGGGAGGGCTGACCGGGACGGTTCAATCCCCTGCTGTATGCAACCCGTTTATTATTCAAGCCGCTCAGGTAGAATTTATCGTAGTACTCTTCTCCCTCTACAAAGTGCAACCTGTCACCATCGATAAACAGGGAGGCATAAGTTCTTGGGTCCTTGGTAAATCCGGCAGGATGTCCAGTTACATCCTCGAATGCAAAGTACATGGCGGGGTGTGCCTCGTGGTTTTTAAAGCTGCTTTCGTGACCATAGAACCATTGAAAATTCATATTGCCGGACCATTGCCCGCCCGGGGTCCACTGGTCCCCGTCGATAAAAATTACCCTTTCGTCGCTGTATTGCACTTCCCATACGGACTCAGCGTTATTTTCTGATTTGTAGAACGATCCGTCACTGGCAGGCAGGTCCATGTAGGAAGTATTGCAGAGAACAGCATTGATATAATCCAGTTGGGTAACACCTTTTGGTTCTGTTAAATTGTAGTTGCCACTACTCATCACATCATACAGCATCTCCCTTGACAGGTTCAGATCGGCTAAATCGTCCTGGCTTCCACCAAGGTCCCTTTCATAGTAGTAATAGTGTTTATACATCAGGGCCTTCCCCAGAAGGGCCCTGGCAGCACCTGAAGTGATCCGGCCGGTCTCTTCATCTGGATATTTGTCGGAAAGGATGGGTATGGCAAATTCAAGATCTTCCTGTAGTTTATCCCAGAATTGTGTCTGTTCTCCATTGCTGTATGCTTCATAGGCATCAACGGGGAGATTGGTTTCATCGTAAAAAACAGGCTTGTCGAAGATGGTAACAAGTAAAAAATAATACATCGCACGCAGTGACCGTATCTGGGCCATGTAGTCAGTCTTTACCTTTTCATCCAGTCCCGGTATATCGATATTTTGCAGGTTGAAAAGAACATGTGATGTTCTCCAGACACCCATATAGAGGTCGCGGTGCATATGGGAGATATATGCATTAGATGAATTGATACTTATGTTATCCATGGCGGAGGTTTCGAAGAGTGTTCGGTCTTCGAATGATCCAAATAGAAAATACCAGCGACATCCGTACAGGCCATGGGAAGCCAAAGATGTATAACAAACATTTGTTGCGTAGAGTGCATCTTCGGAAGTTTTATAGAACGAGCTCAGTGCTAACTGATTAATGTTTTCAACATCCAGATCTTCATCGGTACATGACTGGAAACCGATGGATAAAATGAATGTCGCTATAATGATGGCTCTCATATCTTGCATGACTTATATTTTCGATGTTAAAAATCGATTTGAATACCAAAAGTTGAAACCCTGGGGTTTGGATACCCTCCGTTATCTATTCCGGAATTCAGAGGGTCCGAGAAAGCGGCCACTTCAGGATCCCTTCCTGTATATTTTGTCAGAATGATTGCATTGGACAAACTTATATATAATCTGAAACTTGATATATTTATTGGTTTCAGGAGTCTGGCCGGGATGGAATATCCGAGTTGTATGTCCCTTACACGGAGAAATGAACCATCCTCGATCCACCACGTCGATATACGGTCATTAATGTTTTGGTTATTCCGGTCTGCTCTTACAAATTCCGAACTGGGCTGTCCCTCCCTGTAGTAATTCTCTGTATAGCTAACGAGCTTATTGTGGTCGAGATCCTGAGCATTGAAGCTTGAAAGATTGGCTTTTTCCGCATTAAAGATTTGAAAATTCTGCATTCCGTTCATGAAAATGTAAAGGTCGATTTGTTTATATGAAAACTCCAGATTCAAACCATAGATGAAATCTGGGATTGGTTTTCCGATAAGGGTACGGTCAAGATCATTTATTGATCCGTCATTGTTCAGGTCCCTGAACATCAAATCTCCGGGTTCCGGTTTACCCTCATTCGGCATTGCATAGAGGTAGTCCCCGCCTTCATCAAAATCGGCCTCTGTAATGATTCTTTCTGCCTGCCATCCATAAAGGGAACCAATTGGTCGTCCTTCAATGGTCTGGTTGTATCCAAGCCTGCTAATAATATCTGTTGTTGGAATAGAGATCACCTCATTCTTGATGGTTGTCAGGTTTGCTGATATGCCATAGTAGAAATTTCCTTTCTGCTCCCTGTAAGAGAGTAAAAATTCAAATCCCCGGTTTTGCAATTGCCCAACATTCAGCCATGGCTGTGCCTCCTCGGAGTATCCACGCTCTGAAGCCCGCCCAAAGACATGTGAAACAGGTTTCATCACCAAAAGGTTATCCTGGTTCTTTACATAATAATCAATGCTCGACTGAATTTTATTATTAAACAGGTTGGCATCGATACCAAAATTGATCATGGAAGCAGATTCCCACTGAACAATAGGATTGGCAAAGGAACTCAATACATAGGTTGCTGTAGCAACTCTCTCGTTCATACCAAATACCGGGGAGAACTGTGTCGCATCTGACAGGAAGTCGTCATACTGGAAATTGCCGATCTCGGAATTCCCTGTCTGACCCCATCCTACTCTGAGTTTCAGCATATTGATCTGCTCCACCTGGGGCAGGAGGTCTTCGTTAAGTTTCCAGCCTGCTGATAATGACGGAAATGTTCCCCATCTGTAACCCTTGTTGAAACGTGAATTTCCATCGGTTCTGAGTGAAGCTGTGAGCAGGTAGCGACCCTTATAGTCGTAAATGAGTCGTCCCAGGTAGGAGATACTCCGGAACGGTATTATCTCCCCGGTGATGGTTTGACCGTCCGGATATGATTGCGAAAAGATATTCAGGTTTTCATAGGGAAATCCGACAGCGGTGGCAGTAGTTGTACTCCCATCGGAAGTCCTGTAGTGATGCACCGCCGTTGCGGAGATGCCGTGGTTTCCAAAAGATCTGTTGAAATTGATCTGGCTCTCTATGGAGAGCATGAGAACATCTGAATACTCTTCCACAAGTTTGGCCTGTGGATAACTTCTCACACCCATATCATACGAGGGCGTCCAATTCCGGACCTTCCCATAGGTGAAGTCAACTGAAGGCATCACTTTTACAGACAATCCCTTGATAATGGTATATTCGGCATAGATGCTTCCCAGGAAATTTGAGATATAGTCATTGTTATCCGGAATGGCTCCAAGTCCACGTGGATTGGGTTTATCATTTCCCCCGGTGGAAGGGAATGTTTCTGTGGCGGGATCAATCACACCGTCGCCGTTCTCGTCAAATCCAAAAGCTTGCTGAGGTCCGGCATATCCCTCTTTGTTATTCTCATCATAAACCGCCATGAGCGGGCTTGCAGTTTTTACAAGACCAAAACTGCTGGCGCCTCTTTGGTAAGCCATACGGCTGAAATTGAATGTTTCACCGATTTTCAGC
>Ga0164313_10003637_pt1 | contig 13703 bp, 9 predicted proteins | sample GuaBasSedimGuay4_FD_113735 | JGI IMG/M metagenome (GOLD analysis project Ga0164313, IMG submission 113735) | Subseafloor sediment microbial communities from Guaymas Basin, Gulf of California, Mexico - Guay4, Core 4569-4, 0-3 cm | ecosystem: Environmental > Aquatic > Marine > Hydrothermal vents >... | reverse complement strand
TGGTGAAAGTTCAGCCGAAGCCGCTTCTGATGATGTGGTCGACGCCGAGTTTGAAGAAGTCGATGAAACCAGGGACGAAGACAAATAATTTGTTTGCGTTATCTCCAATGTAGTTTAAACCCCGGCACCCGCCGGGGTTTTTTTTACATCAAAAACGGGCCTGCACGTCAACGGTCTGGTCAACGCCGTAGCTTGTAGGAGCCGCGTCTCGCGGCGATCCAGAGATTACGATATAGTATGTTGCATCCAATCTGAATCATCTCGCAACAGTAAATCGTAAGGAGATCAAGCCATGCTCTTGACACAAGACTTCAGGATTAAGACCTCCTGTTTCTATCCACGCTTAACCACAAATCTTCTGTGCGTGTTCCTGCTTGTCAGCGCAACGACAACTGTATTCGCACAGATTGCGCCCACCAAAGAATCATTGTCCGGGCTTTATTCCGGTAAAGCTTATTCACCCTATGCGCAGCGCAGCTTCCCCGACCGGGTATTCTGGGGTGATACCCACTTGCATACGGCTCTTTCGATGGATGCCGGCTTGTTCGGTGCACGACTCGGTCTGGATGACGCCTATCGCTTTGCCCGTGGTGAAGAAGTGATGGCCTCGAGCGGGCAGCCAGTGAGACTTGGCCGCCCCCTGGATTGGCTGGTGATTGCTGATCATTCTGATGGCATGGGATTCTTCAATGATCTCGCAGCAGGCAATCCCGATATCCTCAAATATGACCAGGCTAAACCCTGGTACAAAGGGCTCCAGGCTGGTGGAGAGGCTTCGGTTGAAGCTGCTCTGAGCCTGATCGCAACTTTCTCACAAGGGAAGATTGATGCGGACATGATGGCCGAGTACTCGCCAGGTGGAAAAACCTACGCGACAATCTGGGAACGGGTGGTCGATGCAGCTGAGCGGTTCAATGATCCGGGTTCATTCACGGCACTCATCGGTTTTGAGTGGACGTCGTTGGACAAAGGCAACAATCTGCACCGTAATGTACTCTTCCGTGAGGGTGCCGCAAAAGCAGGGCAGGTCGTGCCTTACACCACCCAGGCACCGGTGGGTTCAACCGATCCGCTGGAGTTTTACAAGTATCTTGAAAACTACGAGGCCAAGACCGGTGGCTCAGCTCTGGCCATTGCGCATAACGGTAACCTGTCCAACGGGATCATGTTTCCGGTCGATCGTCAGTTTACCGGGCGCAAGGTTGATGTCGCATACGTAGAGGCTCGCGCAAAGTGGGAGCCACTCTATGAAACCACTCAAATAAAGGGCGACGGCGAAGCACACCCCATGTTGTCACCCGATGATGCCTTTGCCGATTACGAAAACTGGGATGCCGGCAACCTGGATCTTTCTGAGGCCAAGACCCCGGAAATGTTGCAGTACGAATACTCCCGTGAAGCTCTGAAGAACGGCTTGTTGCTGGAAAAACGTCACGGCACCAATCCCTACAAGTTCGGAATGGTTGGTTCAACCGACAGCCACACCGCGCTCTCCACTGCAGAAGAGGATAACTTCTTCGGCAAGGCCACCATGGTAGAGCCCAATCCCGGACGCATGGCGCATGCATTCATGAAGACGGAGAAAGGTGCTTTTGAGGGTTACCAACTCGTCGCCTCGGGTTATACGGGTGTCTGGGCTAAAGAAAACACCCGCGCATCAATCTGGGATGCGATGGAACGTAAAGAAGTCTACGCCACCACCGGCCCGCGTATGCTGGTGCGTTTCTTCGCTGGTTGGGACTACACCGCCGACGACCTCAATAGTCGTCAGCCTGCATTCCGCGGTTACGGCAAAGGTGTACCGATGGGTGGCGAACTTCATGGCAAAGATGCCAATGGCGGTCCGACTTTCATGGTTTACGCACTACGTGATCCGATTGGTGCCAATCTGGATCGAATCCAGATCATCAAGGGCTGGCTGGACAAAAAAGGCAAGACACACGAAAAAGTTTACGATGTTGCCTGGTCTGATGAACGCAAACCAGACGGCAATGGCGCGTTGCCCCTGGTAGGTAACACTGTTGATATCCCGGCAGCTAACTGGACCAATACCATTGGCGCTTCGGAGCTTGGCTCAGTCTGGACCGATCCTGATTTTGATCCCAAGCAAAGTGCTTTTTACTATGCACGCGTAATCGAAATCCCAACCCCGCGCTGGGTGGTTTACGATGCGTTCCGCTTTGGTATTGATCTTCCGGAAGGAGCCGAAACAACCCACCAGGAGCGTGCTTATACGTCACCGATCTGGTACACGCCTTAAATCATAACTACGTCACCCCGGGCTTGACCCGGGGTCCATTTGCTCTTCCTGTTTAAGCTAAAAAAGCGAAATGGATTCCGGATCAAGTCCGGAATGACGGGTATGGTTTGGTATGACGGGTGTGGTCCGGTATGACAGGCGAATGTGCTTGACTATGTTTGAGTCTCGGTTAGTATGAAAACTGATACTCATTGAGACCAGCTGAGGGACAGGCCCTTTGACGCTGGGGCAACCTTCGGGATTAACCATCCCGTAAAGGTGCCAACTCCTGCGGTAGTCCTCCCGGACAACCGGAAAATGAGCGAACTGGCAGCACATTTTTTGAATGTGATGGGCCGTTCCTTTCCATCGGCTACGCCGGAGTTTCCAATGAGATTTATCAATAATCTCAACCATGGAAACAAGGCGATCATCATGAAATACCAGAAAATAACCAAAACGGTTCGTGCGGGCATTGATACTGACGGGCAGTATGGTTCAGTGATGCCGCCGGTCTACCTGTCATCCAACTACAGTTTTGAAGGCCTGGATGGCAAGCGCGAATATGATTATTCCCGCAGTGGCAACCCGACCCGTGACGTCCTGGCGATGGCTATTGCCGATCTCGAAGGTGGTCACGGTGCCGTGATTACCAATACCGGCATGTCAGCTGTGGTGCTGGTGACGCACTTGCTTAAAGCGGAAGACACCATTCTCGCACCGCATAACTGTTATGGCGGCTGTTACCGGGCATTCTCATCGCTGTCTGATGCGGGGCGCTTTAAAACACAGTTTATTGATTTCACCGATGCTGAAGCCGTTCGCAAGGCTTGTGTGCGGCATCGTCCAAAAATCATCTGGGTCGAAACTCCCAGTAATCCTTTGTTGCGCATTACAGATGTTCGGGCCATGGCGGTGCTGGCACGTGAGTGTGGGGCCTTGCTGGTGGTGGACAACACGTTCCTGACACCGTTGCTGCAACAGCCACTTTCACTGGGTGCAGATATCGTGGTGCACTCTACTACCAAGTACATTAACGGTCACAGTGATGTTGTAGGCGGTGCGGTCGTTGCCAAAACACCAGCATTGCTTGAAGAACTGGCCTGGTGGGCCAATTGTGTTGGTTCTACCGCTTCACCATGGGATTGTAATCAAACCATGAGGGGCTTACGTACGCTGCATACCAGGCTACGCAGTCATGAAGAGAATGCCCAGGCCATCGTCAGGGTTTTAAATAACCATGCTGCCGTACGCCGGGTTCATTATCCGGGCTTGAATACACACCCTGATCACCGCCTGGCACGGGCACAGCAAGCGGGTTTTGGCGCTATTATCAGTTTTGAACTGGAAGGTGGTGAGACGGAAGTACGGGCATTTCTCAACGGCTTAAGCTGTTTTACCCTGGCTGAGTCCCTGGGCGGTGTAGAAAGCCTGGTATGCCATCCTGGCAGCATGACCCACGCGGCCATGACAGATGAGGCACGATGCCGGGCCGGCATTGAATTTACATTGTTGAGGTTGTCGGTTGGGATCGAGCACGTTGCTGACCTGATTGTTGATATATCCAATGGCTTGGAATGCGCCCAAAAGGCTGCCACATCTGCAATTAAAATGGCCCGCTACGCTTGAATTAGCCAGTCTATGGCCTCAAATCTGCTGCAGGCAAATAAACTGCAGCAGATTTACAGCACTCTCCCAGGGAGGTATTGACATGTTCAGAGCTATCCAGATGGTCCAAGACAAGGCACAGTTCGAAAATAATGGCCGGGTCCTTGTTGAGAACTGTAACGCTGGATTGGACCATCTGGTTAGCTCCCTTCGGGCGAGTCGGGAAACGTCCGTCTGCGGCGTTGCGCCTTTTGGAAAGGACCAGCCATTCCCCGCAAGACGCGCCTTGCATGCGACCGCTTCCCGACTCGCTGAACATGCCAATACCTCCCTGGGAGAGTGCTAGATATGGCTAAACGAGATTACTACGAAGTGCTTGGAGTTCAGCGGAATGTCGAAAAAGCTGAGCTGAAAAAAGCCTATCGAAAACTGGCAATGAAGCACCATCCTGATCGTAATCCGGATGATGCCGATGCACAGGAACATTTCAAAGAGGCTCAGGAAGCTTACGACGTTCTTAAAGACGACAAGAAACGTTCGGCGTACGACCAGTTCGGACATGCCGCAACCGGCCCCGGTGGACGCGGGCCGGCTGGGTTTCAGGGTGATGTCGGCGATATCTTTGGTGATATCTTCGGTGACATCTTCGGTGGCAGGGGTGGCCGTGGTGGTCGTCCACAGCAGCAACGCGGTTCTGATTTACGCTTTTCGATGGATCTTGATCTCGAAGATGCCGTCGCCGGTATTACCCGTGAAATTCGTATTCCCACCCTGGGACAATGCAAGAAGTGCGACGGCAGTGGTGCTGAGGATGGCAAAAAGACGTCCTGCACCACCTGTGGCGGTGTTGGCCAGGTGCGTATGCAGCAGGGAATCTTTTCTGTTCAGCAAACATGTCCTGCTTGCCAGGGTCTCGGTCAGGTTATTCAGAACCCTTGTACCGCCTGTCATGGCCAGGGCAGGGTGCGTGAGACCAGAACCTTGTCTGTGAAGATCCCCGCCGGGGTGGATAATGGTGACCGGATCAGGTTGGCCGGAGAAGGTGAAGCCGGCATGGCAGGCTCCCAGTCGGGTGATCTTTATGTCGAAGTTCGGGTCAAGCCGCACCGATTGTTTGAACGTGATGATAATGATTTGTATTGTGAAGTACCGATTCATTTCACCACTGCTGCTTTAGGTGGTGAACTTGAAATACCGACACTGAACGGCCAGGTGAAACTGAAGATTCCTACTGAAACCCAGACCGGACGTGTATTCCGGCTCAGGGGCAAAGGTGTCAAGTCGGTGCGTAGCCATCGCCAGGGTGACCTGATGTGCAAAGTGGTGGTTGAAACACCGGTCAAACTCTCGAAAGATCAAAAGGAAATGCTCAAGCAATTTCAAAGTTCCTACAAAACCAGCAACACCGAAAACAACCCGAAATCCAGCTCCTGGCTGGACGGCGTCAAAGAGTTCTTCGACCGCATGACCTCCTGACCTGTAGGAGGGGTTAGCTACGCAGACCGCGATAACGTCCGTGGATAAATAAATCATCCCCCAACACGACGAATTTCGTTAGACACCCGCCATACGTTCCAGTAAAATTCTGTCGCTTAGAGCATAATTTGAATCTATCAAATCTAAGCGGGAATAGCTGACCACAGTATTCCCGTTTTGTGTATCCGGAGGCAGGAAATTGACACAGCAGGCAGTGCTGGCACTCGAAGATGGAAGTGTGTTTTATGGTCAAAGTATTGGTGCTGCCGGTGACACCACCGGTGAAGTGGTATTCAATACTTCGATGACGGGTTACCAGGAGATACTGACCGACCCTTCGTATGCAAAGCAATTAGTTACACTGACTTTCCCCCATATTGGCAACACCGGTTGTAACAGCGTCGATGAGGAATCCGATCGCCCCATGGCTGCCGGACTGATCGTGCGGGATGTGCCGTTATTGCACAGTAACTGGCGCAGCAGCGAGTCTTTAAGCGATTATCTCGACAGGAATGGCATCGTCGCCATTGCCGATATTGATACCCGCAAGCTGACCAGGATTCTGCGGGAGAAAGGTGCGCAGGGCGGCTGTATCATGGCCGGTGAAAATGTAGATGTTGAGCTGGCGTTGGAGAAAGCCCGGATGTTTCCCGGTATGCAGGGACAGGATCTTGCCCGGGTGGTTACCACCAATTCTGTTTATCAGTGGAAGGGGGGCAGCTATGACCTCGATTCACAAAGCTGGGGTGACAGTGAGTCTGAATTTCATGTCGTGGCGTACGACTACGGGGTCAAGCGCAATATCTTAAGAATGCTCACCGACCGTGGTTGCCGGGTGACGGTAGTTCCAGCGACAACGACGGCGGAAGAAGTATTGGCAATGCAAGCCGATGGTGTGTTCTTGTCCAACGGTCCCGGTGATCCGGAGCCCTGTGATTACGCTATTAGCGCGATCCAACAGATTTTAAAAACCGATACACCCGTGTTTGGAATATGCCTGGGCGTGCAGTTACTTGGTCTTGCAGTAGGTGCCAACACCATCAAGATGAAATTTGGCCACCACGGCGCTAATCACCCGGTGCAGGATCTTGACAGCAAGCGCGTCATGATCACTTCCCAGAATCATGGTTTTGCCCTGGATGAAGAAAGTTTGCCTGATCATGTTCGCGCCACGCATCGTTCGTTGTTTGATGGCAGCCTGCAGGGCATTGAGCTGAGTAATGGCCGGGCTTTTGGTTTCCAGGGCCATCCGGAAGCCAGCCCCGGACCGCACGATGTTGCACCGTTGTTTGACCGTTTCATCACGATGATGAAATCGGCGGCAGAAAATTGACCGCGGGATGATCTGAACAGATGCCAAAAAGAACAGACATTAAAACCATCCTGATTATCGGTGCCGGCCCAATCGTCATCGGCCAGGCCTGCGAGTTCGATTATTCCGGAGCCCAGGCGTGCAAGGCCCTGCGTGAAGAAGGCTTCAGGGTGGTATTGGTTAATTCCAACCCCGCCACGATCATGACCGACCCTGACATGGCTGATGCCATTTATATTGAGCCGGTGCACTGGCGTACGGTCGAGGAGATCATCAAAAAAGAACGCCCGGATGCCCTGTTGCCGACCATGGGCGGCCAGACTGCGCTGAATTGTTCGCTGGACCTGGTGCGTAAAGGTGTTTTGGAAAGGTATGGCGTCGAAATGATCGGTGCTTCGCGTGAAGCCATCGACATGGCGGAAGATCGTGACCTGTTCCGTATTGCCATGAAGGAAATCGGGCTCGAGACACCGGAATCAGAACTCGCGCACAGCCTTGATGAGGCACTGGAAAAGCTGGAAATTATCGGCTTTCCGACCATTATCCGGCCATCTTTCACGATGGGTGGTTCTGGCGGTGGTATTGCATATAACCGTGAAGAGTTCATTGATATTGTCAGTTTCGGCCTGGAGCAGTCACCGACAACCGAAGTATTGCTGGAAGTCTCTGTGCTGGGCTGGAAAGAATACGAGATGGAGGTGGTCCGTGATCACCAGGATAACTGCATTATTGTCTGCTCGATTGAAAACCTTGACCCGATGGGCATCCACACCGGTGACTCGATCACGGTTGCGCCGGCGTTGACGTTGACCGACAAGGAATACCAGCGTCTTCGTGATGCCTCGATTGCGGTGTTGCGTAAAATCGGGGTCGATACGGGTGGTTCCAATGTGCAGTTCGCGATCAACCCGGAAGATGGCAAAGTCATTATTATCGAGATGAACCCACGGGTTTCTCGCTCATCTGCACTGGCATCCAAAGCCACCGGCTTTCCGATCGCCAAGATCGCTGCCAAACTGGCCGTCGGCTTCACCCTGGATGAATTGCGCAATGATATTACCGGTGGCGCAACACCGGCATCGTTCGAGCCCAGCATCGATTACGTCGTTACCAAGATACCGCGATTTGCCTTTGAGAAATTCCCGGCAGCCAACGATCGCCTGACAACGCAGATGAAGTCGGTCGGTGAAGTCATGTCGATTGGCCGTACGTTCCAGGAGTCATTACAAAAAGCGTTGCGTGGTCTGGAAACCGGCCGTGACGGCTTTGATCCAATTCTTGAAACCCGCGACCCGGTTCAGCGCGCAGCCGAGCTTAAACGGGAACTGCGTGAAGCCGGTCCCGAACGTTTGTGGTACGTTGCTGATGCCTTCAGGGAAGGCATGAGTTCTGAGGAAGTTCACCAGCTCACCCGCATCGACCCGTGGTTTCTGTCACAGATTGAAGACCTGATTGTCAGCGAGAATGAAGTGGCCGGCCAGGGTCTCGGTGCGCTTGACCGGCAGCGTCTTTACGGTCTTAAGCGCAAGGGTTTCTCAGATGCCCGCCTTGCCACCTTGCTGGATTGTAAAGAGCAGGTAATCCGTGAGCGGCGTTATGAGCTGGATATTCGACCGGTATACAAACGTGTTGACACCTGCGCCGCAGAATTCGCGACCAATACTGCCTACATGTACTCGACCTATGAAGACGAATGCGAATCAGAACCCACAGACAATCGTAAAATCATGGTGCTGGGCGGCGGGCCCAACCGCATAGGGCAGGGCATTGAGTTTGATTACTGTTGTGTGCACGCTGCACTGGCGCTGCGTGAAGAGGGTTTTGAGACCATCATGGTCAACTGCAATCCCGAGACGGTCTCAACCGATTATGACACCTCTGACCGACTGTACTTTGAACCGGTGACGCTAGAAGATGTACTGGAAATTGTTCACCGTGAAAAACCAGAGGGCGTCATTGTGCAATACGGTGGGCAAACCCCTTTGAAACTTGCACGGCCGTTGGAAGCCGCCGGTGTACCGATCATCGGGACATCACCTGATTCAATCGATCTTGCAGAAGATCGTGAACGTTTTCAGAAGATGTTGCAGAGGCTCAAACTGAGACAACCACCTAACCGTACCGTGACCAGTGTCGAGCAGGCCGTTGTCGAGGCCGAAGAAATTGGTTACCCGTTGGTGGTTCGCCCTTCCTATGTATTGGGTGGCCGGGCCATGGACGTGGTGCACGGAGAGCAGGAACTGCGCCGTTATATGCGGGATGCAGTCAAAGTATCCAATGATTCGCCGGTATTACTGGATCGGTTTCTGGATCATGCGACCGAAGTTGATGTCGATGCTATTTGCGATGGCAGCGAAGTTTTGATTGGCGGCATCATGGAGCACATTGAACAGGCCGGCGTACACTCCGGTGATTCCGCCTGTTCCATCCCCCCGTACAGCCTGTCCACGGAAATCCAGGATGAGATGCGTAAGCAGATGACAATGATGGGTCTGGAACTCGGTGTGATCGGTTTGATGAATGCGCAGTTTGCTCTGCGCGGTGATGATATCTACATATTGGAGGTTAATCCCAGGGCCTCACGAACAGTGCCGTTTGTGTCGAAGGCGACCGGTAGACCGCTGGCCTCCATTGCAGCGCGATGCATGGCAGGTATATCGCTTAAAGAACAAGGTATTACAGAAGAAATAATACCTGAATTCTACTCTGTTAAAGAAGCCATATTACCCTTTATCAAGTTTCCTGGCGTAGACCCGATCCTGGGGCCTGAAATGCGCTCCACTGGAGAAGTCATGGGTGTCGGGCGCAGTTTTGGCGGCGCGTGTGCACGTGCAATGAAAGCCGCCCAGTACGCCATACCCAAGCCGGGACGGGCGTTTCTGAGTGTGCGGGATGCTGACAAGGAACCCCTGTTGCCGATTGCTGAAGATCTCAACAGGCGGGGTTATGAACTGGTTGCAAGTGCGGGGACCTGTCAGTACCTGCGTGAAAAAGGTTATACAGTTGAGCGTATCAACAAGGTGGCCGAAGGTCGCCCGCATATTGTTGATGAGATCAAGAATGGTGAGATTGCATTTATAGTCAACACCACTGAAGGGGCCCAGGCTATTGCAGATTCTTTCTCAATCCGAAGAGAAGCATTGCAATACAAGGTAAGCTATACAACAACCATTGCACGTGGATGGGCGACTTTACAAGCCATTGACCACGAATTTAACCTGGAGGTACGCAGCCTGAACCAGCTACATGGGACAGCCTGATGAAATACTGGATATGAACAGAACACCATTAACACACCACGGGGCCGAGCGCTTGCGTGCCGAAGCCATACACCTTAAGAAGGTCGTACGTCCGGAGATTATTTCTGCCATCGCAGAGGCGCGGGCACATGGCGATTTAAAGGAAAACGCGGAATACCACGCAGCCAGGGAGCAGCAGAGCTTCACTGAAGGGCGCATACAGCACCTCGAATCGGCTTTGTCGGGTGCGCAGATAATCGACATCACAAAACTGCATCATGGCGGAAAAGTTGTGTTTGGTGCCACCGTTACGCTTTATGACGTCGACACCGAAGTCGAAATCACTTACCAGGTCGTGGGTGACCTTGAAGCGGATATCAAGGAATTAAGGATTGCCATTACATCACCTATTGCACGGGCCATGATCGGAAAGGTGGAAGGGGACGAAATCACGGTCAACGCACCGGCAGGTGAACTGGTCTACGAAATAGTGACGGTCGAATACATTTGACAATTAGCTCCATGTTTACCAAAGCTGAGGTAAAGCAAAGGGTAGTTGATCCCGGAGAGGATTCATTACCGGCTTCACTTCACCCGGTCATTCGTCGCATCCTGCTGGCACGCGAAATAACCGATGAAGCCGCGCTTGATTTAAAACTCGGACGGTTACAGCCCCCGACTGCTTTGTCGGGTATCAATGAGGCTGCAGAAATCCTCGCCGAAGCCGTCGTCAGTGAACAAAGCATTCTGATCGTTGGCGACTTTGATGCCGATGGCGCAACCGGTACTGCGGTTGCAGTCAGGGCATTGCATTTGATGGGTGCGACCAATGTCGACTTCCGCGTACCCAACCGGTTTGAATTTGGCTACGGCCTGAGTCTTGCGCTGGTTGAGACACTGGCTGACAACCCCCCGGATGTACTGGTCACCGTCGATTCCGGTATCAGCTCGAATGATGGTGTAGCCAGGGCCCGGGAACTCGGTTGCAAGGTCGTGGTGACAGATCATCATCTGCCGGGTGAAGTCTTGCCGGCAGCCGATGCCATCGTTAATCCCAATTGTCCTGGCGATGAGTTCCCCAGCAAGGCGCTGGCGGGAGTTGGTGTGGTTTTTTACCTGATGAGTGTGGTCAGGACCGCTTTACGCAGTCGTGACTGGTTTACCGTGCCACGCAAAGAGCCGAACCTGGCAAGGCTGTTGGACCTCGTGGCACTCGGTACCGTGGCAGACCTGGTTTCACTGGACGAGAATAACCGTATCCTGGTTCGCCAGGGAATAGACCGCATACGCCAGGGATACTGCAGCGCCGGCTTGCTCGCCCTGTTAAAGCTGGGTAAACGGGATTATCGAAACCTGGTTGCATCCGACCTGGCATTTACCGTTGCGCCGCGATTGAATGCTGCTGGCCGAATGGAGGATATGGGTGTTGGTATCCGCTGTTTGTTGACCGATGACCGGGACGAGGCCATGGCTCTTGCCGGCGAGTTGGACGATTTGAATCATCAGCGCCGGGCCAGGCAGGAACAGATGCAGCAACAGGCACTGGATCAGTTACAGGGGTTGCTTGACGGCCTCAGAGAAACCGATCTTCCGGCGGGTTTGTGTCTGCATAACGACAAATGGCACCAGGGCATCGTTGGTCTGGTGGCATCCCGTATCAAGGATGCGGTGCATCGCCCGGTGATCGCTTTCGCCCCCGAGTCAGAAGGCTCCGATGTGCTCAAGGGTTCTGCCCGCTCTGTCAGTGGTCTGCACATTCGGGATGTACTGGCACGGGTAGATGCATTGCACCCGGATATGATTTCAGCCTTTGGCGGCCATGCCATGGCTGCCGGCCTGACATTGCCACTGGCCGAATTTGAACCGTTTGGAGCCGCCCTGGAAGAGGCCATCGAGTATTTTCTGCAAGGCAGAACATTAAGCAATGAATTGCTTACCGACGGCGAACTGGAGGCGGCTGATCTTAACCTGGAATTCGCACAGTTGCTGCGAAACCTGGGTCCATGGGGGCAGCACTTCCCGGAACCTGTATTCGAAGGCCGTTTTGTGGTGGAAGAGCATCGTGTGGTTGGTGGCGCGCATTTGAAAATGATGCTGAGACCGGCTGCAGGCGGAGTTGCAATCGACGCCATTGCCTTTGGCAAGTTACCGGAAAATCTGCCTGGCACTGCCACTACAGGTTTTGTATACCGACTGGATGTTAACCATTTCCGTGGTCGTCAGACCTGCCAGTTGTTGATTGAGAAAATACTTAGCTAATCTAATCCCTCCTTGGTGTAAAATGCTTCGCTTCGCCACCTACAGACTCAGTAAAGGACACGCGCGTGGAAACCAGCCCGATCAGTAACCAACTCAGCGATTTACAACAGCGTTCGGATGCGCTCAGGGGGTATCTTTGACTATGCTGGCAATAAGGACCGGCTGGAAGAAGTCAGTCGCGAACTAGAGAACCCGGACGTCTGGAATGACTCGGCGAATGCACAGGCATTAGGACGGGAGCGGGCTTTGCTGGACGGTATCGTTAGCACCCTTGAGCGGGTTTCAACTTCACTGACGGACAATGCAGAAATGCTCGAGATGGCCATTGAAGAACAGGACGAAGAAGTCCTGGAGATGGTCGTCATTGAACTCGATGACATTGAAACCGAGGTCGGCAAGCTTGAGTTTCAACGTATGTTCCGGGGCGAAGTTGATGCCAACCCCTGTTACCTGGAAATCCAGGCTGGTTCCGGTGGTACGGAGGCACAGGACTGGGCCGAGATGCTGTTGCGTATGTATCTCCGTTGGGTGGAACGGCGTGGCTGGAAAGGTGAATTAATTGAAGTGTCAGCCGGTGAAGTGGCCGGTATCAAAAGCGCTACCATTCATGTTACCGGCGATTATGCCTATGGATGGTGCAAAACAGAAATCGGCGTTCACCGCCTGGTGCGCAAATCACCGTTCGATTCAGGCAACCGCCGCCATACATCCTTTGCAGCCGTCTTTGTCTCACCGGAAGTGGATGACAATATTGATATTGATATCAATCCGGCCGACTTGCGCATTGATGTCTACCGTGCCTCCGGTGCGGGTGGTCAGCATGTGAACCGGACCGAATCTGCCGTACGTATTACGCATGTGCCCACCAACACCGTGGTCCAATGCCAGAACGACCGTTCACAGCACAAGAACAAAGATCATGCGATGAAACAACTGCGCGCTAAACTGTACGAACTCGAGTTAATGAAGCGCAACGCAGAAAGCCAGCTATTGGAGGATTCCAAATCCGATATCGGTTGGGGCAGCCAGATCCGCTCATATGTGCTGGATCAATCGCGTATCAAAGACCTGCGCACCAACGTGGAGACAGGCAACACCCAGGCAGTACTTGATGGAGACCTGGATCAATTTGTAGAAGCATCCCTGAAACAGGGATTATCAGCAGGAAATGAATCGTGAGCAAACACAAGCAGAACAACAGTAGCGGCGACACCGTCCAGGATGAAAACCGGCTGATAGCAGAACGGCGCGAAAAACTACACGCTTTAAAAGCGGAGACTAACGCCTATCCCAATGATTTTCGTCCCAATACCGATTCAGCATCGCTACACCAGCGGTTCGTGGATGATGATACAGAGGCGCTGGCTGAGGTCGACGAAACCTTCGTACTGGGTGGCAGAATGATGGCCAAACGGGTCATGGGCAAGATCGCCTTTGTTAAGGTCGAGGACGGCACCGGCAGCATGCAGTTCGTAGTGCAGCGCGATAATCTGGAGGAGGGCCTGTACCAGCAATTCAAGCAATGGGATATTGGCGATATTATCGGTGGCAGCGGTGCAATTTTCCGTAC
>Ga0164313_10003636_pt1 | contig 13704 bp, 16 predicted proteins | sample GuaBasSedimGuay4_FD_113735 | JGI IMG/M metagenome (GOLD analysis project Ga0164313, IMG submission 113735) | Subseafloor sediment microbial communities from Guaymas Basin, Gulf of California, Mexico - Guay4, Core 4569-4, 0-3 cm | ecosystem: Environmental > Aquatic > Marine > Hydrothermal vents... | reverse complement strand
GGCAGTGTCCCATAGGATTCGACTTCACAATCGCTCTTGAGCGCTTCGATCTGAGGCAGAACTTCTTCGGCGTAGAGGCGTTTGACTGATTGGGCGCCCAGCCATGCTGCGCGCTCGTGGTCTCCCCATTGCTTGCCAGGTGTCCCGATCGGGTAGGCGTTATTCGAATTCATGATGACATCCCGGTTCCAGAGTATGGGCCGCAGGATACGGTCCCACACGATTTCTTGCATCTGGATTATCACTGGGATTTGGAGATGTGCGCTGCACGATCCCGATACGTCCGTCGCAGCCGACTAGCCTCTTAAGCTCACGGAGACTTCGAGGCCCCAGCACTCAGACTTGGAGACTCAATTTTTCTGTGAGACCGCAACAGCGATCCCGTAGTGTCCGAACACTCGAAAGAACTGCAGAATAGCCACTTATGGCGCGCCTGATCGAAGAGAGCGGAGTTCTCAAAGAATAGCTGGAATCCAGCGGCAAGCGGATACTGTTCACCGACGACGAGCGCACTCATCAAGGGATCGACAATGAGATTGTCAGCGGGGCGATGCCGCAGCAAATCGGGCAGATCGAAGTCAGTGAGCGTCTCGGCGGACTGCTCAACTATTACCTCCGGAGGGCGGCATAATGGCGTCGTTTGAGTTTTTGGACACTACGGGCTCGACTTCACCGGTGCGGATCGGCAACCATGGAGGCATCCGGCGACTGAGCCAGCCCACTTCCTCGCGGCCAGGAAACGATGACGAACATGTCTGGATTCGGTAATTCCACTCCTGGCAACGCCCCGAGATCGCTCGACGCGACGCAGCGGCGCGTGCTCGGCGTCCTCATCGAGAAGGCCAAGACCACGCCGAGTGGCTATCCGATGACGATCAATGCGATCGTCACGGGCAGCAATCAGAAGAGCAACCGTAACCCGGTGATCGCCCTCGACGACGCCGACGTCGAGAACGCGCTGAACGACCTGATCAACCTGGGTGCTGCCGAACTGATCGACTGGGTTGGCCGGGTTCCCAAGTACAAGCACCTCGCCTACGACTGGCTGTCGGTGGGTAAGGTCGAGCTGGCCGTGCTCGGGGAACTTCTGCTGCGCGGCGCACAGGCGCTCGGAGAGCTGCGCGGGCGCGCCTCACGCATGGAGCCGATCGCCGACCTCGCCGCGCTCAAGCCCATCGTCGATGAACTGGTGCAGCGCGGCCTGATGATCGAGCTCACGCCGCCCGGGCGAGGGCAGATCGTGTCCCACAACCTGTATCCGACCGAGGAAATGCGCGAGCTACGTGCGCGGGTGTCGGGGTCGGGTTCTGCGGACGCAGCGGTCGAGACGCGCGAACGCGTGGCGAGCGTGCCCTCGAGCCGCCCGCTCGACCGGCCGCCCGCGGCGAACCCGGAAATCGCCGAACTTCGGGCCGAAATCGCCGAACTGCGCCGGCGCGTATTGGATCTCGAGAATGAGCTCAACTCGCGTCGCGACTGAAGCCGTGCAGCCCCCCATTGTCGCTCACTCATCTTCCTGACGGGCTTCGACAACCGGAGCGCCATCCTGATCGATTGCGATCCCGATATGCATGGGACGACAGCAGACTTCGCAGTCCTCTACATACGCTTGCTTGCCAGCCGACCAATCCACGAGAAGACCGATTTGCTCACCGCAATATGGACAGGATGATTGAACGATAACCCTCTCATCCATCCCGCTCACCTGACTTTCTTCCCCTGTATCGGCGTAGTGGCGAATTCGCTCAGACGATGATGACAGGTCGTTCGAATTTTTGGACACTACGGGCTGACTGAATGGTCAAGTCAAGCCCGGATGGAATTAACGCCGGGAACCAAGACCAGAATGCCGATTGCTATTTGGCATGCTGCCAAGTGACCACTTGGCTGTTCGTCCGAGTTGTTGGACACTGCAGGCACGGAAGGACCGGCTATACGGTTGAATTATCAGTCCGCCAGTAGCTCAATAATCTTGATGGGAGTTTTGCCACCATGCATGAGATGACGGATCACTCGATCGACGCGACAACCGAATCTACCGCAGTTGGTTACGTCGATGGGCACGGCCGGTTGGTGGCGACGATGGATTTCGAAATCGGAGATCACATCTTGCGCCTGGAAGGCGAGATTGTTGACTACCCCTCAAGATTCTCGGTGCAGATAGGACCGGGCCAGCATGTGGAGCCGCCTGCAGAGGTGCAGGTCAAGCAACCCCTGGATCGCTATCGATGGCGGTTTCTGAATCACAGCTGCGAGCCGAATGCGCGGTTCGACAATCGCAAACTGGTGGCCATCCGTGAGATTATGGCCTCGGAGCAGATCACCTTCGACTACAACACCACCGAGTACGATCTGGCAACGCCGTTTGAGTGCCACTGCAAGTCAGACGGCTGTTGTGGTCTCGTGCGCGGCAGCCGCTGGCAGCAGGACCAGGCAGGAGCTGAAGGATGAGGTGAGTTGGCCTGCCCCAAACCAAGAACCTCCGCCTCAACTGAGACGGGGGTCCTGTTGACCGGAGGGCGATAAGTTCGCACAACGGGTATTTGGCTCCCCAGATGGGGGGCCAGTGCGAACTCTTCGATCCTCAGTGGACTTCGCCTCCGATATTTCCGGAAGGCTGCCCAAATGCTCAGTTCATTTTGGATGGAATATGCGGAAGGGACAACAGCAGTCAATACACCATCACGCCATCGCAGATCTCTGTGATGCGTCTGTATCATGCAGACGACGGGATCCTGTCAGTCTAAGAGCCGGGACCCAATCGTGTTGGAACCATGATATGGTGATTCCGATCATTCGGTGCTGGTCTGACCCCCGGCGTCGCAAGCTCAAACCGGCATGCCGAATGCCACCATCAGTATGGACAGGAGCGACAATGTCACTAAGAAGAACACTAGCCCTTGCGTTGTTGTTTCAACTCGTGTTCTTGCCGGCAGAAGGCCAAGCGCAAGCTGAGAGTTGTCCAGTGTCCCAGGGCTCTTGGAGTGGGTCGGTGGGCAACGCCTCGTTGGCAGTCGAGATAGTCGCGGGGGGAGTGAGTGAGATCCGGGTGAACTTCGGAGACTTGTGTTCGGGGCCACCAATTCTCCTTATAAACCTGTTCGATCCCCCGATGGAAATCGGGCCAGACTGCACGTTGGTGCATTCCGAGTGTGGGCCGCCTGAGCTTGGCTATGGGGTTACGATCGAGTTTCTCGACGAGAATACGGCCTCCTGCGACCTCACGCCTACCGCGTCTTCTCAGACCTTTCCGATAGTGTGCTCGACTTGTGACGAGATTCAGTCGTTTGCGCTCGTGCGCCAGACGGTCGCATCGGAGACGACCACGTGGACCTCACTGAAATACCTATACAGGTAATGAGGATGTCTCCTGTCTCCGTGTTCGTGACGCTTGTCCCATGTGGGCCTGGAGAGGTGGGCCCCAATCTTCGGACAGTGTGGCGGCTGAGCCAAGGTGGACTCCGGTCGTTTATTCACGCCGCCAGATATTGACGGTGCTGTCCTTACCGTTTATTGCATCCGGCTGTCTGAGTTGAAATTACAACTGCGATCGGAAGTTCGCGGCGTGATGCCTCTCGAGGATCTCCGCGATTCCATCTCTTCGCGTTAACTCAGACCCAGGAGCGAATGCCCCTGGTCTCAGACTCTGAGACAGATTCTCGCTGCAGAGTTCGCACCGGACGAGTGAGCGGCGACAAGTGTTCCTGCCAGCCCGAACTCATGCACTGCGTTGCTATCGCACAACTCACGACGACACGCGGACATACACAGACTCCGCCCTCAAACTGAGAGCGGGGTCAAAGGCCAGCGGGAGAGTTTACACTCGAATCCCGTCGGCGAGGGCTCCCCGGATGGGGGGCCGGTGCGAACTCCGTATCCAAGCCCGAACTCCACCGTCGATACTTCCTGGAGGTTGCCTAAATGGTCAATTCAACCCCGGATGGAATAAACGGAGGGGGCAAGGCACAACACGGCATAATGGCGTCGTTTGCGTTTTCGGAAACTACGCTCTCCTGCTCCGACTGAATGAAGAAACGGGCCGCCCCGAAGGGCGGCCCGCGTCTGTTCCGGCCTGCACCAGCGAAGCCAGATTATTGCGGCATCTGTGACTGGACGTACGCCACTGTCGCCGCCAGTACGGCACTGGCGTAGGTCGGGTTGTGGATCCCGCTACTGCGGTCTTCGAGCAGCACGAGATAGTTCACTACGGCACCGCGGGCGTCGACATTGGCGGGCACGCCCGAAGGATTGACGTGCTCGAGATCATCGGCGATCCAGCCCAGCGTGTGGAGATCATCCGCCAACGCGTCGAGGTCGTTCTTGAAGTCGTCGGCCGCGGTCTCCACGCGATCGGTCATGTCCTGACCGTCGTGGCAGCTCGAGCCCTGGCAACCCGCGTCATTCACATGGTCGCCACCGTGATAACGGTAGAGCATCGCGAACGAGTGGCCACCGGCGAGTCCGTCAGCGGGAAGTGCGGCCATGTGGCAATCCACGCAACCGTTCGTGATGCCGGAGTCGTGCGCGTGGCTCGCGGCGTACTCCGCACCGCCGGTGAAGACCCAGAGACCCGAGCCGACGAGTATGTTGGACTGCGGACCATGATGAGCGCCCCAGTACGGCGAACCGATCGGGGTTGCGATGTCTTCGATAGTCGGGTCCGACAAGAAAATAGCCTGGTGGCAGGTGCCGCAGGTGTTTCCGGTGCCCTTGTCGAAGTTCACGCCGCCCCAGTCGAGCGCGAAGCCCGAGCCCTGACGGAGGCTGAAATCGGCGCGGCTGTGCGGTGCGTGGCAGCCGAAGCAGCCGATCCGCGACGACTCTTCCAGGGCAGTCTCGGTGCCGTTGGCCACGTAGTACTGGAAGCCCTCGGTGGTGTGGCAGCGCGAGCATTGCGGCGAGTTCGTCGAGCCGCGACGCACATAGGTGTCACCCGTGTTGTGGAGCGTGAGATCGAACTCGGTCTGCACCGCGGTGATGTAACCATCCATCTGGAAGTTGTCGGTGTGACAGGCGTCGGTGCAGCCTTCGGTGCCCGCAGGCCCCGCCGGACCCTGTTCGCCCTCGCACGCCGCCAGGGCGAACATCGATACGATCGCGAGCAGCGGCAGTACCGCTCTTGCCCAGTGCTTCATCAGCTTCATCTCCTTGACATAAGTCGTGGTCTGCTTCGGGCTACACAGAGTCGAGCCTCACAGCTCGCGCTGGTCCGTGAGCCAGATGGAGCAGAGATCCCGCCAAAACTCGCGGTCTTAAACAACAATTTCACAGGATCTGCAATCGACAATCGTGTTCACTAGCACCGCTTGGATTCGCCGTTTATTCGACGAACCCGCGCTGTGTCTAGTGCAAAGTCACTAGGGTCCGAGTGCGGGTGCCAGGATCACCAGAAGGCCACCGATCAGCGCGGAAGAGAAAGCGAAGCGACACGCACGGTCAAACTTGAGCCGTCCTGTGCCTACTGTTTATTCCATCCGGCTACCTGAATTGAACTTACAGCCGCGATCAGAATTCCGGGGCGTAACGACTCCCGAGGATCTCCGCTGACCTGCCCCGCAAACCAAGGACCCCCGCTTCAAGCTGAGACGGGGGTCCTGTTGACCGGAGGGCGATAAGTTCGCACAACGGGTATTTGGCTGCACAAATGGTCAACTCAGCCCCGGATGGAATAGCTGGTAGGCGCTGCTATCCGCCACGGACCACCAAAGCCAATCGACCCAATGCGAGCGTGACTGCCATGACGCAACAGGTGACCATGATGAGCACGAGGTCGGGGAAGTACACGTTGGCCGACGCGATGGACACACCGGCGACCTGTGGAAACAAGACCAACACGGCGGGAACCGTGCCGACCAATCCAAGAGTGGCTGCTACATTCAACCATCGTACCCAGACGCGCATGGGCACCCGCTTCACGAACAGGCGATGACCCGTCTTGAATAGCCACAAGGCGATCCCCAGTACCGCCCCCACGCAGGACCAGAGGCCGAGCTGCGCCGAAAAAGGTGGCGCCGCCTTGACCGGCTCCCACTCCAAGGCTTCGTGAGCCACCGCCAGCGCCAGCTGACCCTGCAGGATTCCGGAGAGATTGGTCAACACCACGACGGAACGCCCGGTTGCCGTGTTGATGGCGGCCATCGTGCTGAACCCGGGACTCAAACCGCTGTGAGAGATGCGATCACCTTCAGGTCCCCTGTAGATGACCCAGCCATAGGCATAGCCAATGGACTCATTGATCGGTCTCGCCACAAAAAGTCGATCCGCGCCTATCGGGACGATCCGGGGGTCACGCGTTTGCAGCGCGATCACGTACCGGGCCATGTCCTCCGCACTTGCCGTGACACCGCCAGCACCCATCGTGCGTCGATTGCCGCCGATGACCGCGGGCCTTGGCCTTGCGAACTGGAACCAGGACCGATAGCCCGACGCGACGTCTGTTTGGTCTGACGTCGGCAGTCGCACGAAGCTGTTCTTCATGCCGAGCGGATCGAAGATTCGGCTCGCCAGCGCCTGCTCGAAGGGCCGACCGTCCAGCACCTCGATCAAGTGGGAGAGGATGAAGTAGTTGGCATTCGAGTACTGGTAGCTGCTGCCGGGTTCTGCGGCAAGCTCTTCAAACGCCACATCCGCCACTGCTTCCGCGGGACCTTCGGCATCTTGGCCGGTCGATGCATGATCACGATTTCCGGCAAGCGTGGTGAGGCCGCTGTGATGGGTGACCAGGTGATCAACGGTGATCCGATCCGAGGCCGCCTTGTTGACCGTCCTGAAGGTGGGAATGTGCTGCACAACCGGGTCGTCGAGATCCAGCTTGCCCTCCTCCGCCAGCTGCAGAACGACCAGTGCCACAAAGGACTTGCTCACCGACGCTATTGGAATGGACGTCTGACCTGTCACCGGTCGTCCATCGGGCCCAGCGATGCCATAACCCTTCAAGTGAAGAACTTCGCCGTCTTGCATGACGGCAACCGCAACTCCAGGTACAGCTGTACTGGCCTGCATTTCTTCGACACGCGCCGAAAACAGGGCTTCATTAAACTCAGACGTGCCTTGAGTTTGCCCATACGCTGCATTCGCGGTGAATAGAACCGCGATCACACTCTGGCATAGTCGCTGGAAGTTCCTCAGACCCATACCCGCCTCCCGATCGCGCCGCCAGGATTCCCCGTGAGCTGGAATTGCCCCGGCCAAGGAGCCTGTGGCCCCAAAATAGTACATCCGCTTTGTCATGGCTAAACTTACAGCTCCCTGCAGCTCGGCACACGAATTCTATGTCTCCGTCACGGGCGACCTCGCAGTGTCCGATCGCAGACCGACCTGCCGTTCACGCCGTTGGTCGAGCACTCGCGCTTCGCGGAGTTCGCGGAGCGACAGAGTTTTCCCGTTTCAGTTCTCTGCCCGCGCACACTATCGCACCAATGGCGATGAACGATGCGATGACGTGAACGAACATCCCCAATCCCTCGGCCTGGTCGAGCATCCCCCATTTGCGGAGGAGCCAGTTCCAGTCGTGGATTCCTCCGCCCACGAGAGGCAAGAGCATGTGGCCGGCGTCGCCGATGTATTCGGCCGCGTACATCATGCTCTCGGCGAACCAAATCGAAACGATGAATGCCTCGAACCGCTGCCCGCGCCGCCAGAAGTGGCCCACAAACAGGCCAGGGAACACGAGTTGGCCGAGCGTGCCGCCCAGGAAGTGTAGCGTTTGACCAAAGATGCCGAAGAAGAGGTGGCCTGCTTCATGGAGGAAGAGATTGACCCCATCCAGAAAGTGATACCGGTAGCCGAAGATCAGCCAGACCACGTAGAGCAGCAGCGCCGCCAGGAGTACCCATCTTGCCTTCATGCTTCGGACCGGAAGCAAGAATGGTGCTCCTGATCGAACGGTTATCGGGGGCAATTCGCCTGTCCCTACCGTCTATCCCATCCCCGTTGGGAAGGTTGAACTTGCCGCGGCGATCGTCGTTCAGGGCGTGACGACTCGCCGGGATTTCCGTAAATCCGTCGCTTCGCGTTAACCCAGACTCGGGAGCGAATGCCCCTGGTCTCAGACTTAGAGACGCATTCTCTCAGAATAATCCGCACCAGCGACGATGTGCGCGGCAACTGTCTCACTTCACTTTGAACTCACGCGCTTACCTTCTTTCCCACAACCGACGACGACACGCGGACATACAAAGACCCCGCCCTCAAACTGAGAGCGGGGTCAAAGGCCAGCGGGAGAGTTCACACTCGAATCCCGTCGGCAAGGGCTCCCCGGATCGGGGGCCAGTGCGAACTCTGGGTCGGCAGCCAGCGCACACGACCGTTACTTCCGGGAGGCTGCCTAAATGCTCGATTCAACCCCGGATGGAATAAGCGATAGGGACAACAGGAACCTGCACAGGCCCGATCGGGATATCTACTCCAGACACGAATCTTGCCCGGTTCTCCCAACCGATCCGGGATTTGGGTTGCCCGCAAGTGTGACGTCATGTGAACGTCTGAGCCATCCCTGTTCCTGTCTAACAGCCTGCGCCCCGGACCCCTGGAGGCTCCCATGAAACTCACGGTTGTCGGCCGCGTCCTCCTCGTGACGTCCCTGTTCCTCGGCTTCGGTGGCTGCGACGATGACGACAAGAACAACAATCTCGTCCAGCCCGGGTTCGACATCGACCTGATGGTATCGAACCTTGAGGCAGCACTCGATGGCGCGGTGATGGGTTACGCATTCTCCGTGGCCCGGGACGGCAATCACTACGCTTCGCGCTCGGGCGGTTACGCGCGACACCCGCTGGACTATCCGCTCGACACGACGAACGGGATCGCGATGTCCCCTACGATGCGAGTGAACGTCGCGAGCGTGAGCAAGGTCGTCGGTGCGGTCGCGCTGATGCGCGTGCTGCAGGAGAAGGGGATCAGTCCATTGACGCCGATCCATAACCATCTCCCACCGAGCTGGAAACCGCTGGTTCACGCGGACCACTTCGACGCGGGATCACAGTACAAGGTCGATTTTCGCAAGCTGATGCGCATGGAGACTGGCATCCAGTATCCGGGGTCGAGCGTCAGTCCCGGAGCGATGAGCTCGAACGCCCAGATGCTCTCTGCCCTGCAGATATCCGCCGACCCATCGCGGTGGGGCGCTTACCAGAACGGAAACTACTGCCTGATACGGGTCTTGATCGGAGAGATCGAATTCGATCTCGACGAAACGGACGTCAACTACGCCCAGAACTGCGCAGACGCCTATGTGCAGTTCATCAACGACAATCTGTTCAACCCGATCGGCGTGTCGAACGTGCTCGGAACTTACCTGGATCGCTATCCACCCATGTCCTACGAGAGCGCATCGATCGTCGGTCACACCAAGGACACCTGCACGGGGTACTTCGGTTTGGCCGCATCCGACGGGACCATCAACAACTCCGGGTCGGGCGGACTGCGCTTGAGCTCGATGGGGATCGCGAACTTCCTCGCCTATTTCATGCACGCGCCAGACCAGATGGGCGTGGACGTGGACACCCGCGACTACATCCTGGATCACTACCTCGGCTTCACCTCGACCCCGAGCTACGACAGTCCGGCGCACGGCTCGACGCCCTACTACGCCAAAGCCGGCGCGTTCACCGCATTCGACGGCACGTGCGTGCAGGCCGGCCGGGCCCATCGTTCGTGCTCCATGGTCTTCGCAGAGACCGGCGTGGAAGTCGGTTTGATCCTCAACAGCCCCGGATCGGTGTGCAACGAGATCCGCGACGCCTACGACGCGGCTTGGCACTGACGTGGCTCTGCCCCCACCGCAGGTGCCACCCTGTCCCTACCGCTTATTACATCCGGCTGTCTGAGTTGAACTTACAACCGCGTTCAGGAGTTCGGGGCGTGACGGCTCCCGAGGATCTCTGCGAATCCGTCGCTTTGCGTTAACCCAGACTCAGGAGCGAATGCCCCTGGTCTCAGACTCTGAGACAGATTCTCGCTGCAGAGTTCGCACTCAAGGTGTGAGCGGCGAGATGTGGCTAGTTTGCTGCGCATCGGTGTGTCCGGCAGTGGCGATCGCAAGTAATCGGGCTGCGACGAATCTCAGTTCACCTGTGAAAGACTGCCGATGACCCACCCGCGGGGTGATCGATCAGACTTGCAAACTGCCAAATTCGGGCGCGCATGAATAAGTAGGAGGCACAACAGCTAGGAACCCGATGCCCCCATCTTCTTCACGGCAGCAAGAAGCGCGTCCGACGCGAACGGTTTCTTCAGGAAACCCGTCGGCGGCGCATCGCGAAAGCGTTCCATCAAATCGTCGTGATCGTATCCGCTCATGACGACGACCGGGAGTTCCGCCCGTATCGCGCGAATCTCACGCAGCACCTCATCACCGCTCTTCCGCGGCATGGTCAGGTCGAGCAACACACCGGAGACAAGCTCACCGCCACGAAGAACATTCAGAGCGTCATCGCCGTCGTGCGCAGTCAGCACGTCCACACCCTCGAGGAGTAGCACGTCACGAATGGCGGCCAGCACGATGGGCTCGTCGTCGACGACCAGAACCCGCTCGGGCAGCGCTCCCGTCTCGTCCCGTGTCGGATCCTGCGCGCCCGGTTGCTCGGCCCGGGTGGCTGCCGGCAGCAGGATCCGGAATGTGGTGCCTTTGTCGGGCTCGCTTTCCACTTGAATCGCGCCGCGATGACCACGGATGATGCCTTGGACGGCGGCCAGCCCCAGCCCTCGTCCGTTGGTCTTCGAGGAATAGAACGGATCGAATGCTCGCTTGATCTGCTCCGGTGTCATTCCCACGCCGGTGTCCGCCACTTCGAGGGTAACGTACGTCCCGGCGGGAACCCGCTCCGCGGTACTCGTGTCCGTAACGCCATCCTCGGCGACCAAGCTGTCTGTGATGATACGGATCGATCCGCTTCGCTCTTCCAGAGCTTCGGACGCGTTCACGATCAGGTTCATCACGATCTGCCGAATCTGTGTGGGATCAGCGTCCACCGGCGGCACGAGCTCGCTCAATCGGTAGTCGACATCCGCCTTCTTGCTGATCGAAGCATCCAGGAGATCACGCAGTTCACGGATCACGTCGTTGAGTCGTACTGGTTCGATTACGAAGTGCCCGCGGCCGGAGTAGGCCAGCATCTGGCCGCAGAGATCCGCGGCACGATTCGCGGCAACGCGAATGTGCTCCAGGGGCATGGACCCCTGCGAACTCGCATCCAGGCTGCGATGCAGGATGTCGACGTTCGCCATGATTCCGACGAGAAGATTGTTGAAGTCGTGCGCGATCCCGCCGGCGAGGACTCCGAGACTCTCCAGTTTCTGAGCGTGCTGTACCTGCGCCTCCAGACTGCGGCGCTCTTCTTCCGCCTGCTTCAACGCGGTGATGTCGGTGGCCACACCGAGAAGCCACTTGCCCTCACCATTTTCATCCAGCAATGGGCGCTTGATCGTCTGCAGGTAGCGGACCCTCCCCTGCGCGTCAGTGATGACTTCCTCCGGGATGAACTTTTCACGGAGCGTATCCATCACCTCGAGATCGTCCCGGCGAAACCACTCCACCTCTTCCGCATTGGCGTTGAAGTCGGCGTCCGTTTTCCCGATCAGATCCTCGACCGTGGTTCCGTATGCTTCCGCGACCGCCTCGTTGACCAGCATGAAGCGGAGTTCGCGGTCCTTCACGAAGATGAAGTGCGGATTGATGTCGATGATCTGGCTGAGGAAATCGAGTTCTTGACGCAAGACAACCTCCACGGAGTTCGCGGCCGACGTCGTGGCCCCGGGCGGCCGGAACGATGATACGCCCCCACGCCCATAGGGGCCATTCTTGCTTCCGCGACGCCTGATCATCGTACAACACCACCTGTCCCTACCGACTAATTCATCCGCGTTGCCGCCGTCGCACATAACGGTCTCAAATCGAGACAACCCGGCTTGAGGAGGTAATGGCGCTGATTCTGTTGCTGTGGGTGGACCGATCATTAGGGGCAGATCAAGTACCAAGAACCCCTGTCCCTCCTACTTATTCCGTCCGCGTCGTTACTGCCAAGCTTACACCTTCCCGCAGCTCCCCCAATAGACGTGCTTTTCGCGGCATTCACACGGCAAATCGTCAGGACTTCAAAACATCGAACTTAGGCGCGGATGAATAAACAGGAGGCACAGGGTTCAGTGCATGTCTCATGATGCAGTTCCTTCCTGGGCGGGTTGTTTAACGAGGGTGAAGATTTCTTCCACCGGCACGTTGAAATGATCAGCGATTTTCAGCGCAATAATGGTGGAGGGCACAAAGCGCCCGACCTCGATGGTGCTGATGGTCTTGCGGGTGACGCCGATGCGGTCTGCCAAGTCAGATTGGCTGAGCTGGTGTTCTGCCCGAAAGACACGGATGCGGTTGGTGAGTTCAGCACTCATGCATCTTGCTCCGTATCAAAATCATCATCCTCTTCGCCTGCGACAGGCCGGATGAGATAGAAGAAACTCAGTGAGAAGAATGCCAATGACAACGAAAGCGTGGCATTGATGGCGATGCTGGCAGAGAAGGGCGCAGGTTCGTTATTCGCCCAAAGGTCCAACAGAGCCAGAAAGATAAAGGTGAGCCCGAAGGATCGCTCGGCTGCCTGCCGGTAAGCATCCGCCACAAAGCTGTCCGGCTGAAATTTGGAGCTCCGGTTCCGGATCTTGAAAAGTATGGTGCGGAGGAACATTGGAAGAACCAAGATAACCGCCACCATAGCCAGAACTAACGTGCCCGTATGGATACTATCCGCCAGAGGGTCGCTCACATATTCCATAACCACCGTGGCTGCCAGACACACAGAAATAAGGAACACTGCTACCGCGATGCGCCGCATTAATCGGTCCATAAACTGGGCCGAAGACAAGGGTTGCTTGTCTGCCATGATATCTATCCTTCTCTGATCGCGGGAGGTATCCCGTTTGCTCAGGCGCCCTTCCAAGTAATTGTTGGAGGTGGCCCATCTGGGTATCATGTTGATACCTACAGGTTACATATAGGGTAGCAAAGTAATCATGTCAACAGGTGTTTCGGCTCTGCTCTTTTCCCTGTGCCTCCAAAATATTCCGTCCGCGTTGTCTCCGCTGAGCTTACACCTGACCTGCCCCAAGCTGAGACGGGGGTCCTGTTAACCGGAGGGCGATAAGTTCGCACAACCGCTATCTGGCTCCCCAGATGGGGGGCCAGTGCGAACTCTTTGATCAGGCCGCCAGCTGCACCATCGATGTTTCTGGGAGGCTACCTGAATGCTCCATTTAACCCCGGATAGAATAAACGGTAGGGACAGGAGGCAGTGCAATTTCCTGGATCACGGATGGTTTGCATCGCAGGTACTTCAGGGAGGCTGCATAAATCCCCAGTTCAACCCCGGATAGAATAAACGGTCGGCACAAGGCACGATCCATGTAGTAAAATCCCTTAGTCCAATTCGACTTGAAATAGAGATCGCCCCGGCATTGTACAGGCCGCGGTGGATTGAACCATCCTGAGGATGACAACATGATCAGCCGTTCTTCTTGGACCCTTCCGGTTCTCGTTTTGACCGTGGGCCTGATCGCCTTTTCTCTCCAGTCAGAACAATTGAATTTTTTGGATCCGGTCCAACCGGTCGAGGGCCCAGAGGTTTCAGCGCCCGCTCCCGAGGGTTTCGCCCCGAGCCGAAAGACGGAGGGCGGGCCAGACGCGCGCCGGGCCTGGGAAGAAATGCGCCTGGC
>Ga0164313_10003634_pt1 | contig 13706 bp, 9 predicted proteins | sample GuaBasSedimGuay4_FD_113735 | JGI IMG/M metagenome (GOLD analysis project Ga0164313, IMG submission 113735) | Subseafloor sediment microbial communities from Guaymas Basin, Gulf of California, Mexico - Guay4, Core 4569-4, 0-3 cm | ecosystem: Environmental > Aquatic > Marine > Hydrothermal vents >... | reverse complement strand
GCAGGTCAGTGTTGAGATGCAATGCCGCTTCTCACACCCGGGCTTCGGACAAAGCGGGCGTTGGTATGGCGTTTGTGACAACGGTCTCGCATCAGGAAGAGGTTACGGGCTGATCCTGGACCAACGTGGAAATACGGTTGAATTTATCGGTGATGCCCAAAACGGACTGGCCTCGGGCTCCGGAGGCATGATCATTCAACGTAGTGGTCAGGTCGGGGCAACCTATTATGAAGGTGGTTTTAAAAATGGCTTGCCGGATGGCGTTGTACGCGTTGAGAAAGCGGGTGAGCTGCCAAAGTTGAGACAATTCAAGTCAGGTACGGATATCGGTAAAGGAAACGCGAGCAGCCTGCAGAGCCTGAGATTTGCTTCAAATTCACCGCTTACGGGGTCTATTACCCCGTGAAACCATTGTTTAAACCATTGATTCTGATTCTGTTGTTTTGCCTGACGGTATCGGCTACCAGTGCCAGCACCAATATCGAAGACATCCGTGGTCTTCCGCCGGGCGAACAGTATCGACAGCTCAGCCTTATTCTTTTGATTTCGGGTGGTTCAGACCCGGTATTGCTGGATTCTTTGGTGCCACCAGGTAGCAATGAACAGGATAGAAAGGTTACAGATTTCAGCCCGGATGATTACAAGACCCCGTTGATCCGTATTGTTGACCAGGAGTCGATGCTGTCCGGGGCAGCGTTTCTGCTGCGTTTTGCGCATGATTCAGAGAATGAAATACAGGCCAGCCTGGAGAAAATCAATTCAGATAATCCTGTATTGATCAGCATGGTGGATATGAATGCCATCACCGAGGATGCCATCATCATTCGTAATGCCATTGCCGATTCCATTGACTTTTCAAGCCTGGTTGATGATAGAGAGGTCGCGATTCACTTGCAGAATTACAGAACCCAAACCATACGTATCAGAAACATCATGGAATATGAGCTTTTTGATGAAGAACTTCAGCGTTTGACCGATGAGGCGATTCTTTCTGTCGGGGGTAAACTGGATGCCTATAAACGCATGTTTGACGAAGAAGTTGATTCAAAAGCACTCGATCGGCAATTTGATGCCGCCCAATATATCTTTAACCGAACCGAAAAGTTCGATGAAAAAGCGGGTTTGCTAACCGAACAGATTATGAAGAACGTGATACTTACACAGAGTACCCCGAATTCAAATCCCTAGCCCGGTGCACCACCATCCGGTCACTTTAATACCGGTCGTGGTAACCCCCGTTTAATCGTGTATCCACCTTGAATAATCTCTGCCCGCACTGATGATGCTATGTGGCAACTCTTCCATCAACTTACAGAAATCCTCACCATGCATGTGGATCAGGTTCTCATGATCACCTGCTTCGATGTAGATTTCCGAGGCGTTTGTCAGTTGCTCGTCCCAGATCACATCCAGTCCATAAGCATTGCTTAATGCCGGGACAGCACCGTAGTCACAATCCTGGAACAGGTTGGGCAACTCATCTTCACGTGCCATCTGCAGGTTACGACCCAGACTTTCGTTGACCCATTCGAGGTCCAGACGATTTGTCGATGGCAATACGCTGACGATGTAGCCACTCTCATCCTCAAGTACTACGGCCTTGGCCACCTGGTGGCTTGGAACATGGGCCGAATGAGCTGATTCGAGGGCTGTTGAGGAGTGTAAGTGTTTTACCATGTCATATTCGACATGGTGATCTTCAAGGAATGATTTCAATGTTACTGCGATAGTCATGGCTTCCTCCTGCTAAACATTGAGTGAAACCGTGCTTGACGGCAAACGTCGCAAGTCACGTTGTACTAACACGTACATCAGGCGGTGCGTACGCACAGCCTGATACCTTAAGTATAGAGCATTAGCAGGGGGTTCGTAAAAATGTACGTGACCTAATCACACTCAAAATCACCCGCTTCCAGGGCGCGACATTGTGCTGGAAAACCATTTTCCAACCAATAATCCATCAGGTGGGTATGTACAAATTCCTTGAAGGCAGGCGTTTTGCGATAATAGGCGGTATCGGGTTGCCACATCATTGAGGCATTGGCAATAGTTGAAAAACACTGTTCCTGCTTCAATGCGATTGCAACTGACACCATATTGCACACATCCATGTTGTAGGCTTTTCCCCATTGGTTGAAACGGGCAATCCGGGAGGTGTGATCTTCATCCGGGTTTTCAATGGCTTCTATCCAGTCTTTAACTGGCGTAAATTCCTTTCTGAGGGCAAGAGCGGCGATCAATAATGCCATCTTGCGTTGTCCGCTATGCACGTAGTATGAAACAAACGTGCTGTCGGTTGAATGGTAGTTGGCTTCAAAGGTTGTTTCGAATTGCTTGACGGCCTCTTCAATTCTCCCTAGTCCCAAGAGGCTCTCGGCCCGGTATTGCTGGCAATTTAAGTATCCGGCGTCGATTAACAAACATTGATCAAAATCTTCAAGTGCTTTTTGAATGTAACCCATGTCCTTGAGTGTAATTCCACGCCAGAGCCAGGCAGTGGCATTTTTCGGGTCATTGTATATCGCCTGGTTATAATTCCTGATGGCACCTGCGTAACCATCACCGGTGAATTCAAACATCAAACCAATCACGGCATAGGCCATTGACAGTTTGGGGTCTATTTCAAGCGCCTTTTGTGCGGCCTCAAGTGCCAACGCAGGATGATCAACACCATCCCCCGGGAACCAGGTGGTCGCGACTGCCTGTACCGCAGCAAGGGCTTCCCACGCGCGTGCAAATTGCGGATCCATTTGGGTCGCCTGTTCCAGTAACTTCCAACTCGTGGGCAGGTTCTTACGTGCAATAAAAAGCTCCCTGGCTTTAAGAAAGAGATCATAGGCGTCCAGGTTGCTGGTGGCGGTATCGACACTGACAGCCTGCAGACCAATACCCAATTCGGTGGTCAATGCAGAGACGATCGCATTAGCGATTTCATCCTGAATCTGAAAGATATCGTTCATATTCCGGTCGTAACTATCCGACCACAAGTGACGATCACTACTGGTATCAATCAACTGTGCGGTAATACGCAGTCGATCACCCACTTTTCGCACACTGCCTTCGAGAATATTCGCTACCCGCAGGGTCCGGGCAATTTGGCGGATATTTCGGGTGTCATTCTTGTAAGCGAAAGAAGAGGTGCGAGAAGCCACATTGAGACCTTCAACCTGGGTCAGCACGTTGAGTAGTTCTTCCGACAGACCATCGGAAAAGTACTCCTGATTGGGTTCGGAGCTCATGTTGATAAACGGCAATACAGCGATAGAGTTTTCGTCTATTACAGGTTCCGGTTCTGGTTCGGTTGCAGGCGGGGCGGTTTCGAATGTCAACTCGGACCCATCGGGTAAAGGCATATACCGTTCCAGTGCCACCATACCCACAACAACGGCCAGTAAGGCCATTGTGATGTAATCCAGTTTATGACCGGTTGTCCGGGTCAGAGAATCGACACGCTGAAGATCAGATTCCTTGCGGATGCCATCAGTAGTGATTGCGAAGGACCAGGTGAAATATAACGCGATGGGCAAGCCAGCGATCAGGAAGGTGATAAATACGCCCATTACCCAGGCTGGCGCTCCGTAATTTTGAGCAATGATGTAGCCTATCTGGATTAACACCCAGCCAGAGACGATATAGGCCATACCAATCCGGAATACATTCCGGCGTTTTAACTCTCCGAGAAATTTCATTGGAATATCCTTGTGGATTCGCCAGAGTTCTGGTTGTCAAAGCGAATTCTCACCTGTACCGCTCCAACATGGTTACAAATTCGGGATTATTTCGTATGGCATCAAATGCGGGATCCAGATCAACCGTGTAAACCGAGGTCGCACTGGGTGGTTGCAAGATGGACTCTATTATTTCGATAGCTTCCGGGGCCATTCCCGCGATTCCAAATATCTGTGCGTAATCAAGATCAAACTGAATTGCCGCCACGTCATCTGTTGGTTTTGATAATTGCGATTTTTGTACCATGGTTCTGACTTTATCCGGATCGGCACCCTGGATGGCACTGACCCTGGCCTCGGCCAGGTCAATTCGATAGTCCTCACCCAATTCGGTCCGCAAACCACTCAAACGAAACAATGCTGCACTGGCCGCCTGGCGAGCTTCGTCCTGGCGTCCCATGAAATGCAGAATCTGCGCTGCCCAATCCTCTCTAAATGTGATTGCGCTAATCTGAATCTCCATTTCACCGGAAAAATTCCGGGCAGCGATCAGTGCGTCCTCATATCGTCGTGCCAGTATGTTGGCCAGCATGAATGTTTCATAAAAATTGACATCATCGCCGTGTTGCACGCCAATCGTTTGTTGGACAGCGGTTTGTACATCACCGTTTTCCTGCAATGCGATTTGTGCCTGGGTGGTCTTGCCCCAGAAGCTGTCCGGGTCAATCTCACGTGCTTTTTTGACCGCAATGTTGGCGTCTTCATAGCGGTGCATGTACATGAAAGTCAGCGCGTATTCATGCCAGTTGAAATGTACACGTGGATTTAACCTGAGCGCCTGTTGCATCGATTCCAGTGCCTGTTCCCATAAACCGGCACGACGTGAAACCCAGCCCCTCCACATATAGGCCTCATCATTGCCCGGCATCATTTCGATGGCTTTTCCGAGATTGTACAGGGCCCGCTCATAATCCAGATAACCCCAATACCAATAGAATCCTTCGGCCATATACAATTCGGCAAAGTTGGCATCTATGGCCCTGGCGCGTTCAATGGACTCACGTGCCAGATCGCGATTGGCGGGGTCGCCACCATATTGCCAATAGTTGGTCATATGTGCCCGTGCCAGACCGATCCAGGCAAGCTTGAAATTGGGGTCGAGTGCCAGTGATTCCCTGTACAACGCGATGGCGGTCTGGTAATCGGCCATGATTTCGTTATAGGCATATCGCCTGGCTTGAAGATAGAGGTCGTAGGCGGCAACGTCTTCGGTTGGAACATCCGCAACACTGGCCAGTTCGGACGGTGTAAGCGTTGCTTGCAAAGCCCGGGCAATCGCTTGTGCGATTTCGGACTGAATATCAAACAGGTTATTGGTGGTCAATTCACGGTCATATATTTCCGCCCACAGGTGCTCGTCGGTGTTGGCGTCTATCAACTGTACATTGATCCGTACCCGGTCTCCGGCCCTTTGCACCGAGCCCTCCATGATATTTGCTACGCTTAACTCACGAGCGATCTGGCGCAGGTTCTTTGTGGTGTCGCGATACTCCATGACCGAGGTTCTTGATATGACGCTGAAAGCATCGACTTTGGAGAGTTGGGTCAATAAGTCATCATGTATACCATCGGTAAAGTAGATATCTTCGGCGTCCGCACTACGATTGGCAAAGGGCAGGACGGCGATGGAGTTCTGATCGATGTCTATTGGCTCGGGGCTGGTTTGAGACGCGTGTTGCTCTGTTACAACCTCTACATTTCCGACGGCAGTGACGGCGGCTTCGTACTCGGCGGTCTTCTGCTCAAATCGCGACTCCCAGATAAAATACCCCAGTGACAGACCCAGTGAAACAATGATGACGTAATCCAGCTTACGACCAGTTTTTGGAGTGATGGATGCACCGCGCGGTACATCTTTTTCCAACTTGATACCTTCCGGTGTCAGCTCAAAGGCCCAGGCCAGGATCAGCGCTGGCACAAAACCAACCACCAGCATCAGCAGGATCAGTTTTGGTGCCCATTCGGGCAGTTGAAGGATTTGAGTCGCTGTATCGGCGAGTTGCAATAGCACCCAGGTCGTTACCGCGTAAGCGATACCCACTTTGAAGACGTTACGGCGTTTGAGTTCTCTGATTATCGACAAATGCTGGTTTCTTTTTATGGTTTCTTCCACTAAGCATAGTTGTTAAACCGGTAAATGCCAAAATATTCTGAATACCTGTGTCTGTTGATAGTGACTGAAAGGGACTTTATTCTTCCAGTGCTTTTCGCACTCTGATAGTCTGCGCACTCTTGAAAAACAAATTTGAGGAAGGCCTATGCGATTTCCAGCCGGGAAACTGCTTTTTTTACTTATTTTTACTAACGCTTTTTTCACCCAGACAGTGATCGCGGATGAGCTCTCCGATGCAGTTGAGGCAGACTACGATCAGCATTTGGGTGTCTTGTTTGAGCACTTTCACCGCAACCCGGAACTTTCCTCAATGGAGACAAGGACCGCGGCACGACTGGCAGAAGAATTACGCGCCGCAGGCTTCGAAGTAACCGAAGGTGTTGGCGGTACCGGTGTAGTGGCTATCATGAAAAATGGTCCGGGACCACGGGTGATGATGCGTGCGGACATGGATGGACTACCGGTACCGGAAAAATCCGGTCTGCCGTATGCCTCAAAAGCAAAGCAGATCGATTGGGATGGCAATGAGGTGCCTGTCATGCACGCCTGTGGTCATGATGTTCATATTACCAGCCTGGTTGGCACCGCGCGGATAATGGCCGCAACCAAAAAGACCTGGACCGGTACGCTGATGCTGGTCGGTCAACCAGCGGAAGAACGTGTAGGCGGCGCAAAGATGATGATGGAGGACGGCATTTGGGAAAGGTTCGGACAACCGGACTATGCCCTGGCGTTTCATGTCGCATCCGGAGTTCCCACCGGCAAACTGGTTGCCTTTGTTGGTGCCCCGATGTCGGGAGCGGATACCGTCGATATTATCATTCACGGTGTTGGCGCTCATGGTGCCAGCCCCCATCGCGGTGTCGATCCCGTGGTGCTGGGCTCGCAGATAGTGCTGGCATTACAGACGGTGGTCAGTCGCGAGTTGGCGCCCCGGGAAGCCGGTGTGATCACCGTGGGTTCGTTTCATTCAGGTACCAAGCACAACATTATCTCCGATTCGGCACACCTTCAGTTGACGGTTCGTAATGATAATTTAGAGACACGTGAGGTATTACTGGCTGGCATCAAACGTGTCGCGGAAAACATGGGTAGAGTCGCGGGCTTACCCGAAGATATGCTGCCCGAGGTTATCGTTTCGGATGAAAGCGTACCGCCAACTGTCAATGACACTCAGTTGACACAGCGTCTCAGGGCTGTGTGGCGTGGTGCCCTCGGTGAAGACATATTTTTTGAGTCAAAACGCAAGGGTATGGGTGCTGAAGACTTCCCGTTTTTTACCACTGACCCCTACATCGCCAGTACCTATTTCGCAGTAGGTGGCACGCCACAGGCTGATTTTGATACAGAGAAAGCCGGCGGCACGCCTGTTCCTTCTCATCATTCGCCCTTATTCAAAGTGAAGGGTGAGGAGTCTGTACGATTGGGTGTAGAGGCAACGGTCATCGCATTACGGGATTTGTTACAGGTTGTTGCCAGATAACAGCCGGGTTATTGACCACCCCCGTCCTTATCGGGTGGGGGCACAACTGGTTCCAGTCCATCATCGGGTTCGCCTGGTGGTGGAGGAGGAGCGTTTCCATTACCCACTCCCTTGGCATTCATCAGGTCTTTAATGCTGAGTGTGCCTTGCTGGGCTGAAGTGTCAGAAGGCATAGCCTGGTCTTGTCCCGGCTGATTACCCTCTCCGATCAGGAATTCAAGAGCATTCTGAGAAACCCCGGTTGTACTTTCCCCTTCGGTTTCACTTCCGGAGTCGAGCGATGTGAGGGCAGGGGGGGGCTTGCTGACAGCCTGTTGTTCCGACTGTTCTGATGCGTCTCCCTGCGTACTATCTCCCACCGGTGAACTTGTATTTTCACCAGACCCATCTGCGCCTTGCTCACCAAACCCAGCAGGAGAGCTGGCATTTTTTCCCTGCTCATTGCTACCCTGTTTTGCCAGGCCTTGCCCCTTAAGAAACTCCATGGCATTTTGAGAAACACCGGCGGTATTTCTTGCGTTCGGGTCGTTCGAAGCATTGGGTGAATAGCTGTCAGCGGTACTGCCTTGTTCAGGTCTGGACTCACGACCGGCCTCGCCACCTGCCCCCGCCTGGCCTGTCCCATCTCCCGGGGATCCGTTGCCGGTATTTGAGCCACCGTCCGCAGATCCACCATCCGCCATCGCAGCCTGGCTTCTGGCCGAGTTCTCATATATCCCGGCCTCACGTCTGTGGTAGCTATCCACCAGTTCACCCCATGCCTCTGCCTCCTGCTTTTGAAGCTCCTGGTTGGTGGAAGCAGCCTGACTGGGCACATAGGGGTAATGCTTGCCCTCATCACCGGGCTGCCATTCGTCACCCTGGACAATTATTTCGCGTAACTGGTTTCTAAGATGTTTTTGAGATTCCTCAGGCAACTTGTCAAGCTTTTGCAGACCGGCATTGGGTTTGAAGGCGTTTTCAGGCAAAATATTTCGTTGTTGCCGGGCATTTCTAAGTTCCATGAACTGCCGGTAATTGTCTTCATTGATTTCAACTTCCTGGCTCGCCGGCACATTGTTGTCTTTCGATGCAGACTCTTCTTCTTGTGTGAAACCTGTCGGCGTGTAGAGAACCACCGAGACAGTTAACAGGCCAATAAATTTCATGTGTTTTTTCATGGCTTAGCTCTCAAACAATCATTCTTCTATGTTTCGCACAACGCGAAAACCGGTGAAATCGTTACGATCGCCATTTTTCAGGTTAAATCTTGCCGGCAGCCTGATTTCCTTGCTACCGGTGATCCATGAACCGCCCCGGGTCATGTGTGAACTGCAGATGCCCCGTCCCCAGGCGCTGCCGTCTACAGGTGCATCGAGGTAAGACAGGTTCATACAATCAGCGGTCCACTCTGACACATTGCCTGTCGTATCATACAAACCAAATGCATTGGCCCGGAATGAACCCACCGGTGTGGTTCCCAGCGCCAGCGTATCGCCACATTGGGAATGTTGCCAGCGGAAACCGGTTTCAGCACCGGCTATATTGGCAAACTGACAAACCACAACGGCATCTCCACCCGGCCAGTCACTTTCCTGACCCGCCCTGGCAAAGTACTCCCACTCGCTTTCACTCGGCAGGTGATAGCTTTGAGCGGTTTTTTCACTGAGCCAATGCACGTATTCCTCGGCATCGTTCCAGGACACCATCATGACAGGCCGGTTGCCTCTTCCCCAGCCATTATCACCCGGTTGTGAGGTACAGCCCTGGTCTTTGAAACACAAGTCCCACTCGGCCATGGTTATCTCGTGAACACCGACAGCAAACGGTTCATCAATCGTCACCAGTCTGCGTGGTTTTTCCATGCTCAGTGCCAGTGGTGAAGCGTCTTCAGATCCCTGCCAGTACGCTGCCGCAGGCACCACCATCATCACAGGGCAATCGGGACAATCTCTGAATGTCTTGCCAGGTCGCAAGGTCAAATCATCCATATGCTGCAATGCCGCTGTTACATTTACCCCTTTTGGAAATGCATCTATGTACGCTTGAAAAGCTTCCTTCTTATTTAAATTCAGGGCTGTCTTGAAGGCCTTATCGTCATTCGCCTGGTCTTGTAACAGACGGCGAACCCGCCTGGCTTCTTCGATATGAGCACCGGCAGGCCATTGCCCGATGTATTGATCGTATGCAGCGATTGTCCGCTTATTGCTCACAATCTCCCAGGCCAGGTTTTCCCGCCGGTCACGTTCAAGCCTCATTCGTTCCAGTCTTGCCTCGACCTGCGTGATGACATCAATACGTTGCAGGGCCTCGGCCTGATGAATGCCGTCGGGGAATATTTCGAGGTAGTGCTCGTATGCGGGAATAGTATTTTCTGCCGCCAGTTCCTGCCAGGCCTTTTCGTCAAGGATGGCTATTTGGACCTCGGCCTGGTTGCGATAAATGGATTGTGGAAAATCCTCGATGAAACGCTGATATCCGAGTAAGGTGTCCGCTTTCAGTGCCGCCTCCCACCGTTCACGCTCAACAGATGACGGTTCCTGCACAGGTATTGCGGTTTCTGCAGGTGGTGACCCATCAATGGAAGACGTAACAGGAGTTTCAGTGGAAGTCCCCGGGATCGGTTGCGGTGATTCATCAGTCAGAAGAAAGACACCAATAGCGACCATGGCAACGACGAAAATTGCCAGCAGAACGATGGGCAGCCATTCCTTTCGCTCTTTTGCATAACTATCAGTACTTCCCCCAACCACCACTGAGCGATGCCAGTCCAGGCTTTCGAAGGATTTCCTCCAATGCCCGACATCAGCCGGTCGTTCATTGGGAAGAAGATTCAATCCCAGTTCGACAGCATCCGTCAGACCACCAAACAAGCCCGATGGGGCCAACTCTGAAAATGCAGTCAGCGGATCAGCATTGTCGGCAGCAAGTTGCGTCTGCCTGTCAATGGCCGATGCGGGAAGTTTGCCGGTCACACATCTGTACAAAGTCGCGGCGAGAGCATAGATATCTGTCCACGGCCCGATGAAGCCATCGTCATCCCCCTGCTCAGGTGCTACATAACCCGCGCTGCCAATATTGCCGGCATTAAGAGCATCAGATGAGTCTTTTGACGCCACAGCAAAATCCAATAAAACGGGACTGCCGTTTTGGGTCATGTAGATATTGGCCGGATTGATATCCTGGTGTACAACACCTTGCTCGTGAATGTACTCCAAGGCATCCATCAGCGGCAGCATCAGTGCCTTTGCATCCTCGTGGTTAAAAGCACCGCCTGATTCGAGCAAATGTTGAAGTGGTTGACCCTGGTAGTAGGGCATTAGGAAATATGCGGTGCCATTGGCCTCGAAATATCGTAAAACCTTGACGATGTTCGGGTGCTCCAGCGCTGCAACGATTCGTGCCTCGTTCAGGAACTGTTTGAGTCCGGATTTGAAAACTTGCTCGGATTGGCCACTTTTTGGTAAAACTTTGTCGTTTTCGTCGCGGCTAACATGTTCGGATGGCAGATATTCCTTGAGTGCAAAACGGGTACCGATGGCCGGATCTGTCACCAGATAGGTGATTCCGAATGATCCAACGCCGAGCACCGAGTTGATCTGCAGGTCACCAATATGCGTGCCGGGTTTAAGGGCTGCCGATTGCTTGATCATGACAGACCCGCTTCCTTCTCGATGACACTGAAGCGAATCCGGACATCACCCAGAAGAATCTCATCTCCGGACTCAACCACCATGATCTCTCCGGGCAGACAGGGAACATCCCTGATGGAGGTTCCACTGCTGGATCCAAGGTCAGACAGGGTCATCAACTTGCCATAATTCTCAAGACGGGCATGGCTGTGGCTAATAACAGGGTGGTTAATGTTAATATCGGCGCCACTCCTGCCGATGGTGATATTGACCGCCTGTGTGTTGACGGCGCAGAACCGTTGGAAGCGCATATCGGTTTCAACTATTCCATCTATGACACACAGGCCGTTACAACCCTCTGGCAGGGCGTCTATATCCGGGAGTTCCATTCCTTCCAATGGTATGGAGCGGGGTTTATGACTCGTGTGGCCAGAAGCGGCCTGTAACGGCGCCCTGTCTGATTCTTCGCCGGTAGTGTTAGTTGCATCCGATGCGGGACTGAAATGACCTTTGTACAGACGCCAGAGCATGAAGCCCTTCCAGGAAAGGGCGGCCAGTGAGATGAAACCAAGAAATAGCAACCATAAAGGAATGCTTAGCCAAATTGAGGGCTTGACCATATCAACAGGCATTTGTGGTGGAGTAGCACCCTGGAATGGGTTTAAGCGTTTCTGAGAGATGAAAGGTTTGTAAACTTCGGGTCCGATAAGACTGTCCTCTCCAGCTTTTGTTGTTTTTTGATCTGTCCCGGAACTCTCTGGCACTATCTTCGCTTCGTCCCCTGTATATGCAGGGGCTATGGTCTTTTGGGGCTGGTAGGTACAACTTGCTGAAGGCATGACGATTTTCATTGCTTCAAGTGCCTGACTCAAGTCGTCTGCGAATAGGGTCAACACAGGCTTGTCCGGCTGCAGGCTTTGAGGACCAGTTGTTAAACTCACGCCTGCCAGGTAACCACAGGCATCAAGTATCGGGCCGGATACGTAGGGCAGGGGAGTTGAAGAAGAAACCGAAACCTGGACATCAGGGCTGCCCTGAAAGACTTTTACCGGCACCCGGATAGGTGGCGAGCCTTTTGCGATATATTCGGCGGGCGGAAAAGCCGTCAGGTGTAATTCTGATTCCATATTCAATACATTTTTCGAAAATGTAATACCTGTCCTGGTAAGTCCGTTAACAGACAGCAACGCCAGCTTACCCGGACCGGACTGATTGGCGACCGTGGCTGGTCGGCCATGCTTGATGATATCAGTGCCCCCATCCAACACGATGATTTCACCACCCGATAAAACAAAATCTGCCGGTACCAAAACCAGTCCATTATCGGCAACAACGATACCGGTAGTGGGTTCTACATGAGTCGCGGAAACGAGCTTGAGAACAAGCACAACCGACGGGGACATGGGTTGTTCCTGTTGGGCTTGCGCAGCCACAGGTAAAACCAGGACGAGTGACAATACCGCCAACAATTGACTACAACATCGCCTCAACACCGGATTGAGGCCAGTAAAAAAACCGGACAGCATCAGGGGGAATAAAGCCGGTTGATCAGGTTGTCGAGACAATACTGTCCCGACCTGTTAAGTGTGTTTTCCTCCTTGCCCTGGATCAGGTTTTGCAGAAAAACCAGGATAGCTGCCATGACCAGTGCCACCAGTGTGGTGCTGAAGGCAACACCCAGCCGTTCCGTGACCTGGTATAGCATTTCCGGACTTTCAACATTGGCCCGGTCACCTGCATAATTAAGCGCGAGCATGATACCGATAACGGTGCCGATGAATCCCAGCGAAGGAATCAGCCAGGTGATGTAACGGATCATGCTGTAACGCAAATCAAGTTCATGCAGGAACAGATCAAGACTGGAACTCAACAGCGAATTTGTCTGGTCCACTGATTGACCCAGGTTAAAATTGAGCACGCATCTCTCGATCAGACGTGGAAGAAAACAGATATTGCGGTATTTGCTGCTACGGACTTTCTGGTAAACCGGGGTTAAATCATCACCGGGCCGGAGCACTGTCTCTTCATCGAGTGGCAGGTAATTGCGTTCAAACTGGCTTTCTTCCAGTCGGCCTGCACGCCAGCGAATTGATAACTCACCTAAACCGATAAAAAAGGCAATCCAGAGAATATTCTGAACCGTGATTGGCCACGAGGCACGATTGACGTCCAACATGATGGCTGCCGCGTCTGGCGGGAGTGTTCTTGCCATTAGAGCGATGACCAGGATAGCTGATACTACGCTGACCAGGATTGTAATTTGACGTGTCATTCTTAAACGTAAACCTTTGTGTCTGAATTCCGCTGTGTGGCCCGTTAGGGGTGATCTTCTTCAATTTTACCCGTCTTGGGGTTGCGCCTGGGTTTTTGCAGTACAGGTCCGTGGTCATGATGTCTTACGAACGATTTCGTACCACTACTGACCTGTCTTGGTGCAAAATGTCTCGCTTCAAGCCTGGTATTGGATTCGCTGCCAAAAACCGAGACGAGTCGGTCAATTGGCACTTCGATAGCTCCGAAACGGATACGGTCACCAATACACAAAGTGACTTTCATGACACGTATCCAGACATCATTCCGGTTCAGAAATGTTCCGTTGTCCGATTCATCATCCACAACACAGACAAGACCATCATCTGCCAGTTCAATACGGGCATGAAGCGGCGATATGTCCGGATTCTCAAGGACGATGTCACAGGATGATTCACGTCCACATGTCTTTGTATGCATTTCAGTATCCACAGGATCAGGCCCCCGCCGCCAGGATGTTT